>JAABUL010008584.1_pt1 | contig 10305 bp, 10 predicted proteins | sample 5559151 | NCBI WGS metagenome assembly JAABUL01 (sample SAMN10711876, study PRJNA513368) | rock metagenome | isolation source: Antarctica rocks | place: Antarctica: Victoria Land, Pudding Butte sud | reverse complement strand
GCTGTGTGTCAATGGAACGGACCAGGCGAATCACGACGTTTTCATTACACCTTGCGACGATGGGAGCTACTGTTGCGGAAGTAACGCTGTTGCCACTTCTTGTTGCCAGAGTGGACAGGGCTACTTTATTGTGAATGGGGAAGAGACGAGAGTCAATCCAAATGGAACTTCATCGTCAAGCTCGACAAGCTCGACAAGCTCGACAAGCTCTTCGACATCATCGTCTATGGTATGTAGCCAATTGTTCCAGCATACGGCGGCTCTCGCTGACGCTTCCCCTCAGCCCGGTACGCAGACTGTTACTCAGGTTATTTCGTCCGCTCCCCTGGCCACGTCAGCCTTGCCAATACCTCTTTCAGAGCACGGCAAAAACGTCGGAGCAATAGCTGGAGCCGTGGTGGGAGGCGTATTTGGTCTAGCCATCATCGTCGGGGCGTGTTGGTGTTTGATCCACAGGCGACTCAAACCACCACCGCCTCCACCTAAGCCTGATTCACGGTTCCCTTTGGAGTTGGGGAGTCACTATCTGTCCGAGGCTCCTACCTATACCGGGGACGTCAAAAGGAACGAGCTGCCCGGGGGCCCTGTAAGCAGGCCAGAACTCAGCGGCTCGTAGGGGTGCATTCATGAGCTGGACGATCGTTCGCGACAGTGTACCAGACATTGCGAAGGCGCACATCGGATTTAATGGTATGACGGGTTTCTAGTCTTGTGGGACATCTGTGTGCCACGTAGCGGCGGTGAGCTCCGCTTTCCCCGCAATAACGGCTATTCTCTGCTCAGAGGACCAATATCACGGATACATATTCAATCTGGTCCTGACTATATTCAGCATGCCCCGTCAACTCACAATAGCCGTCTCCCAATCACGCACACTCGAGACCACTCCCGCAACCATCCATGCTCTGTCCGCAATCACCCGCCAAGCGGCTCGCGACGGAGTACAATTCCTCCTCTTCCCCGAAGCTTACCTTGGTGGATATCCGCGTACGTGTTCCTTCGGCGCCTCCGTTGGCTCTCGCACCGATGCCGGCCGCGAGAAATTCCTGCGATACTTCCATTCTGCTGTCGATCTAGGAGATACGCCTCGTGGCGCGGGTCAAGATTGGGTAGAGAGGAAACTCGGAGTGGGAAAAGGAAAGGAATACAGAGGCGATGGAACAAGAGAGAAGCTCGAGCAGGTGGCCAAGGATACTGGAGTTTTCTTGGTCGTCGGTCTTGTGGAGAGGTCAGGAGGCAGCCTATACTGTGCCGTAGTGTATGTTTGTCCAAGAGAAGGATGTCTAGGCAAACGAAGAAAAGTTATGCCAACGGGTAGTGAGCGATTGATATGGGCACAAGGTTCGCCGTCGACACTGCGAGCGATCGTTACGGAGATCGCCGGCGTGAAACTCACGCTTGCGGCAGCTATATGCTGGGAGAACTATATGCCTTTACTCAGGTTCTCGTTGTATTCGCAGAACGTGAATCTATACCTCGCGCCAACTGCTGATGCGAGAGAGACATGGGTGCCGTTGATGCAGACCATTGCCTGCGAAGGAAGAGCGTATGTGCTTAGTGCAAATCAATGCATGAGGAGAAAGACTCTGCCCAGTTGGATCACTGGGAAGGACGTCAAGCATGAGAAGCAGAAGGACGCAAGTGGAAATGACATAAAGGTTGCCCAGGGCGGCACCACAAGACGACGCTCTTCGGTCATTACCAAAACAGAAGACAACCACGAGATCACGTGGCCACCTATCGAGCCGAAGGCTTCACATTCGGAGATGCTACAAGCAGACCAGAAGCCAAAGGCAGCGGATGGCAAGTCGCCATTACATCACAGTACCATCCCAGCAGACGACGAAGACATCCCTCCTCATATAGGGTCAGCAGACGCGCAGTCACCAAACAATCACGTCCTCGCCCTGCCCTCTCAATCCTCCACATCGTCTTCCACCATTGTGCCAAGCAACGAGGAAGATGAAGCCTTCGTTTCCCGGGGCGGCTCCTGCATCATCTCTCCCAACGGCACCATCCTTTCTGGTCCGCTCTGGGAGGTCGAGGATGGTGGTCTGTTGGTGGCAACTGTCGACTTTGAGGAGTGCGAAAGAGGGAGACTAGATCTGGATGTGGCGGGAAGTTATGGGAGGAATGATAGCTTTGAGCTGAGGGTAGAGGGGCTGGACATTAGTCCGCCGCCTTGAGGAGAGAGGGAGTAGCGGATGGACAGTGGATCAGTCCTTTGCTCGTGGCCACTTGAATTTGTGCAAGGACAGAAGTATCTCCAGTCTCCGCCAAATTCAGCTCGTTCAGAAACTCACATTCTTTTGCGATTAAGATTGACATGCTTTAGCCGCATTTACAGCTCATCACCCTGAGGCAATGGCAAGCACAAACTACCTATGTGAGCTATACACCGCCTCGGAAGAATTCAAAACCCAGATTCGGCGCACTGTAGAGGGCCTATCCAGGAATCAGATACATCTACAAGATTCGCGATGCGGAAGATCTGCTGTCACAGATTAAGGTACGGCATGCGAACGAGAAGGTTAATGGGAACTCTTTACGTCACTGTTAACTTCCGTCATCACTCTTTAGGTTAGTGGCTTGGTCGAATTCGTACTCGCATTTATCTATCATGTCACCTCATCTTTATAAAGTCCACCACCTTCAATTGTTGTCATCCTTTCATACTTGAGAACCTTCCGCAAATTCTATGTTCTCTTCTTGCATCCGCATCAATCACCGCCGCATCCTCCCCATAAGCAAGTCGCTCATCCCACATATCACCCAACCCAAATACAACCTCCGTCACTTCACTTCAATCAACATCATGTCTTCTTCCAGCGGCAACATCGAAAAGGGCTCCATCCCCGCCACAAAGCCTGGTGAGAACTTCGAGCCCCGCCAAACCCACCCGACCGAAGACTACACTCCGGATCCTTCCAAATCCATCAAGCTCTCCCCCCAGCGTCAGGCTCTCGTCGACGACATCATCGAACTCTACAGCTGCCATCCCACCGTGCAGAGAGTGCGCCGCTACACCCCAGACTGCGTGTACGATGATCAGTTCGTGTACGCCAACGATCGGTACAAGATGGCGGGACAGTGGTTCGCACTACCGAAGTTGTTCAAAGACAGCTCAAACCATGGGTATCAGGTCGTCAAGAACGAGCCGGGTTTGATCCAATTCCGCAACAAGCAGGTTTGTCCGCCCTTCCCATCCCTCGACCTGGCCTTCGCATTTCACTCGTTGCTAATCGTCAACAACAGTCATGGACCTTCAAAGTCATCCCCAAGACCGCCATGATGGATGCCCTCGTCTCCCTCTCCCTCGATCCCGCCACCGTCGACTCCGACTTCATCCAAGTCAAATATCATAAAGATCAGGCGAATGACAAAGATTACAGCCACGAAGGCTTGGGCTTCAGCTTCAAAAAGTGGCAGGCGGATCAGGTCATGAAACATATGGACAGCCCGGAAGTGAAGGAATTTGAGGCTGATAAAGGCGCCGGGAAGGAGCATGTGAGGCAGTATGGAAGTGGGGCTGCGGAGGGGAATGCGCCTACTCAGGATTTGTAGTGGCCTCTAATGAGGCTTGTTGTGGACATTTGGTATGAACGTGATAGGCGTGATTGTAAGGAACTGATGGAACGAGCATGTAATGAAAGATATGTACCCACACTTGATCCTAATGATATGAGATGAAACATTTTCCGAGTTTATATCCTCTCAATTTGCATCGTGACCTAGGAAACAGTAACATAGCACAGTATATTAGAATAGTGCCGGACCAATCAAAATGCCCCTATAGCTCAGGGGTAGAGCGTTGCACTTGTATGAGTAAATGCAAAGGCCGATAGTTCAAATCTGTCTGGGGGCATCCAAAGCTTTGCTTTTTGCTGTTCACTCGTGTCGATGGATCGTATCTGAGGATTTTCCTTTTGTAGACCACTTCTTTTATGATATCGGCACGTAGAGAGTGGTGGCATGGAAGGAATCCTTAAAGGTGCGACTTGCGAGAGGGTGATATCCGTATCAGTTAATCTTGGCACTCACCACCCAAGTCCTTTCCACCCGATTTTGTGCACCTCTTCTAGCACATTTCAACAATAAATGATATATGGCAAATTCCCTAGACATAACACAGATCATTTCTCGATAGCATTCTATACCAGCCAGAAAAAACATTCAAAGAACAGCGCAGATTAGTATTCTCTACTAGAGTTTCTCCTCCCCAACCTCTCTGTATCGTTGAGCTTACTCGAGAATAATTCGCTATAAAATGAGCTTAGTAGAATGTCATCTCTATTCTGGAGGCTATGTGGACCGGAGAGGATGAGATGCTAAGCCCATGCATGATCAAAATTCCATTGTTCTCTTTATTTAGGAAAATATGACGGACGCTGATCTCTTTTTGACGCTTATGCCATTCTCACCTCGCTGGGAAAATGTTTTCGCGTGGTAGAGGTGTGGCTGCTTGAATCTTTGTGTGGTGGTTAATGGGATGGAAGTCATCGATGCTAAGATCGGGTTTCGTTGTCCAGCGATTTAATTCAGGTGCTTTGTGTATGGATATTGAATTCTGCGGGAATGGCTGGTTTGGGGGGGTAGATGATGCTTATGGTTTCCACGAACGGTAATCTACCGAGGATCTTAGTTGCTGGAGTGAGATACAGGTAATTCTTTGAGCTGGTGTGAAAGGATGATTCAGAGTGTGTGGTAGGTGAGATGGTGTTGCAAAGGGTGAATGGACCAATAGTCTTGGTTCAGGTGGGGTGTGAGGTGTAGGGTGTGTATGAGGGTTATCGATAACTTGCCACTGTTTGGTTTCCTAATTAAAGAGGACTCAGAGATTGGAGATGGTAAACCAGACAAATGGCGATCTACTTATATTGAACTCAGAGAAATATATATCACACGAAGTCAGCTAACCTTCTCCAGGCTATTCGGTTCACTTCTGAGTGTTTACAGGAGCAAACAAATGAAGACGGCTGATTAATATGGTCTTGTGAGTCTAGAATTTCGGTAATACAAACGTTACACTTCGAGATTGAAAGAGTTAGGCAGGCCGCAATGAAATCTTTCGTATTACACACTGTGCTCTCCTGACGTGCATCGGCGAACCCGGTCGCAGTGTTCGACGAGCAGCATTCGGCCGCAGCAAGAGCTGTGCGGCCTGTACGCCCGAGGGAGAGATTTTCCACTCACTTTGCTCCCCTGGATCTGTTCGAGAGCTTACTTTTTCTGCCGATACTCCTTTCGTCATAGCGCCTGGTTATACTCGGCGTAGACTCAACGCGATAATATCTGGGAAGATGGTAGGATGCGCGGGAACCAGAGTTATTGCCACAACATCTTGAATAGCTGAGCCAATCGCACGCGAGAGAGCGTCAGTAGTATGAGCACCAAGCAATGCCAAATCAGCTGAAGGGAAGCAACACATATCTAGCAAAACGACCACCTTCACTTCACAGCAATCTCCCCTTTTCAAACAACTCACCACCGCCCCTACCTCCCCCCAACTAATCCCTCAATATTCCAAGCCTCCACGCCTTTCAACAAAGACATCAAGCCCATTTTTCCTCCAGTACACAAAATATATTCGAAGCCAAGCAATCATCCGAACGATTGTAGTCCCTTTGACTATGCATATGAAGACACAAGCTCGTGACGCTATTTTTGAAATGCATCCTATTATATCTGGGGGAGAGGGAGTATGTCGCTAGGAAAAACCTGTTTATTAGGATGTTGAGTGGGTGGGTATTGTAGTAGGTTTGCTGAGGAGTGGACTTTTCAATGGCTGGGGTTGATGATGGTAGGGGTTGGAAGAGGAGGGTAAGGTGGGTTTGAAGGGGGTGGTGGGGTTTTGATAGGGATGTGCGGTGATGGAAATGTGATGGGCACTCGATATTCGTATATGGAGGCTTGGTACCCTGAGGTATTGTGATAGTACAATGTTGAGTTGACAAACGGTATCAGCTACCTATACTCAAAACAGCGGTGTCAAACATGCCTGTTGCTCAGAAGGCTCGCTAGGCTTGTAATCGAAGCCACTGGATCATTCATCCGTCTCTTGCTATCAGACCCCCTTCTCGCCGTCCTCGTCCTTACTAAAGATATCATCCACACCTACTTTCTCCCACCTACTGCCATCATCCTCAACCTGATTTCTGATCCTCCAATACCTGCCATTAGTCTTCCAATATTCCTCCCCCGTAACTTCATCCTTAGCCTTACTGAACCATTTCGGCACAAACTCCTCTCCATTCGCCTCCCTCTCTCTCCTCTTTGCCCTCTGCTTTTCCTCCACTCGATTCTTCTCCGTCGCAGCGAGGTCGTATTCGCCATCTTCCATGGCGCGCTGATCCGGTCGCAGACGGGTATCGGTCGGTGGAAGGTACGGGCGGAGTTTGGCCGGGAGGGATTGAAATGTAACAACAAAGGGCGTGAGATTGAAGGGGATGTTTGGTGGCCGCGGGTGGGCTTCCCATACCAGAAATGCCTGGCTGACGCCGGGTTCGTGGCCTTTAGTTCCACTAGGAGCAAGTACAGAATCTTCAAATCCTGGGGTCAGGTGGGCATATATCTTGTCATTCCAGCGGCCACCGATACTCCACCTCGTTTTCCCGTCCTTGGTCATGACTTTACCACTGACTTGATAGGCTGAGCTAGCTTTCCAGCCGCGGGGCTTAAAGTCCAATGTGCATACTTCGCCAGTAGTGTGATTTTTAATTTCCATTGCACCATAGTTGTCAACGGTGGGAGACCCAGTGATGATGCCGATGACAGAAGAGGTCACTTTCTTCCAGGTGTAGAGTTCTTCACCGCCAGTAGTAGGGCGAAGTTTGAGAAACCAGGTGCCCAGTGGATTGATGTCAAAGGACTTGCCGTAGAATTTTGATCTGACCGCTGATTCGCCGTAGTAGTCCCATTTGGGAGCTTCTGCCCAGGCTGCACCAATCGGCGGATGATGGCTCACTTGCTCTATGAAAAAGCGGTAGCCTTTATCAGGCCGAACATACTCGTAGGTCTCGCCTAAAAGTGGATTGAATGGTTTGGCAACGCGTCCAATCGTAGATGCATACTCGCTCGCTGCAAAAGCGGCAACATATACCAGGCGCTCGGTGGAGTCGGCGCGATCCGCTGCAGTATCTAGAAGATCAGTATATTCCATATCCTCGGTAACTCGCTGTAGTAGCGATGTAGGCTCATTGAAGGACACTGGCAGAGTCATTTTGGTCATGTCTTTGCCGATCATAGACTTCAGAATGCCCTAGATTTGGTTAGAAGCTGACGATCAACCCGTTCGGATGGGAAGCATACCCAAAGAGATATCTTCGGTCTGTTATCGGCTTCCATTTTGAAGCGCTTGCGGATTGGATCTTCATATCCCTTGAATGAAGGCTGAATCTCTGCCCTTTTCTGTTCTTGAAGATGCTCGAAAGACTTCTGGCGCTCTTCTTCTATGACGGGTGGCGCTGGACTTGACACCGGCATCTCATCTACAATCTCCACGTCTCCAGCATCAACAGCATCGAAGAACTCCTCGTCTTCGTCCGAATCGGAATCGGACAAGTTCGTCAGGTCTGCGATTGTAGACTTCCTACGCCCCCTGTCTCTCACGCCCACCGACTTTCTTCGCGTCGATGGAATGCCCTGCTTCATCTGGAGCCCCTCCAAAGCTTCAGAGATCTGCCCTTCATCTTGAGACATACCACGAGTGGGGGCCGCGGAGTCTGTGCTGCCTTCCAGTGCTTCTCTCAAGGCTCGTTTGGTACGTTTGCGCTTCTCTTCTGACTCTCCAATGCGGCCTTCAAGTTCTTCCTGTTCCCTCGCAACTCTAGCCATACTGTCCTCCCAGAGCTTCCTCACGTCAGCTTCGCGGTCCAGCCTATACTGCCAATAGGCATCACGGTCTCGAGAGATCTTGAGCATGTCACCAACAAGGCCTTGCAAACTCGCAACAGCAGATTCATACGTAGACAGAGCTTGCTTGACAATGGGATCGGAGATAGACATGGCTTGGTCCTTAGAGCTCTCGGTTTGCAACGCCGATGAAACCTGCGAAAGTAGGTTGAGCTGCAAGCTGGCGGAGTGCGCAGTAATGTTGAAAGCGTCCTTGCTGGCTGGCTGTATTTCGTGATCACTGGCATCATCTCCATACTCTTCATCATCATCAATGTCAGCTGCTATCGTGGTTGTTTGTGCAACTCTGACTTGTTTCGCCATATCATGATCGCCAACACTAGGCTCATAGTTTTCACCATATGTTGAGCCTTCGTCATCGCCGGCAATACTCGCAGGACCAGCCGTAACAGAGTCTTGGAAGGAGAGCCGTGATGAAGACGCAGTAAGAGGCACCCCAACTGCACTAGCAGGAGAGAGACCCTTGCCGCTGAGCTTGGAGGTGTCTGCTACACCTTGATCTCCTGTCACGAGTTGCCCTGCCTTTGCTTGGCGGAGCATCGTCTCCTTCCGCAGCTTCTGCTGCTCTGACGCTTTCGCTTCATCTTTAGTCCACTGAATAGCGTTATTGAGGGCCCAGAACCATCTCTTTGCTTCTACGACGTGGTTTGCTTTCAAGTGGTATTTCACAGACGATTTGCCTTGGAGCTCAAATCTGGTCTTATCTTGTGGATCCATGTAGAGCTTGGCAATTCGCATGTTGATAGCTCCCCGACAGGCTGAACCAGCATCATCTGAGATTGTTAGCCCTTTTTCAATCGCAAGTCCCAGGCGCTGATCTTACCTTGATGCTTGTAGTAGCTCATGACTCCGTCTTCCAAGACAAACCATCTCAATTTGTAGCCACTTGTGTAGTTCGTCCACTTCTTCAGGTATCCCTTCATCTCACGAGAGTCTTTGCCACCAGGAGCACCATCCACGGTTTGCGATAGCCCTCCACTACCCAGCACTGCCTTCTCTTGGATACCCCTCTGAGCGGCTGCAGCTGCAGGTGACTTCTTGAGGATGCCACGAGTCTTGTCGTCTTTGGTAATATCTTGCGGGAGCTTTCCTTTGCGGTCCCGTCGAAAGGGATCTGCTCCGTGCATAAGCAGCAGCTGAATAAGTTTTGTGTCCCTCTTCCGCGCGGCTTCGTGAAGCAGTGTCCCACCGCTCTGTACAGTATCGGCATCTGTGGCAAGCTCTCCGCCATTGACGTCAATCACGTTCTCTACCCTTGAATCTTCCAGTAATTCTTCGAGCTGATCATAGCTTTGCTTGCTAACCAGCTGTTTTATATCCTTCACCAAGGCATCGACGAACAAAGAGCGAGAAAGCTGAAGCTGTTGGAATATATCGGGTGTTCGGGCGATATCTAGCGCGGACCGACCTTGATAATTAAGAACAGAGTCGTTGATGTCGCGCTGCTCAAGCAGTAGACGGACAGTCGTGGGTCGTCCGAGCTGCGAGGCAAGATGAAGTGGGGTATTACCGTCTCGATCACGAGCGTTGATGTCAATGCTGGCCCCCGGCGTATCCTTTGATACAGCCAAGATCTGTTCGACCACTGCCGGATCGGCACATTGTATCGCCAAATGTAGGATTGTAGTCCCTTCCAGTGTGCCTGAGGAGGTTCCTTTCACTACATCTTCACTGATTGTGGGCATTGTGGAGGTCTCCGTGACAGCTTTTGCGATCGCCGCATTATCTCCACTTCGCAATATCTCAAAAAGCTTGAACATCCGCACGGATTGTTGTATAGTAGGACCAGCATCCGGTGATTTGGCGGTGGCATCTCGATTGAGGGCCGCGGTGCTGGGGCTATTCATCATAGCGGCGCTACCAGATGGTTTCGATTTGTGATGAGACGATCGTAGGCCACCAAAGGAGTGGTGGGTAGCAGTAGTGCTCAGAGTTGGGGACGGCGGCTCAGAGCCAGCGTCAGAGCCTGCTACGCTAATGTCATTGCCATCTGGGTCGACACTGAGATTCTTTGACTTGTCTCGGTGGAGGAGCGATTTGGCCAGAGCGGACTTGGATCGCCTGTGGCTACAAGGGAACGATATGTTAGTTACTTCGATATCAAGATTGTTCTTGAAGCCAATCCGGCAGAAGTATAACATAGAGGGCTCCAATTGACACTCACCCCTCTGCTCCCTTTTCCGACATGGTCAAACAAGAGCGGCTGGCCCCTCCGATCCTCTTGGTTGGGGATTGGCGAGAGATATACACAAGATTCGCAACTGTTGATGGGTGAAGCTTGTCCTGGGATGAAAGGCGGGCGGCGCGGGGCGGACCATTCCCCGCGATGCTTGGCTCGTTTGAGGCTAGCCCGAGGGTCGGTGTCAAAAGTCTCTGCCGACTTTCCCCCGCCTA
>JAABUL010008583.1_pt1 | contig 10310 bp, 9 predicted proteins | sample 5559151 | NCBI WGS metagenome assembly JAABUL01 (sample SAMN10711876, study PRJNA513368) | rock metagenome | isolation source: Antarctica rocks | place: Antarctica: Victoria Land, Pudding Butte sud | reverse complement strand
GCGACGCGACGCCGGCGTTGAGCCGCGCCACGATCCCGTCCTTCCAGGCGACCGTGCGGGCGAAGTCGAGTGTCGGCGCCGCCGTGGTGAGCCCGAAGGCCGACCCCGACGCCTGGCGGACCGCCCTCGCATATTCCTCGGCCGCGTGGATCAGGGCCTTGGACGGAATGCAGCCGACGTTGAGGCAGGTGCCGCCGACCTTGGTGTCCTCGACCAGCACGGTTTCGAGGCCGTGATGGCCTGCCCGGATGGCCGCCACGTAGCCGCCCGGGCCGCCGCCCAGCACCAGGACCCTGGTGGCGATCTCGGCCATGGCTCAGCCCTCCAAGAAGAGCAGGGCGGGAGTCTCGAGCACGCCCTTCAGGGCCTGGATGAAGGAGGCCGCGTCGTAGCCGTCGACCACGCGATGGTCGAACGACGATGAAAGGTTCATCATCAGGCGCGGCACGACCGCGCCGTCCCGCCACATCGGCCGCATCACCTGCCGGTTGACCCCGACGATGGCGACTTCGGGACGGTTGACCACGGGCGTCGACGCGATGCCGCCGAGCGCGCCGAGCGACGTGATCGTGATGGTCGAGCCCGACAGTTCGTCGCGGGACGCGAGCCCGCCGCGCGCGGCCTCCGCCAGGCGCTGCACCTCCGCGGCGCAGCCCCACAGGTCGCGCGCCTCGGCATGGCGCAGCACCGGCACCATGAGGCCCGACGGCGTCTGGGTGGCGATCCCGACATGGACGCCGCCGTGGCGGTGGATCACCTCGGCCTCCTCGTCGTAGAGGGCGTTGAGGCCCGGGAAGGCCGGCACCGCCCGCACCAGCGCCTGCACCAGGAAGGGGATCAGCGTCAGCTTCGGCCGGGTCGCGGCGAACCGCCTGTTGAGCGAAACGCGCAGCTCCTCCAGCGCCGTCACGTCGACCTCCTCGACATAGGAGAAATGGGCGACCCGTCGCTTCGACTCCGCCATGGACCTGGCGATGCGGCGGCGCAAGCCGATGACCTTGACGTCCTCGACCGACGTGTTCTCCGACCGCCCAGTCGGTGCGGATGTCGCCGGCGTGCCGCGCAGATAGGCGTCGAGGTCGTCGTGGCCGATGCGCCCGGCGGGGCCGGTGCCGCGGAGCTGCCGAAGATCGACGCCCGCCTCGACCGCGCGCCGCCGCACGGCCGGGGAGGCGAGCGGTCTCTCGCCTGGGGCCCGCGGTGGTCCGGCGGGACCCCGCGCCGCGACGGGTGTCACTTCGGCGGCGGCGGACGGCGGGCGCGGGGGCGGAGGCTCCGGGACGAGAAGCCGCTTCGGCGAGGCGGCCTCGTGCGGCCGGGGTGGCGGCGGTGCCTCCTGCGGCGCCAAGCCATCGGCGACAGGCTCGGGCGCGGCACCGTCCCCCGCGCCCGAGGCCACCGCGCCGACATCGAGCCGGACCAGTTCGGAGCCGACCGCCAGCATCATCCCGGCGTCGCCGCCGAGCGCCGTGACGGTGCCGTCGGCCGGCGACGGGATCTCGACCGTGGCCTTGTCGGTCATCACGTCGGCCAGCACCTGGTCCTGGCGGACCGCATCGCCGACCTTGACGTGCCATTCGACGACTTCCGCCTCGGCCACGCCCTCGCCGATGTCGGGGAGCTTGACGATGCGGACCGCCATCTCAGGCCTCCATGATCTGGACGAGCGCCCGCGCCACGCGCGCGGGACCCGGGAAGTAGTCCCATTCCTGCGCATGCGGATAGGGGGTGTCCCAGCCGGTGACACGCAGGATCGGGGCTTCGAGGTGGTAGAAGCAGGCGCCCTGCACCAGCGCCGCGAGTTCGGCGCCGAAGCCCGACGTCAGCGTCGCCTCGTGGAGCACCACGCAGCGCCCCGTCTTGCGGACCGAGGTCTCGACCGTGTCGAGGTCGAGCGGCAGCAGCGTGCGCAGGTCGACGATCTCGGCGTCGACCCCGCAATCGGCGGCCGCGGCCTCGGCCACGTGCACCATGGTGCCGTAGGCCAGCACCGTCACGGCCGAGCCCTCGCGCCGCACGGCGGCCCGGCCGAGCGGCACCCGGTAGTGCCCGTCCGGCACCTCGCCGAGCGCATGCTTCGACCAGGGGGTGACGGGCCGGTCGTGGTGGCCGTCGAAAGGGCCGTTGTAGATGCGCTTCGGCTCGAGGAAGATGACGGGGTCGTCGTCCTCGATGGCCGAGATGAGCAGCCCTTTGGCGTCGTGGGGGTTCGACGGCACCACGGTCTTCAGCCCCGCCACGTGGGTGAACAGCGCTTCGGGGCTCTGGCTGTGGGTCTGTCCGCCGAAGATGCCGCCCCCCGTCGGCATGCGGATCACGAGCGGGGCCGTGAAGTCTCCGTTGGAGCGGTAGCGCAGGCGCGCCGCCTCGGAGACGATCTGATCATAGGCCGGGTACACGTAATCGGCGAACTGCACCTCCACGCAGGGGCGCAAGCCGTAGGCCGCCATGCCGACCGCGGCCCCGACGATGCCGAGTTCGCTGATCGGGGCGTCGAAGCATCGGCTCGGGCCGAACCGCGCCTGAAGTCCCTGGGTGCAGCGGAACACCCCGCCGAAATAGCCCACGTCCTCGCCGAACACGACGACATTGTCGTCGCGCTCCATCGCGACCGCCATGGCGTCGCGGATGGCCTCGATCATGGTGCGGCGCGGCACTAGTACCCGGCCTCCTGCCGCTGGCGGCGCAGGTGCGGCGGCATCTCGGCGAACACGCCTTCGAACATGTCGCGCGCGGAGGGCTTCGGGCCCGAATGGAGCGTCCCGTGGGTCTCCGCCTCGCGCTGTGCCGCCAGCACCTCGTCGAGGATCTCGGCCTCGCCCTGCCGGTGGCGCTCGTGCGACCAGGCGCCGCGCGCCACGAGGTGTCGCTTCAGCCTTTCGACGGGGTCGCCGAGCGGCCAGGCGTCGAACTCGGTCTTGGGGCGATAGGCCGAGGGGTCGTCCGATGTCGAATGGGCCCCGGCCCGGTAGGTGACGTATTCGATGAGTGTCGGCCCCAGATTGGCGCGGGCGCGCTCCACAGCCCATTTCGCCACCGCGTGAACCGCGAGGTAGTCGTTGCCGTCGACCCTGAGCGCCGGAATGCCGAAGCCGTGGCCGCGCGCCGCGAAGGTCGACGACGAGCCGCGAGCGATGCCTTGGAAGGTCGAGATCGCCCATTGATTGTTGACGATGTTGAGCACCACGGGCGCCCGATAGGTGGACGCGAAGACGAGGGCGGCGTGGAAGTCCGATTCCGCCGTGGAACCATCGCCGATCCAACCCGCCGCGATGCGGGTGTCGCCCTTGATGGCCGACGCCATGGCCCAGCCGACCGCCTGGATGTATTGGGTCGCGAGGTTGCCCGAGATGGAGAAGAAGCCGAACTGCTTCGACGAATACATGATGGGCAACTGCCGGCCGAGCAGCGGGTCGCGCTCGTTCGAGAAGATCTGGCTCATCATGGTGGTCATGGGATAATCGGCCGCGATCAAGAGCCCAGCCTGGCGGTAGGTGGGGAAGTTCATGTCGCCCGGTGCGAGCGCCCGCTGGAAGGCCGTGCTGACCGCCTCCTCGCCGAGGTGCTGCATGTAGAACGAGGTCTTGCCCTGGCGCTGGGCCATCAGCATGCGGGCATCGAAGGCGCGCAGCTTCATCATGTGGCGCAGCCCGAGCAGCACCTCGTCGTCCGTGAGGGTGCCGGCCCAGGGGCCGGCGGCAATCCCGTCGTCGTCCAGCACCCTGATGATCGTATAGGCGAGGTCGCGGATGTCGTCGGCCGCGACATCGGTGGGTGGTCGCCGCACCGCGCCGGCCTCGGCCGTGGCGACATCGCTGAAATTCGGCGTGCCGCCGGGTCGGACCGCGGGCTCCGGGACGCGGAGCGTCAGGGGCCGGCTCACGTCCGTCATCTCGCGCCTCCCCTGGTGGGCCGGGCGGCCCGCCGCGAGATCCGCGGCGGGTCGGGGCATCACCCTGGGGAGAGCGTAGGACGGGGCGGGGCGGAGATCAACGAGCGGGCATGGCCGACGGCCGGGCGAGGCAATTTTGCCGAGATCGGCGGCTATTCGATCCGTATGGCGGGCTTGAAGAAGGCGGCCGAACGCCGAATTCGTCCTGATCTCCCCACGGCGTGCGGGGCCTCGGACCCGCACATGGCATGAGGAAGCCCGATGAGCCGCATCACCACGCGACGCTACGATCCGACCACGATGGCGCTGCACTGGGCGACGGCCCTGCTGGTCGCCATCCTCTGGATCATCGGCCAGACCGCCGACTGGATCCCGGACGGTCCCTTCAATTCAGCCTACTGGTCCGCCCATATGGTGCTGGGCTTCGCCCTGGCGGCCGTTCTGGCTTGGCGCCTAATGTGGCGGTCCAGCAACGGGCGTGGCCTGCCGGCAGCCGACACCGGCCTGCTGCATGTCATGGCGAAGGCGACCCATTACGGGCTCTACCTGCTGCTCGTCACGGTGGTGACCTTGGGGGTGATCAACGCCTTCGTGCGCGGCTATTCGATTTTCGGTTTGTTCCGGCTGCCGCAATGGGGCGATCGCGAGTGGCGTCACCCCATCACCGACTGGCACGGTCTCGCGGCCAACGTCATGCTGGCCCTGGCGGGCATCCATGCCGCGGCTGCCCTGGTTCATCAGTATCTTTGGCGGGACGGCCTGCTCGGCCGCATGATCCCGGGTGCGGATGTCGGCGGGGGCGCGACGGCACCGGATTGACGCCGATCGGCTACGAACGCCCTGCGGCCCCGAGATAGAACCGGGCCGCGTTGGTGGAGAACAGTTTCTCCATATCGGCCGGCCCGAAGTGCGGGGCCGTAAGGAGACGTGCCGCGTTGTTCACCTCCGCATAGGACGCCGCCAGGGTACAGACGGGCCAGTCGCTGCCGAACATCAGCCGGTCGGGGCCGAAACAGTCCACCACATGGTCGACGTAGGGCCGCAGGTGGTCGGGCGTCCATGAGCCGGCGGGCGCTTCGGTGACCAGGCCGGATAATTTGCAGGACACGTCGGGCAAGGCCGCGACGGCCGCGATGCCCTCGCGCCAGGGGTCGAGCGTGCCGGCCGCGATCTCCGGCTTGGCCATATGGTCGATGACGGCCCGCAGGCCGGGCGTGAGCGCGAGCGCCTCGCGCACGTGGGGCAGGTGGCGTGGAAAGATCAGGACGTCGAGAGCCAGCCCGCGATCCGCCACGAGACCGAGGTGGCGCAGCACGCGGGGGCGCAGGATGAAGCGGTCGTCCGGCAGGTCCTGGAGCATGGGCCTCAGCCCGGCGAATCTGGGCGCGCGGCCAAGATGGTCGAGCCGTTCCGGAAAGACGTCGCTGTCCATGTCGAGCCAGCCGACCACGCCCGCGATGAATTCGGTCCGCTCGGCCAGTTGGAGGAGGAACTCGGTCTCGGCCTCGCTGTCGGCCGCCTGAACCGCGATGGTGCGAGTGATGCCGGTCCGCGCCATCAGGGGCGCCAGGTCCCCCGGCATGAAATCCCGCAACAAGGGCGCCACATGCGGACCCATCCAGCCGTAGTCGCCGCGCGCCGTCGTCCAGAAGTGCTGATGGCTGTCGATCATGGCGGTCGTGGTCACCGGACGGAGGTCGACTGTCGGAAGGCAGGAAAGGTCACCCCGGATTGCGGGCGGGGTGGTGGCTTTCGGGCTTCGACTCTGCCCGATACCCCCGGAACGTCAAGGCATGGATGGGGCCGGGATCGGGCCGGAACAGCCTCCAGCCGCGACGCCGTGCCAGTGCAGGGGCTTGGGCGACGGAAGGCATGGCAAGCCGTAGAGCGTCACTTTACGCAAAACAACTGTCTTTATAGACTGGTTCTGGATGAAGATCGGGAAGAGGCACAAAGGGCTAAGGCGGTTGATGGAGACGGGCGCTGCGTCCGGCCTGCCGGCCGACGCAGTACCGAAAATCCGCATCATCCTGACCTTCCTCCAGGCTATAGGGGCCGAGGACGAACTGCGCACCCTGCCTGTCTGGAAACCGCACCAGCTCACAGGCGACCGCAAAGGGACATGGGCGCTTCACGTCACGAAGAACTGGCGCATCACGTTCATGATCGACGGCGCCACAGAAATCATCGACTTGGATTACGAAGACTACCATTAGCGGCAGGACATGTTCCAAGGAAGGAACAACACATGACTGGCAAAGGTATCGGGATGAAGGACCCTGCACATCCAGGCGGTTTCATCCGCGAGATCGTTACCGAATTGGAATTGAACGTGACGGAGGCGGCCGAAGTGCTGGGCGTGACGCGTCCGGCGTTGTCCAACCTTTTGAACCAGCGTGCGGCCCTGTCCCCGGAGATGGCCTTGCGGATTGAAAAGGCTTTTGGCGTCTCGATGGACACCCTGATGCGGATGCAGAACGCCCATGACATCGCACAGGCCCGCAGCAAGGAGGGCGAGATCAGCGTAACGCGCTACGTCCCCAAGGCGAAAGGCACGCCGCAGCCGAGCCTGGCATGAGCAGCAGATCGAGCGCGAGGTGCATGTGAAACTGTTGGTTGACCCGATCCATCGTGAAGCATGGGACCAATTCAAAGCGGCACCGGACCGGAAAGACCGTGAGGGCCTGCAGATTGGTAGGACTCCGCATGCCTGAAACGCGATCGAGCTGTATCGGCCTATAGGCGACAGGTTGGACCCTGCGCCAGGCTCAACTGCGGTCATGCACCCCTGCCACCTGGTGAACGCCGGGGCAGAGCGTCGCGGGCGTCATGCGGATCAGGCAGGAGGCAGCAGCGCGCCGCTGCCTCGGCCCGGCAGCCCGCCGGCGTGGCTCGCCGGCAGGCGGTCGCCCCGCGCCAAGAGCTTGTGGCGGAGCGAGCCGTCGCGATAGGCGGTTTTGTAGAGGCCCCGCTCCTGCAGGGCCGGCACCGCGAAGGTCACGAAATCCTCCCAGCACTCGGGCACCACCGTGCGGGTGAGATTGAAGCCGTCGACCTCGCCCTCGACCATCCAGGCCTCGAGCTCCGCCGCGACCGCCGCGCCGTCGCCGACGACCAGCGGGTAGCGGCCGCCGAGCGCGAGCTGATCCAGCAGCCGGCGCTTGGTCAGGCCACCCTGGAGGGCAGCCCGCGTGGTCGACTGGATGGCGTTGGTGGGTCCGGAGGCGATCGTCTCGTCGAGCCCGTACCGCGACAGGTCGATGCCGCTCCCGGCGCCGAAATGGGCGAGGCCCGCCTCGGGGCTGGCGTGGCGCAGGTAGTCGGCATGCTTCTCACGGGCGGCCGCGGCGGTCTCGCCCGTCACCACGCTGATCCCGACCAGGATCCTGATGTCGTCCGCGCTGCGTCCGGCCGCCACCACCTCCTGGCGCAGGCTGCGCGAGGCCTTGCGGGCGGCCTCACGGTCGGGGGCCGAGATGAACACGCATTCCGCGTGGCGCGCCGCGAAGCGTTGGCCGCGCCCCGACGTGCCGGCCTGGAACAGCACCGGCGTCCGCTGCCGCGAGGGTTCCGCGAGATGATATCCGCTGGATCGATAGAACGGACCCTCGTGACGGACCGCGTGGATCTTCGCCGGGTCGGCATAGACTCTGGAGTCCTTGTCGCGGCGCACGGCATCGTCGTCCCAACTTGCCTCCCAGAGCTTGTAAAGCAGGTCGAGATAATCGTCGGCCCGGTCGTAGCGGCTGTCGTGCTCCACCATGGCGTCGAGGCCCACGGCGCGCGCGGCGCTGTCGAGATAGCCCGTGACGACGTTCCAGCCGATGCGTCCGTCGGTCAGGTGGTCGAGGGTCGAGAAGCGCCGCGCGAAGGTGTAGGGGTGCTCGACCGCGATGTTGACCGTGAGGGCGAAACCGAGACCGCGAGTGACGGCCGCCATCGCGGGCACCAGCAGGGTCGGGTCGTTCACCGGCAACTGGATGGCTTCGCGGGCCGTGAGGTCGATCCCGCCCCCGTAGACGTCATAGACCCCGACGACGTCGGCGATGAACACGGCGTCGAACAGGCCCCGCTCCAGCGTCCGGGCGAGGTCGGTCCAGTGATCGAGCCGAGTATACTCGTGCGAGCGGTCGCGCGGGTGTGTCCAGAGCCCATGGTTGATGTGGCCGACGCAGTTCATGGTGAAGGCGTTGAGGATCATCTCCCGTCGGCGCGTCATCGCTGTCTCCCAAGCTGCGGATCGTGCCCCGGCCCGACGGTGGCTCGATCCTGGTCACCGTAAAGCACCGCCGCGTGGTCCGGTCTCGACAGGATCGCTCCGGCCGGATGCGTTTGCCGCCCGCCGCCGATCCAGTCTCGTTCAGCATAGCCGGGACGGCGAGCGCCGCCACTCCTCCGGGTTGCCGGCGTCACTACGGCGTATGGTCGTCGAGGGCGAAGCGGAGGCGTCCAGCGTCGATGTTCACGCGCAGCCGACGGTAGCTCCCGAGATGAAGGATCCCGACGATCGCTGCGGCGAACCCGGAGGCGGCGCCGATGCCAAGCGCCAGCGCGGGCCGAACCTATCGGCGACCCCGCCGACAATCGGCGAGCCGAAGTGGGTGCCGCCCAACGCGAGCCGCGGACCGCGGTGCCTTCTCGGGAACCGGGTGTCGGGAACCGGGTGACGTCCTCGTCGGCCGCCTTAACCGTCCCGGCGAGAGGCGCCGAGCCCGACGACAGCGGTTCGCTCCTCAGCCGATCGACATGGCGAGGGGCGGCTCGACCTCGGCCGGAAGCGGCGAGCGGTAGCCACGCTCCCCGGTGCGCTCCACGAGGTCGGCCTTGGCGGCCGCGCGGAGGTCCGCGTCCGTCAGCACGGCCGCGCCGGTCGCGGCCATTGCCTTCGCGACCTGGACCATCGCCTTGTGGGCGGCCGGCGTCTTGCCCTGCGCCACGACCTGCCAGGTGTGGAACGGCGTCCCGACCGCGACCGTCGGGGCGTGGGCCTGCACGGTCGGCACCACCCAGCTCACGTCGCCGACGTCGGTCGAGCCGATCGCGGGGTTGCGCTTCGCGTCGCGCGGCACCAGGAAGTCGGCGAGCGGCGCATCGTGGCGCTTCATGCCGACCGTGCGCATCACCGCCTCGATGTCGCCGGGCGTGAAGGTCGCCTGGATGTCGCGCGCGAAAGCACGGTCGGCCTCGTCGAAATGGGGCGGCCCGAGCTCTTCCATGACGTCGTGCAGGGCCGCCTCGAGCGGCGTGTTGCCGACGAGGTCCGAGACCGCGCTGACGATGCGCATCTCCATCCTGGTTTCCGTCATCAGGGCGGCGCCCTCGGCGATCCGTCGGACGCGATCGACGAGTTCGAGCATCCCGGGCAGGTCGCGCGCCCGGATCGAGTAGCGCACGCGCGCATGTGCCTGGACGACGTTGGGCGCGATGCCGCCGGCGTCGAGCAGCGCGTAATGCACGCGCGCGTCGCTGGGCATGTGCTCGCGCATGTAGTTCACGCCAACGTTCATGAGTTCGACGGCGTCGAGCGCGCTGCGCCCGAGATGCGGGGCGGCCGCCGCATGCGAGGCGCGGCCCGTGAACACGAAGTCGGCCCGGGTATTGGCGAGCGCCAGGGGCGGCGCGACTTCCCAAAAGCTCGAGGGATGCCAGGTGATGGCGACGTCGGCGTCGTCGAAGGCGCCGGCCCGCACCATGAAGGCCTTGGCGGCCCCGCCTTCCTCGGCCGGGCAGCCGTAATAGCGGACGCGGCCGGGCCTCCCGGTCTCGGCGAGCCAATCCTTCATGGCGGTCGCGGCCAGCAGAGCCGCCGACCCGAGCAGGTTGTGTCCGCAGCCGTGGCCGTGGCCGCCGGCCTCGACTGGGCTGTGCCGGGCGACGCCCGCCGCCTGGCTCAACCCGGGCAGGGCATCGTATTCGCCCAGGAAGGCGATGACCGGGCCGCCTTCGCCTGCCTCGCCGATAAGGGCCGTGGGGATGCCGGCCACGTTCTCGGTCACGCGGAAGCCCTGGTGGCGCAACTCCGCCAGGTGCTCGGCGGCGGAGCGTTTTTCGGTGTAGCAGACCTCCGGCATGCCCCAGACGCGATCGGCGAGCGCGATCAGGCGCTCCTTGTTGACGTCCACATGGCGCCAAAGAGCATTTCGGTTGTCCATCGGGTCGTCCCCAGGTCGGGCGGCCTATCCCTGGCCGCCCATGCAGAGCTCAGGCCAGAGTGCCGCAGAACTCGCGCGGGCGCCAGATGCGAAGCCGACAGTGTCGGCCGAACCGCCCGGGCTACGGGGACATCCGACGCCACTCGGCCTCACTTGGCGCAGCCCTTGCTAACCCGTTTAATTCACAGCTGTAGAGTTTTATGGCGGTTTGGCGTCCGATTGCTGGTTGAGCTTCTTCAGGCGTGGCTCCTCATCGCCGCGGTTGG
>JAABUL010008582.1_pt1 | contig 10312 bp, 10 predicted proteins | sample 5559151 | NCBI WGS metagenome assembly JAABUL01 (sample SAMN10711876, study PRJNA513368) | rock metagenome | isolation source: Antarctica rocks | place: Antarctica: Victoria Land, Pudding Butte sud | reverse complement strand
CAGCGCCCCACCTTCTCTTTACCTTTACTTTACGCGAGGATGTTAATCACGCCGTCGAACATTTCATCTCAATATCAATACAGCAATTACAGCACCAGGAGGTTAATTTTACGATAGTCAAGATGGACATGTCTTCAATGGCAAGCATGCGATCAACAATGTCCACGGCGATGTCTACGGGCACAGCTACAGCGGGCCCTGCTTCGATGACGGCATCGTCGATGAATATGAGTATGGGCGGCGACAGCTGCAAGATCTCTGTACGTCTGATAATCATCTTGCTTTCTCATCCAACTCCCATGTATGCGATTAAAGCTGATCAAAATGCAGATGCTTTGGAATTGGTATACCATCGACGCTTGCTTTCTGTCTAGCACATGGCACATCAAGTCATCCGGCATGTTTGCCGGTTCCTGCATCGGCGTCATCTGTCTGGTGATGTCGCTCGAATTCCTACGCCGACTAAATAAGGAGTACGACCGCTATCTTATCAGTAAGCGTGCTACGTCGCGCTGCGCCGGCATCATCAATGATGCTATAGACAAGACCGGCGACCAGCCATCGCCCATTTCGAGCACCCGTGACCCCAATGACAATACGGTGGCTCCTGGATCTGGGAGCTATATGCCGAGTATCATGGAGCAGGCAATTCGGGCGCTTTTGCACATGCTTCAATTTGCTGTCGCCTACTTTATCATGCTGTACGTTCCTACACATGAGGTCTTGATGCCAACAACTGAGCATGGGCTGACGGCTGGGTTGCACCAACAGGCTTGCCATGTACTACAACGGCTACATCATAATCTGCATCTTCATCGGCGCCTATCTGGGTGCCTTCGTTTTCCATTGGGAAGCCCTTGGACTACGGTCGGTCTACAATGATATGGAATGCGTTGTGCAGTAGCTAACGACTCTACTCAGGGTTTCGGGGACAACAAGCGCCGCGCAGGAGGCAACCTTTTGTTGTGGCTAATCTTTTGCTCCGTATCAGCAGCTCCAGGCCAATTGAATGGAATTCGACAGACTTGGAAGATAAGTCGTGAGGCGTGTGGTACGATCTCAGACTAGACAATCTATCTGGGATTTTTGTCATTCATATGACTAGATGGTCTCTGAGATCCCGAACATGGAGAAAATGCAGGTTTCAGTGCAGAATCAATTCAATCTAATAGAGCGAGAGTCAATCGACATATCACTCATGTCTCATTGGTATTTCATTCCATAAAGGATTTCAAGCTGATGATCTGATACCATTATAGACACAAGTTGGTACGTGAAAGCTCAGTTGTAGTTTTACAAGTACTACCCCTATATTGGTTAGTATCCCTTCCTGTTATTCCAACCTGTTTCTGTGTCAAAAGTGAGGCGGAAGGATCACGCTGGGTATGAAGATCGTGTCACAAATCCTCGAACATTAACAAATTTCCAATATTGTTATCATCATTACAACTCCACATCATACTCCTCGCCTCCCCTTCAGCGCCACATCTAGTCCTAACTCCAAGCCCGCAGATTGATCGCGGACTGTAGGGATGAGATTACTGCAGCTATACCGCATATGATTTTTCGTCCTACGGAAAACATCCAACATGCTCTCTACAATCTACAAATTGCTCCCATTCAACACTCAATGGTGCGTAATTCCTCCTATTGATACAAAGATCTGTCGGGAACACAACCTACGACGTCGAACCATTCCGTCCGTTCGCCTCTGCCTTCCCTCCGGCCGACCTTCTCGCCTTTATGGGTATTTACCCGGCGCCCCAGTGACCTTGACAATTATTACCTCTACATCGACGACTCTTCCTCTGCGACCCTCTTATATGTACTAAGTGCAGAGTGGCGCACTAAAGTAGTGCCGTACTCTAAAGATCCTATCACCAATATCTCTCAAGACTCTAGCAGCGAAAAAAGAAAGGAAGGCTACATTGCGGTACCTAGATATCACGATAGTGAGGCAGAGCACTGCCTACCCATGAAACGCTACGGCGCCTTGTTGGCGGATTCCCAATTGAGCTTCCTGGAGCCTATGGACCGACCGTTGCAAGCAGGGAGAAACAGATATTTGGCTGGCCGTCCGAGGAAGCTGGAGGTGGCGTTTGGGTGCTCCGGATTTCGGAGGCGATGCAATGTCACGTTGGATTCGAATTGGAGCAGATGCTACAGCGAGTGGAAGCACTTGAGAGAAAAACGAGGATTGAATGGCATCGTTGCGGGAAGAGCTTCGGGAGCAAGTGGATATGGCTGGGTTTGTGAGGTTATGAGACAGGTTGGGGCTTTGTACTACAAGGATCATAGGGGGTGTCCTGAGGTTGTGGAATTAGGCCTCCTGGAACTCGAAGGGGACGAAACGAGTTGATGTCCCTGACTGGTCCTGGCGATGCGCGGAAATGCCCGGCCGAGGCTGCAGATTAAGTATGGTGGATAGTCATTGGCTGATGGCTTGAATAGGCTCTGGAAGGGTGTCAGCATTGGGGAAAGGCAGCGCGAGGCTCTTTGCAGCGTCCCGGAGCTCAAATCCGATCGTCCGGGATCATTCATGGCGGCCTGAATGGCAGAGCATGTTGCAGTCCTGGCCTTGGTACATCAGGTACTGGAACGAGATGACCGGATCTTGCACTGTGCAGCATCGTGCCAAATTGCAGAAATGGCGGATCGGGGTATCGGGCTTTGCGGTATTGCATTGCAGCACTGCCACCACAGCTGAGGAAGGTCCCAGTGGTGTTCATCAAGAACATAGCTGTGATCCATGGACGAGGTCGGCTATCACAGCCATTGATATCGTAAGGGTTGAGGCCATTGCTGGCGCTGTTGGGTGGCTTTGAGACAGCTTGAGGGAGAACTAGTAGTGAGAGAAGGCGAGTGTGAGACCTCTGCCATTCCAGGAGTAGGGCTGTTAGTGCAGTCGTTTCCATGAAGGTCATTATCGTGGCAATTGATGTGGGTGTCTCTTGAGCTGTACCAATGCTTTTGGTAGCTAGATGCGCTCCCCAATCGTGTTCATGTCGTGTCAGCAGGTCTGTCAGGATGCAATGTTTGCCATTACTTCCGTTATGAGACCTGGAAAACATCACTCAAATTCTCCGAAGCTCTCATGGTATCAAAAACATCGATCGCCGGACTAGCTTTAGGCGTCTCTTGTGACAACTGCTGTAAAAAAGGCTTAAGAGCAGAATCGGACTTTCTTATCACTTGCTGGAAGTCATTACCAAGGCGCTCAAACTCATCAAAATCATCTTCGGAAAGAAAATGTGTTCCGCGGAGAATGATACAAGACATTTTCTCGGGATTGTGAGACTTCGTAACCGAGGGCTCAGCCGGTTTATTGGGGCTCAGCTCGAGAACAGCATCATGGTCTGAAGCTTCAATCTCAGAAGGGTGGAGTATAACATTCAAAGCAGCTACCGCTCTAGCTGGGTCGGTCTTGATGAAGTCGCAGTGCTTCTCCACGAGATGGTATAAGAAGCGATGCCATATAGCGATCTGGCGTTGGTTTCTCCCTCCAATTCCATCATTCTCGGCGGCCAGAGCAAGGACAATAAATCCCCCAAGAGGATATTGCAGGAGCGGAGATTCTGGCTCGTGCAGATTGAGAAAAACTTTTGAGATCACATGAGGGAGTGGGTGGGGATCGCCAAATGTTCCAGTGCGAGGAGTAGTCCCAGCGATCGACATACTTAAATCCATAGGCAGTGCCGCCGTATTGGCTACCGACCGAGCCATTCCTTCCAGAGACTGCATTCGACTTCTAGACGAGTCGCCATCGATGTTAGCGATAGTATTATAGATCGCTGCCAAGAACACCAGTAGGACAGCAGACTTGTGGAATCTTTTCTGAAAAGCGTTGTCGATCAAATCAAAAGTTGTCTGCCTATACTGGCCGGAATAGGCACTTGGCGTAAGCGGTATAGCTGCAGTAATCTCGTCCCCATTGATGAGCATCTGCTTCTTTACCAATGTGAAAGCACAAGAATCACAACATACGTAGGATGAAAGGACGTCCGTTTCAGGATAAGAACCCATTGCGAGAGGATAGACCAGACCCTTTCGTTGGCCTGGGCTTGGAAACCCAGGGGTCACCAAATCTTTAGGCGGCGCTTTTACCAAAGCTATCAACAATATACCATCTTGGCCACATAATGGACAATCAGCCCTATGGCTGGTATCTGAAATTTCTTCCTTGAAAGCCTTGATATACAGGACCCCTGCGTTCTCGCCGAGTTCATTTTTCATGTTGCGTAGCTCCAGCATATTTGTGCAACAGTCTGAGAGGCGCCATTCCTTGGGAATCCGGTCCGGCACATGATTAGCGAATTCTGGTAGCTGTCTGGATTGCAGCTTCGGGGCACATGGAAATCGCGAATTCGAGTAAGAGTGCGTCTCACTATCACCGCCCGAGCGACGAGGCATCCAAGAATGCGTAAGCTGCCCTCCAGGGCTGACAGGTCCCAGTATCATTGGGCTGGGCGCTGGACTGTCCAACTCCCTACGATTGGAGCTGATTCGAGACATAGCGTCAGAGACAAGTGTCTTTCTAGCGGCGCTTGAATCAGGATGAGCACGGGCACTTTCGAGGAACAGTCCCCAATTGGCGAAATGAGCTGTCCTCAATCTATGTCGTAAGTCTCCGATTGCCATACGATCTGGATCCTTCGAAAAAAGCCACTGCAGTAGCTCTTCCATTAATTGTGCCGCTTGGTCATTGATATCGGGTCGGTCGCAATGCAAGATATCATCCATATCAGATTTCTGTTTTGATACCCATCGAATTATGTCATCGTCCCTGCCTCGCAGCTGCGCTGCAAGTAAGACTGACTTCAAATTGTCATCATTTTCCATGATGTCACGAGCGACCGATGATTCGATCTGGTGCTGGTACAAACTCTGCAGATTGACCTTCTGTCCACTTTGCAACAGCAAGTCGTCGGGTCGCAGTTGCTGCCGAGCTGGGAGAGGTAGGTCGAACAGTTGACGGTAGTGGAACGTGGGTAGACCTCCCCACAAAGTCTCTCTATCGAGGATTAATTCATGGCACCCTGGTGGTAGAACTTCGTTGAATTTCCCCTTAGATTGCAAGATGTAGACCTGGGTACTTTCGATGTCGTGGAATAAGAATAGGCAATCGGTAGCATTACTGAAAACTGACAGGCCTACGGATATATTGGCAAGCGCGGGCCGAGAAGTTTTGTAACCGAATAAAACAATGACGCAGGGTGTTCCGTGAAGGCTTGCCTCGCATACGCCCTTCGAAAAATCACGAATGTTATTTTGGTCAATTTCTCCATCAGTGAGGAGGAACCACGTCGAGCATTTACTCAATGCGTTCTTCGAGTTGGGTTCCTCGTTGAGGCAATTTGGGATTGTTCCACCTGCTGATTGAAGCGTATGGAGCTCGCTCGAACGAAGTACGCCGTAGGTAACATGGCTCCATGGTATGATCCGCGCTTGCGTTTGGGAGTCTCGAGACAGTCCACTGCAGAGCAAGCTTAGGACGCCTTTCTCCTCTTCGAGTACCTTTCCTTCTGTGCTTCCTGATACGTCCACAGCGAAGGTTGCCACGATATCAGAGAAGGCAACCTCCTCTTCATTGTTGCGTGGTCTACTAAGCGGCTCTTCTGTGGGACCGGAATACGATATAGGATCTCGTGGTCGTTTCAAGGGTGGTTCTGACGGTATTGAGGGGTCCTGTTGGGACTTGGTTGCAATATCAGTCGCTGAACGAGTTGCTGAGTTCGTGGACGAATTCTTGGGGCCTTTGCGGAGTTGGGGAATCATGGGATATTGATGGTTCTCCATGACCTCGCCTGATCTGTGTATCTTCGTTCTCATTGCCCGTTGGTTTTTTTGAGCTTTTTTGAGACTTCCGACTGTGACCATGAGCTCGAAGGTTCAGGTTGGAGAGAAGCAGATGCCGCCTGGATGGAGGCTTGAAGGGCGCTTTAGGGGTACCCGGGGCCACCTCAGCCTTGTTACCACTCATCACACCAATGGTGGGGTGGATTTTCTTTTTCACTGCTATTCGTCAGAGCGAAAAATGCGTAGTGCAGACTGTGAGGGTTCTAATCGGACTGTGGGCTCCTAAATAGAATAGAGATCTCTTCAGGGTAGCGGTGAGAGCCTCACCCAGCCGATGGGGTAAATCAGCCTCGCGCTCAGCTGTATTGTTAACGCCTCCTACGTCACTTCGCATCTCACTGAATATGTCGAAGACCGGAGGCTTAGCAAGCTAAAGTCGGCATCTCTCACCGTTTGTCTCGTTCCCCTCACCTGATGAGTGTGAATGCTTGGGTGGACACTTAGACCACGGAGTAAGAGGGTGACATGGCAGGGCCTCTGACAGGCAGATCCTGACCATGGAACGGACTGGTCGTTGGTGTCGATGATAACTGCCCTACACTGATTGGCGGCGATATGGTTGCTTCGTGATGAGAAGGTTGCTCGCGTGTCGCCCCATCTGCTCGCAAGTGGGGTTGTTCCGCTTCGGGCCATGGTTCGGTAGAATCTCTTTGGGGTTGTCTTGCTCTCCTGTTGCTGTGTACAGTTTCAGAAGGGAGACCCCCGAAGAACCGGTCGTCTTGCCCAGTTTCTGCAGGAGGGAATGTTGGGGCTGGGGGAGGAGTGTACCCGCTGTTCCCCTTCTTTGGGATGGAAGTATCAATAACATGAGTATGTCGAGTATCGCCCTTGCTGCGTTTATCATTGGGCGTATCACAATGTTCGAGATCTAATGACTCTGGCACATGAGCATCGCTTCTCCTGGTATCTGTATTTGAACCTATCCAATCCACAGGCAGTACCTTCTTATATCGACTCGGCCTTGCAATGGAATTTGACGGCGACTTGGAATCAGATACATCTTCTCGATTCGTCTCCATTGCCTCGTCTGCGACAGGTGTTGGGACAACCCAGTCAGCGGCGAGGCTCGAGGAATAGCGAGTTTTCCTGAGCGGCATGCTTTGAGTAGAAGCGGAGTTTCGGCCAGTGTGCCTGAGCTGGGGCTTTTGTCAACGGAATGGCTGTGACGTGCACAATAGCACAAGAAGACGGAAACATCGCCCCTCCTATGTACTGCGGCCTAGAGTTGCCCCCTTGGCCCTGCCGGTAGTTGCAGAGGCATAGCCACCACAACGCGCTACAGATGTAGGCTTAGCAATCAAGGCCCTCAATTACTTACCCTCCCACCTCATGCTAGGGTTGCCAGTCGCTGCTGGCCTTTCCCCTGATAACAATATTAGAAGGTGATAGTCCCTGATACTCTCCGCTGGGCGCATTGCTAGATATTTGAGAAGGCCACCACAGAGTCACGTGATGTCATTTCGGAAGCCATCGAGCCAAGTCTACCGTGAAGAATCTTCCATCTCTACCGGCGAGCAAAGACACCATGAATCCTTTTTCGAACACGTAAAGTCCCTCAAGCCATCCTTGAAACCTTGTCACTAACACATAGGCAGATTATATGGTGATGAAATCGAAAGAGAGTTCGCGAATTTTGCTAGCTCTTGTCTATCTGAAGAAACAAGTATTCGGTCTATGGCACTCAGAGAGCTCAAAGGCAGTCGGTGCTTTCGTTGACATGAATAATTGGAGATGCTAATCATTACAACTCCAGACGTGAGCGATGTAATCCTGAAGGAGCCGCATGTTTTGTCACCCATGGTCCGTCCACTGGCGAGGAATACATGGAGCTTGCTCCGGCTAATCAATCTCTACTTCTAGCTGTCAGAGCGAGCAAAATACAAGTACCATTGCTTGTATGGCCTCTGTAACTTCCCGTCGAAATCATTTGCTAATCCTCGTTGTATGCTGAAGATTTATCAATCGATTCCTGCTCAAGAGCAAACATGCGACATTACCTCGCGACGCTGCCAAATTACGCATTTCAAGAACAGTACTGAAACATGTTTTCTCTACACTTGGTACTCCATCGACTTTTATATACGCCCTCTCTCGCTATTTCCTGCCCTCTGGCAGAGGATTCTCTAGTGTAAACACCGGCGGTGACGCTCTCGGTAGCGATCTGTGGCATATCCTTCCCATCCGACTGCAAGTGAAATGTACGGAGACTTCACGGTGTCACATCACGAGCCATTCAAACCGAGACCAGATGAACCCTTTTCACCACCTGCATTTGCCAGATCAAGGCGTCGATATACGAGGATCTGTGATAGCTCTCGCATTTCAATACAGTCCAGGTGGCTCTTCATCCTCGATGGTAGCCGTCAACTTCATTGATGGCCGGTGGCCAAAAACAGTGCAGGAGCCAGAGAGTAGAATTAAAGAGGTGCTTGAAGGTAACAGTAATGTTTGCCTTCAGAGTAACCCATTCTTCATTCAGCTCGTCTATCTTACCAGTGTTGCTCGGTGGTGGACAAACGCCCTGAATAGTATACAGGATCAACTCATTGCCTATGTACGCAATGGGCTTTACATAGCTGTGACATTCTGCTCACAGTGATTGTCTAGGAAATCAGTCTTCAAAACGAGGGTGAGGTGAAACGTGCGCCCTCAATGTCTCATCAAGACATCAATCGAGCCTTGCACGCAATGGCCGCACATCTCCATCGTTACGCTTCCGAGCTGGAATCATTGAATGATATAACAGCTGCGATCATTGAACAGCATCCTTTGATAACTGGCCACGAACCACGTACATCAGATATGACGTTTCGGGTCATCCAAGATGGCTTGCATCAAATACACTCTCAGATCAGGGCGGTCATAGGTTTTGAGATCGAGCTGGAGAAGAAAATCAAGAATAACCTAGCCCTAGTAACTACCTAAGCCACCAGGTGCCAGAACACCTACTGATAATTCGTTCAGCTGTTCAATAGAATTCAGCTTAGCAACGACCGCGTTATGGTCGCGAATGGCGTAGCGATGCAAGCAATAATGCAAGCCTCCCAAGAAGAAACCAAGATCTCACGAGTCCTTGCCACGAAGGCACACAAGTTGTCCGAGTCGATGCAGAAAGATAGTCTATCCATGCGAACCGTAAGCCACTTCTCAACCAACCTCGATGATCAAGCCAGGACTGACTTCTCTGTAGATAGCAGCATGCACGATGCTCTTCCTGCCGGGGACGTCGTTCGCAGCCATTCTTTCGATGCCATTCTTCAACGATCAACTGAAAAGCCCGTCTAGGTTCTGGCTCTGGGTCGTCCTGACACTTCCGTCAACTATGATGGCGTTCGCGTTTTACTTCTGGCGCAAGTCGCGCAACAATGCAGAATCCGAAATGTCGTTGGAAATGAGTCCTGGATGTTGATGTGCAGACAGATGAAGAAAACTTTTCCAAGAGAACAGTCTGTAATTGGACCACTCAATGTTCAACCGCTACACGTTCACTCCACAGATTGACCTGCACACTAGTCTATCAAACCGGACCACATTTCCCTACAACAGTCACCATTTATCCTTCGGGTTCTAATGCCTTCCCCATATCACATCAAAGCTGAATCGAGCGTAATAAACCCAGTAATCCTATTACTTTCACAGAAAAGTCTTATTTCGGTAGACGCATCAGTACAATCAGCTATCAGTAACTGCATCTCTGAGATCACGAACCAGTTCCACCAAGGCTCTGCTAGGTAAGAGTTAGGATTCTAGTACTCTAGGCACATTTCAAGGACTGAGGCAATGTATTCCTGGCGCAATAAATTGGTACCTGGCTCGATCAACAGCCACATACAACATATCCTATTGAGGTTCCTGCATCTGCCTCCACCATGGAGATCGAAACAATAATACTCCATCTAGAGCCGTCTCTTTGCTCTCTGAACAAATCCATCGTACCCGGAATATCACTATTAGGAACGGTCGTAACGCCATGCACATAATCGATCTGGAAAGAAGATAGAGTAAAAAGCAATCCTGTCTGGCTCCCCTAGACATTCTCGCAGGCGGTTCAAGCAATTCAAGAAATTGAAAAAGCAGACAAGGCTCAAGGCGCCCGGAAGCTTAAGAAGATAATGCCATAATGTCAGAAGATTTATATTATAGAAGTAGACAAAACGGTATCATTGACTAACGGCTATTAAGTTAGGTGACCTGAGATCATAGGTAGCTTATGACTCAAAATGTAGGAAATAGAAGAATACTTTCACTCACGCACTCACTTTTTGGCAATTTTCTTCGATGTTGTCGTAGCTAAGCCCTAGGGAATGGAGTAGTGGTTACTCATTTTGAGCTGGGGGTCTAAGGTAGATTATACTACCATTCTATTAGTGTGGCGAGTTATAATAGTACGGCGGAGGAAAGCGGCGGCACCTTAGTTAGCGACCGGTCACGTGTTGGCCTTGGATTGTGGAAGATA
>JAABUL010008581.1_pt1 | contig 10313 bp, 17 predicted proteins | sample 5559151 | NCBI WGS metagenome assembly JAABUL01 (sample SAMN10711876, study PRJNA513368) | rock metagenome | isolation source: Antarctica rocks | place: Antarctica: Victoria Land, Pudding Butte sud | reverse complement strand
AGGCTGTGGGGTGGCACGGTTGTGCGTGATGATCCGGAGGAGGTGGGTGCAAATATGCATCAAGAGACCGCCCTTGCATGCAAATGCAATTTATCAAGCTGCAAGTGTGCATGAGTTGCAAGTGCAGAAACACTGATGACTGGAAATTCGTGTAGGGCAAGGAGGTCACTCCACTCTTCTTCAATTCAACGGACTGGCAAGGCCTTCACTGCTGGGCAATGGCACAAGCTCTTTGGGGACCTGTGTGAGGATGGATGTGGCAAGAGGATGGCGCCACAATACACGAGGTGCCACACCCAGCCCAACCATTTGTTTGCATGCTATAATGCAATATACTGTTGGTATTGTTTTCACTTCTGGCTGGGTAGAACTTTCTCCACGATCGAACGAGTGCTTATTCCTGTCTATTCCTGCCTTTCTGCCATGTAGGCACATCACCATCAACACTGTGCATGGGGCGGAGACCCCAATCCCTGGCGGGCCCACTGCGCAGCAGCTGGCGCCAGCCATGGGCCACATTGAGGCCACAGCTGCCACGTACTGTGACAAGGAGAGGTCCCAAAGGGAGGCTCAGAGGGCTGTGAATAATATGGGCGGATTTAGGGCGCTCCTTCTTGCAAAGAGAAGTCAGAAGATGGAGGTGGAGGCACAAAAGAAGCGGAGGGTGATCTTTGATGGCGAGGATGAGTGAACAGTTCGAGGAGGGATTGAAGCACCCAAAATACCGCCAGGGAACTGCTCCCACCCTGTAGTGAGTCTGCTGAGCACGAGATTCGAAGCGCTCCGAGCCATCCGCACATTGCGCTCCTTTCCGGACATTACTTAACGCAACGTTCGAGGTTGCTGAGCGGCCGGCAAGCGTCGAGAGGCCGCCGGGGAGCGCGCAGAATTTCCTTCAAACCAAACCGACCTGAGTGAGTTGATGCCAAACCGCCTTTCACATACGGGGTTTCTTTCTTGCTGATTCTCAAGTGAAACGGGCGAGAATTTAGGGTCAGATCCCATCAGGGAATTTAGGGCCAGAACCCACTGCATACCGGGCACCGTGCACATTGGGCTTAAATGAGAACACATCAGCGCCACAGCACCCCGCCAGAGCTGGCCAATGCGCGGCGCGCTGCTTCAGAACCCATTGCATACCGGTTTCATGCAGTCTGGGTGTGTTGGCCTCGCCGGGGAAGCGCCTGATGCGGCGGGCAGCTGCCACTCTGGGGGCAACTCTGCCAGACAATCCTGGCTTTGGCGCGCTTGCGCTCCGGGTTCAGGCCGACACAGGCCGGTGCATGCATCACAGACCCATTGCATACCGGTTTTATGCCTGCACAAAGTGGTCAGGCCGGCAGAGGCACCGTGGAACGGCTGGACCGTGCACTTTGGGCTTAAATGAGAACACATCAGCGCCACAGCACCCCGCCAGAGCTGGCCAAAGCGCGGCGCGATGCTTCAGAACCCATTGCACACCGGTTTCATGCAATATGAGTGCGTCGGCCGCGCCGGGGAAGCGCCTGACTGCTGCCATGCAATGCAATGGGAGGGTGGGAAACGTTATTGTTCACAATGAGCAAGGGGGGAGTGGTTGCTAGGGGCCCACGGCAAAGCTCAAGTCGCGACAATCGCGGTGTACAGACCAATTGTGAGCTGCCGTTGTAAACGATTGGAGCTGCCCTACGTGCCGCCGTTTTTGCATATGGCGGTCGTTTGGCCCATACGACACACTGGCAGAAAGCTCTTTCCAAGGCGCGCCCAGCCGTGCCGCCCGCTGCCGCAACAGGCCTGGTACGCGCTCTGGGCAGCACGAAACGTGTCACGGCCTCCGGCGCTAAGTGGTGCCACGTGGAATCACAAGCTTATGAGCTCGGATTGCGACGTGTGGGGGCTCGTTCGAAAGCTCTTGACGTGTACTGTGCACTCGCGCAGAGGAACGGTGCAACAACCGAAGAGTGCTTTCGCTGACGTGCTTGCTCTTTGCTTGGCGGTGGTGAGGTTGGTAATCCGAATCCTAGAGCCTCCCCTCAACTTTCCGGCATATCTTGGCTGCCCACTCGAAGCTCTTGCAACGAGGGTGCCGGATCCGGCCTCAGACTGATTTTTCACGCCCACATGCTGATGTGAGAGCCCTTTCACCCCTCTGCTGGAAGCTCTTCCCCCTCCACCACTTCTCACCATTTTTCACATGACCAACAGTTGCTCAGCTCTGCAAACGCCCTCCAACCTCGATGTTTGAAGGTGTGAGGCTCCGCGTAGAGCGTGACAAGCTCGTGGTTAGGGTTTCGTCAGGGTCTCCCTTACCATGACATCAAGTGGTTCACTCTAGGCCCAACTGGTTCATCACTGCTCCACACCTTGGCCATCATATCTGTCGCTGCTGCCGTGGGATCGATGCTGAAAGCCGCCCACAGTCCAGTCGCTGTTGTGTGCCACACCCACGCACACAGCACTGGTTTTTGGTCCAGCGCCTGCAAGACAGACGGCTCGTCACACGGCGCAGGTGAAGTCACAGCAATGGCCGCATTGCTCCTGGATTTGAGTCAGCATCGCGCGTTGCTGCATTCTGCTGCATGTCAGGGTTTGGGGCAGATATCACGATGCCTGCAAAGCTCGTCGAAATCTGGTGCTGGGGGGCCCGATGGTGCTTATGGTCTGGGCGGAACCATGGTCAGCAGTGTGCCACTGTCGCAAAAGCGCCAGTTGCCAGTGGGCAGTCAGCAGCAGATCAGCAACGAATCAGACTTTTTGGAGTGAGGGCATGCAGTGGATCGCCTCGCATAACTCGTCCATGCAGCGACAAGATGGCGGTGGGGCTTGACTGCGCACCGGCAGCCAGCGGGTTCGGCCTTGGCGGCCGCGAGGCGCAGATGCTGAAATGCGGTTGAGATGCTGCAAATGATTTTGTCAAGCTGAGCACCCTAGAAAGAGGGTCGACAAAGCAGAGGCTGGAGGCATTACGACAGCTCACTCCAGCTATGTGGCCGGGCAGAATTGTTGCATACCTGAGTTCACACCCTCTTGCGTCCTATAACTTTGGGCTGTGCAAACATACAAGGTCAGAATGCAGATGTCTATGTACCCTACCATACACAGAACACACAGAAGAAGCTGACTGAAAAGATAGTCGTCGCAACCGTGTTACATGGCAACTCAGAAGCAGCGCTGATGAGGCATGAGCAGGCCGGGCAGCAGCGCTAGGCCGGAGACTTAATGCGGCACCGCAGCAACAAATGCAACATGCAATTCTCGCACCCAGCGCAAGCCGTTAGCTCCACCAAAGTGTCCACAATCGAAATCCGTGCCGCCGCCACAGCAGGCGCCCAGGCTGCCAGCCTCGGCGCCTGCTACCGACAGGCTGTCGGTAGCTGGCGGGCAATGGTCCCGGGCACGGCGCAGCCACCAGGCAGCGTTGCCGCCACCGGTGCGGCGGCTGTCTAGGGGGGCAATGCGCGGCGCCGCCTCGCCTCCCGCTTCATCTCTGGAGTCACGAGCTCCGACAGCGCATGCGGCGCCTGTACAGACCGAAATCATCATGTCAGTGCAGCCACATCTCAAGCAGTCTTTTGGCTGCATGTTGCATCTGCCTCAAATATCAGTCGCAAGTCGTGTTCAGTGTGCCATGAACAGCAGCACCAACATCACACGTCACAACGCCTCAAAATGACATTTCGAGTCAGCCAGAGCGCGACAAGTGGCTCACCTTCAGTGCATCGTGCCAGTCGATGAGGTCCTCCAGGGTGGCCGCGGTCTCTGTGAACACCCAAGCCGCGAAGCCGCGGACGTTGGGCGGCAGTGCCGCCACCACTGCCGACTCTGCCGCAGCGCTGGCCAGCTTGCCGCGCTCGCGGCGCACGGCGCCGACGTCGCCCGCGGCCGCCACCCCCGCCCAGCTGAGCTTGGCGCCAGCGAAGTGCGCCGCGCTGAGCACCGCTGACTGGCAGTCGCTCAGCACGGTCAGCGGCGCACAGCACAGGGCCTCCAAGCTGCCGTAGGAGAGGTCTGCCACGGCGCAGTGCGTCGCGTGGCGGAACAGCGGCGGGACCGCCACATTGTAGCTCTGCATGCTGCGCTCCACCGCAGCGGAGGCCGCCAGGCCAAAATCCAGCAGGTGGAAGCGGCCGCCGCCGTGCGCGATGTTGCGCAGTGTAATGTCCCCATGCCAAGTGCCGCATTTCTGCAGGTTTCATCCAGGCGGCAGTCAGCATGTATCTGTCATGTCGAACCGGGAAGTCTTGTTGCAGAAAACCACTGGAATGATGAGACGCTGGACCTCCGCATGTGGAACCTGACATCGGTATTTCGCTCATTGCTGAAATCCAGGCGTTGCTGCAGCGCGAAAACACTGGCAGGTGCGTGCGGAGAAGGCACTGCAGCGCAAAAGCTCTGGCAGGCGCGTGCGGCGAAGGCGCACCAGCAGCCTGACTATATCGCCCAGCACGTCCACCAGCAGCTGCGACGTCTGCGCCGCCGTCGCCGGCCGCGGCATCTGGTCTGCCGCCTCGCCGTGGTCGACGCTCGCGACGGCGGTGCTGCCGGTGAGCGCGCCGGCGACCCTTGAGCCGCCGCGGCGCACCGCTGCGATCACGCCCGCCTCCACGATGCCGAGCTCCGCAGCGCCCGCGCCCAGCGACCTGGTGACTGCGGCCGTTGTCAGCGCCTAGGACAGGAGCAGGAAGGGAAATTAGGGTTTAGGGTTTAGGGTAGAAACGCATCGTGGTATACCTAGTGCATCAGCATCACACAACACGCATCACATACAACAGCTCTTGAGTTCCTGTGCTGGAAGCGCAGCTTCAGGGGTTGAACAATGACTGAAATGCCGGCCCAGTGCGGCTCACAGCGACCCAGGTGAACCAAAGCTGCATTATAGAGAAAAGTCAGTGTGGACGGGAGCAACCTGCAACGACGACCGCGTGACGGTGTGGAGCTTGTTGTCCTCTTGCAGCAGGTGCGGCGCGGGGTCGACCCGCAGGTACATGGAAGCGCCCTGAGAGTCCCGGCACTGGTACACATAGCCGTTGCGGCTGGCGGCGACGGTCGCCGTCACCGTGTACGTGCTCTCGCTGCGCAGCGTCACGTTGTCGCCGTCCCGGAACTGGAGGTCCTGCGCCTCCACTGCGCCCCGCATCTCCTGTGCAGCCGCCTGCGCCTGCATGCCACATGCCCAGTCAGATGGTCTTGCAGTGCGGCCCTGGCATAGCCAGTGGTGCTGGTGCTGCCTTGCTGCTTCAGCTCCTAGCACATCGCCTCCTCCACCAAGCTGCGCTGTGCAGAGGATCATTTGCTGTCACCACCACTTTGTGTGACCATTGACAGATTGCTGTAGTTTGTCAATACACTGCGCCGGGGGAGGGCAGCCATGTGCAGCAGCACCGCCGCCTGCCTCGCCACAATGCCCTGCCAATTCATCGAAACCGTTATCATGAGAATAAATTCCATCACGCTACAATGCCTGTGGACATACCGTGACGGTCGCCATTCAGATAGCTGCGACTTCATGGATTGGTCACGGGCAATGCGGGGGTTGCGCCAGCGTTCAGCAGCTCAGCCGCCTCCCTTGCCTTGCCGCCCTCTGGACATATTTGGAATGCTCATCATGCAAGTTATTGTGAGTACACACGGAGGTGGCCAACAGCGCGCTGGCGTGCTGCGCGGAGATGGAGCCGGAGACTCTGGGAGTATTCGGCTGCTTGACGAGTTGGTCCTTCATTGGAGTAGCAACAGCACACGCTCCCGGCAAGTGTGATGCTAAAGCATTGCATCGCCGGCTTTGAACAGAAGCACCACGAAACGGCAAGTCAGACGTAACATACCGTGAAGAGTGTGGCGTAGAGGTCCTTGAAGGCGCCGCTCGACGTGTCTACGTCTTCAAGCTTCGCTCGCCAGGTGGGGCTGCGCTTGGTGGGGCCTGGCGGCTGCGGCGCCGACGGTCCTCGCAGGTCCATTGATCCTTGGGCAATACATGCCCGCTGCTCGTGGCTCGGGTGCTCAAACTGGGGTCATAGAAAAGAAGGTGCTTCTGAGCTGAGGTCAATGCCATCAGTGACCATGCTACGCCAGGTCCTACTCTAAAATGCTCTTGAAACGGCGCACGCGGGTGGCACATCCATCAGCCCAGCTCTGTGAATCCTGCACGCATGTCGCAGCACCTGTGTGACGATGGCTTTGATGACGCCGCCGTTGCTCACCACGCCCGCCAGGGTGGTGGGCTGCGCTTGGCGGGCGGCGTACATCTCGCCCGCACGTCCCAACAACTGCCCCACCCTGCAGGAAGCGCAAGACGAGCTGAGTCCACACTTCTGAATCCAGAATGGGATCAGAATGTGGTGGCAATAATTGCACAGCACCGAGGGACGAGTTTAGTGTTCAGACATCCGCCAACTATGTAAGATGTCACATACACAGCTCGAGTAATATGGATGACGCACTTGGTGGTGCACTTTGCGGCGTATGAGTCGAAGCCGTTCAGCTCCGCACACCACGTGCCCGTCGAATATATTTCTCTGGGGTCCGGCATGCAGTCCTGCAATTGAAAACAAACCGGAAACTGGGCTGACGAAACCACACATCGTTGTGCGCTCAGGTGTTCAGAATTGCTGCTGCAGGCCTCAGGCAACACGCCTGTCACGCAAATAGAGCCGCATATGTGCATACTTACCAGCAGGACGATGTCTGCCAACAAGTCAGACGCATTGGCGTCAGTGTAGATCACAACCTTGTATCGCCCGCCGCCAAACGCCCGCATCCATAACTTCTCAACCAGTACCGTCATGGCCTTGTAGGCCGCTGGGTCGGGCTCAGGCATACATAGCCGCACCTGGACTTCAACAGCGAACAACGAGCGGTCATGTTGAGATGCTCAGTGCGGCAGCGCGACTTCGTGATGGCAACTCCTGTTGCTCCTCGGCGCACAAAGCACAGCCGTGCGCACCTTCAGGCCTTGCTGCGCGATCAGACGACGGCTAAAATCGCCCCACCATGACGCAAACTCGGCACTGCGGGGCCCGTGCTCGGCAATCGATGTGACAAAGCCCCGGGTACCGTTTTTGGTACACGCCGCGTAAAGCTGAGTTGCGCTTACGACTCTGTAAAGCGGCGGCGCACCTGTACATCAGCACCGAGCCGCTTAGATGTGCACGGCAGTGCTCGGCACGGTAAAAGAGTGACAGACTTGCGGTGAGGGCACAGCACCCACCCTGCTGCTGCGCTGGGCCGATGCGCAGGAGGTTGGCATGCGTGCTTTCATATCTTGCCAGCGATACATACAGCCTGTCTAGAACCTGCACGTAGTACGTCACCAGCCCTCTCTCGTTCGACTCGGTGGCATCCTTAAGCTGCTGCTCTTTGACGCCAATTTTTGCTGAACTGTCAACGACACTCTGCTTGGCATCCGCGAGTCTGTCTTGAAAAGACATGCCCCTTTTATAGGGGCTACAATCAAGAATCGAAGCAGCCAGCGGTGCATATCTGACTCGCAGCGGCGAAATCAGCCCGCAAATGCGATGTGAACGATAAGCAAGGGGAGTAAAGGGTGCCTTTACTCCCCTTCACACTAAAAGCCCGGAGGGGCTAAAAGGGTGCCAGATACGGGGTAGGAACCCCCAGAGCACGTTGACGCGCCGCGCTCGCTGCATGCTGAGCGACTGGGCGCACAAGCTGTTCCAGAAGCGCAGGCTATGCGCCAACCTGGCGCATAGCCTGCGCCCATGGAACAGCTTGTGCGCCCACGGGGCCTCGATGTCTGTCCTCCCCAACTCCGCCATCAGCGCCTCCGTGGACACGCCTGTTGGCAGACGGCAGATGCTGCGGACTTAGTCGCGGTGCTGGGCCGGTAGCTTTCGTCGTTGCTGCTGCGCCGCCGGGTGAATGCCCCCCACCTCGCATGAGGACAGCGCCATAGCGGTGACGATGGCGTCGTAGAGGTGGAGCTGTAGCCTAGTAGGTGGATGCTGCTTGCACAGCTGTACAGCCGAGGCGGTCGAACTTGAAGCGCACGGAGTGGAGGGCGTTGCCGACGCTGCTGCGGAGCTGCAGCAGGCCGTCGCCGGCGGCGCCCGCCGGCGTGAACGTGGTGACATTTGTAGCTGTCGGTGTGGGGGAGGTTGCGGCCGGCATAAGTGAAGGCGGGCGCGGTGTGTCTGGCGGCAGGCCAAAGCACATGATCTGCGGCTTGGCGAGACTGACATCCAGGCCGAGAGCAGCGCAGAAGCCTGTTGACGCCTGCTTGCGCACATATAGAACAGGTGCAGCTCTGCTCGCATCAATGCGAGCAATATTGCGAGCAAAATTTAATGCGAGCAATATTGAGCATGCGTCAACTGTTGATTTTTGGTGTTTGATCCGTTTTTCGTGTCTTGCAGATATGATGCGGCGGCAGTACGCCACTGCAGCGGCATGCCGCTGAGGGTTGTTGCTGTGACGGGCCTCGCGCCCCTGAGATGTGCAATGGCGGCAACGTATCTGCGGATGCTTTGGCAGCGGCTCATGCCCGCCGTGTCTGCAAAAGCCTTGCGGTGGGTTTGATTAGTATGCGAAAAAAAGCTCACCCATGATGATGCAGCTTTGCAGCACGATGGCCAACTCGCCTTCCCTTGGTGGCTGTGTGCACATGAGGGTTGTGTGCAGCGGCGGCAGTCCCCTTGTGGAACGCGAAGGGAGTGGAGTGCGATTGGTTTTGCGCTGATTCTGTGAACGTTTAACAAGTTGTATGCCGGATTGGAATGCTGGGCAGGACCGGCCTCTTCGTGTGCGTGTGCCTTGGCGAAGGGTAATTCCGGACAGTTTGTGGAGTGCATTTGACAGATAATGGTGACCGTCAAGCTTCACACCACCACACCATCACCTCTGCCAGAAACGTCGGAAACTTTCGGCAGTGCCGGCGGCCATGCCGCCGGTGACAACGCCGTCCTAAAACCACAGCAGAAACTACAGCACCAAAATTGCAATCGTACATGCACACCATATATGTTGCGGTTCCTGGTTATGCATGGATTTGCTGTGTGTGACACAAGAGCGCCAGTGAAAATGACACAAATGTCTCAAAAGACTTTCTGCCGCTACCTATTGATACCCATTTGCACCATTGCGGCTGCTACTGGATGAGGAGCGGCCCTGCGGCTGCTGCGGGATGAGGAGCAGCACTGCTGATAGCAACACGACTCGACAGGTCTACCGCTGCTGCTGCCGTCTGGCTATGCTGTGGCTGCGGCTGTCTATGGCGGAGGAAATTGCTGCTGCCGCGCGAGCAGCTCAGCCATGAATGGCACCTGGTGGATCTGGTTTGACGCTGGGGGGCTGGGGGTCGTCGATGAGGGCGTCGAGTCGCCGCTGACACCAAACCGCCCTGAGCAAGCTGAGCACTGCCTTATACCGATCGTGCACCCACTTCGCCGCGGGCGCGCCAGGCGCGACTGAAGACGCGGCTCGAACTCTGCCAAAGCCGGGTCGATCTCGGCAGCAACTGCCGCCTCTGCCGCCTGGACGACGGCGAACGCCTCCTGCAGCGCCGCGAGGACGACGTATGTGAGCTGCGATGGCGCCGCCTGCTGCTGCTGCGGCGGCAGTGCCGCGGCGATGCTGCGGACGCGGCGCCAATCGAGCAGGACCACGAGATCCCATTCGTCCGCCGCCGAGGTGCCGGTTGCAGGAAGATGGCACGGCAGCCAAAGTGCGGCGGCGAACCGGGAGGCTCTGCGCTGTCAGGCAGGGTCATGCTGGCAAATGTTGCGCTGTGATATTGCAGGCAGCAGCACTCGCCGTAGCCAGGCGTGCAGTCGAGCACCGTCTGGCGCTGGTGAGCCGCGTGAGCGGCTGTGACGCGCGGCAGGTCCTCTAGCTGCGGCTGGAGGGAGGCGAAGGTCTGCAGGACGGCATGACTGGGCAGCGGGAGCCGGAAACGCGTGCTGGGCGTCCATAGCTCTACAAGGATTTGTTGTGGTATACCTTGTGGGTTTACTGCAGGTGATACCATGGTGCCGGTACTGCCGGGCTGTTGTAGTGTACGGTTGCGGTTTACCAGAACAGCAGCAGTGTTATACTGCGGGTGGTTCACCTCATCTAGCTGTGTTTTACCCTCGTGTGTATACTGTGTGCCGCACAGGGTGAATCACACGTGATATGGCTGTGGTTTAGTGGATCACCAACACCGGTTCACCACAGCACAAGCCCACAATGAGATCATCGATGTTTCTGCCGGTATGCACATACAAAACTGCATGAAGCCCGTTGCCATCACTGCTGCACCTCCTGCCGCTGCCAGTCAGATCAAGGTCGCTGTCGTCTGATGTTTCATTCTCCCGCCGTTGTCCCCATTCTCTTCGCGCACG
>JAABUL010008580.1_pt1 | contig 10314 bp, 10 predicted proteins | sample 5559151 | NCBI WGS metagenome assembly JAABUL01 (sample SAMN10711876, study PRJNA513368) | rock metagenome | isolation source: Antarctica rocks | place: Antarctica: Victoria Land, Pudding Butte sud | reverse complement strand
GTTGCGCTTCAGTATGGAGGAGCGTAAGCAAGAGATCCAGGTGCCGGCCCTCTTCTTCTCTTTCGTACATTGGCTGCTACTTTTCAGGGCCAACACCGTGTTATCATAATAGATCAAGAACGATACATAGTAAATGCAATGTGTCGCGGATTTGCATATTGACCCTAGGTGCAGGTCCTGCAGAGTTCCAGGGTGCAGTGTCACTGTCCAGACAAGTGCTCATGGCTAGCTAGACACTGTATGCAAAGCTGCCTTGGCCAACGTGTGTGAGATAGCTGCTGTGCAGCAACCACAGCAGGCATATAGAGGCATGCCTGCAATCAGGTTTATTGACAGCTTTTGCATCAAAAATGACACCCAGCTGATGTGTGACATTCCACACCTTGGACATTTGAGCAAAGCATTCAGTCCCCAATGTACACATGAAAGCACAGTCCCTGTGCAAGTGCAAAAAATTGACTAAATCTTGCTCAACCAACACTGCAAGAACACTTGCACAGCAAGTAATCTGAAAGAAACAGCATGAACTCATAAGCTATGATACCATTCAAAATTTACGCAAGAAACCACAGTTGGATTCAAGGTAGTGCTGACTTGAGCTGTTTGTGCTGTGTTGAGCTCTGGTTGTGTCACAGATGCACAAGGAGACGCTACAAGCTGAGCTGAAGATGGTGCGAGAGGACATTCACCGGGTGACGCTGGAGCTGACAGAACGGCAGCAGCGGGTGGACAAGCTGCATGCCAAGCACGACGTGCTGGTCAGCCGTAACGCCACTCCTGATGGAGAAGTCCACACTCAGGTCAGTGTCAAGCCTGTGCCTGCTAGAGTGAGAAGCACTTCGTACCAAGCATGGTGTCCTGTTTGGTCTTGTAGCCAGTACTGACAGCAAACAGCACTCTTACATACATGTCAAGGATATCTAGGAAAGTCCTTGTCAAGCATATGACGCTGGTCTCGTGTTGTACTTCTACTGATTTCTGGCGTGTGCTACCTGGCAGCACATGAGATGACATGAGCTAAGTCACACCCAGCCAGCTGTGAGGACAAGCTGATCCTGCATTGCAGGCAGATATCTCAGGCCAGCTGTGAGACGCTGTATTGCAGGCGTGCTATGTCAGACCAACAGTAAGATGCTGTATTGCAGGCATACTATGTCATCAAGGCAGCTCAGGAGAGGGAGGAGCTGCAGCGGGAAGGGGACATACTAGATGGTCGCATCCAGACTGCCGAGAGGGAGGTGCGCGGCCTGGAAGCCACCCTCGCCAAACTCAACCTGGTCAACACCGACATGGGCAAGAGCTTCAGGTGAACCCTCTTCCTCTACACAGCACCAAGGCAGCAGCTTGCTTAGGGGCAAGCACCAACAAGTGGCAGGCACAGATGAGGCCATTGCAATTGTGCTGGCGTTAACAGCAAGATGGCAAAGAGGAGCACTGATTACTAACAGCAGCCAAAAGTTTGATAATCATCATGTTTTTACCCATGTTAATGCACTGGACAACGTGACAATGATTATATGTTTTGATATGTGTGCATGGTGTGTTTCAGTATGTGTGCAGTATCTGCTTGAAAGTTGCAGTATCAGATGCATGTCTGGCTTCATGTGCCAATGAGTGGACAGCAGTGAGGCACACGTTGCAGGCAATTCAACACTATTGCTAGTACGCTGACTGCCAATCAGGACCCTGTACAGGAAGCTACTCACAGACTGACTGTAAACATGATGGATGAATGATTTTCAAACGAACCAACATTGAATGAGTGAATGCATGAATGAACATGTTGAAACTCTGTCTGGCATGTCTCTCTGTGTATGCAGTGCAGTGTACTGAGCAAATTCCAGCTGTGCAGGCGGGTGGACAGCAGCGAGGCACACGCTGAGAGGGCAGTTCTGCGGGAGCAGCTGGACCAGGCCTATGATGTTCTCAACCTCAAGCGCACTGAAGAGCGTAACATGGTGCAAGATGTGGCTCAGGTAGCCTTCGTCACCATGTGCTGTGATGTGTGCCTGCACACATTGTGCAAGCTGGTATCCATGCGCAATGGCAGCATTGACATGTGCTGGACAGACAGTGTTATGTAAGTCTTTGAGCGGCGTACGAGGCATTTTTGTCAAAAGCTGGTGTTGCTGAAGGCCAATACCAATTCTAGATGCTGAAGGTGAGTAACGAGCACATCAGCAATGCTAGCTGATGAATCTGTGGTTATGTGCAGGCGGAAGCAAGGCTAGAGGGGCTGAACCAGGAAGAGGTGCAGCTGCAATCAGCCCTACAGGGCCTTGCCAGACAAAAGGTAGCCTGGCATACACGCTGGCAGTTGCACAACTAAGTCTGAGGCCTATCACACACAAGGTTCAGCATGGTCATGAGAAGAGTACAGTCACAGGCAGATGAACTCAGCTGGCCTGGTTTGCATGGATGCATTCATGCATGCTCTCATGTCATTCTTCAATTTCTTGCTTCTGTAGCTCCGGCAGTCCTGCATTGACAGGTGTGTCTCGTCCAGGCTGTCTTTGGCCAATTGTTGGTCCTGCTTTGTATGCTGGCTTGTGAGTAGTGCTTCAACCCGTCAGCTCGTGTCCTGTTAAAGACCCATGTGGCAGCGTTGCAGTGATTGGTGTTCCAAAGCATTCAGACCATCATCAGCAATGTTATCTATGTCTTGCTTTCAATGGCGCTACGTGCTTTGTACAATCTGCCGCACACAACTTATACAGCCCGCTTGTCACAGAGGTCGCTGGCATGCAGGATGGTCTGGAGAGCCAAGCTGAAGAGCAGCGGCAGAAGCAAGCCAGAGCCAACAGGCGGCTAGAGAAGCTGCAGCGTGACCTCAGGTACAAGCTGCAGTTATGTATCTCCACGTCATGCCTTGATTGCAGTGCTGTGATGTCATGCAGATGTTTGCAGATCTGTGACCTGCAAGTCCCAGCAGTTGCCATATTCCTGCTGCTGCTATGCCGTTTGTCCACCCCAGATGGCTGATATGCTGCAGTAATTCATGTGTCAGTTGCAGCATGCATATCTATCCAGCTGTCAAGCAGTGCAGGCTGCCACACATGCGCATCATGGCTTAAGTAGCTTAAAGGATTGCGCTTGTGTGCGACAGGGCAAAGGCATCCGTGTCGACAGGAGCAGAGGCCTTACCTGCTGAAAAGGACATCCAACTGGGTGCCCTGCAAGACTGTAATACTCAAATGCTGCAGGTAACACCATTCAGGCAGACTTGACCCCGCATTGCTTCCCAGTACTGTGCTCAGCATCACTGACTTGCACAAGGCATGCCATGGCAATAGGATCACAGCTGCTTCGGCACTGCGTCATACAAGCTGCATGCCTTGTGATAATCCCAAACAAGCTATGAAGCTTGATGATTTGTGGCTGTGAAAAATGTTGTGCATTGTTGCTATGCAGGATCTGGCAACGTTTGCAGCAGAAAACCCGCTTTCTGGGGTGACAGAGCAGCTGCAGGCAGCTGGAGTACATGTGCCTAGCAACAGTCTTGTCACTGCACGCTCAACCAGCAGTCTGGCCAGCAGCAGGTCTGGCAGCTTGTCCTCTCTTAGCACTAGTCGCAAAATAGCTCCTCAGAGAAGCATGCGCTTGTCAACAGGCAGCATAGGCTAGTGTGCATAGGATCCAGTACATCTGTGGATGTGCTCATGCAAAGCTGTCAGTGAGTGACTGTTAAATTTAGACAATGCTAACAGATTGCATTGATTTAATCATAGTCTCCAAAAAGCTGTTACTACATTTCCAAAGGAGAGTGCTCATCTGTCCATGGCCCTGCAGCCCTGTCACACACTTTTGACACTCAGAGTACTTGTAAACATGTACATTCACAGAAGCACCATGCCACTGTGGCCTTGCAGACGCAAGCTTGATCATATCCAAATGAGATACACTACTGTGTATTTTGCCTGGACGGCATTTCAGTTTCTTGCAGGGTCTCAGCTTGTTCAGCAGGTCTAGAATGCCTTGACTTGCCAGTCAAACTCATCCTCAGCACTATGGGAACGAAGCGCGGCTGAACGCCTGTCTGAACGCTTTCAGCCTTGTCTTATGCTAGCTGAAACTGATTAGAGTATGATCAGCCACTTTCAGCTTACGTGTCTTATGTTGTCTGATACATGGCTGAACGCTTTCAGCCTTGTCTTATACTAGCTGAATCTGACTAGAGTATGATCAGCAACTTTCAGCTTACGTGTCTGATACATGGCTGAACGCTTTCAGCCTTGTCTTATACTAGCTGAAACTGACTAGAGTATGATCAGCAACTTTCAGCTTACGTGTCTGATACATGGCTGAACACTTTCAGTCTTGTCTAGAGGATCTGATGCTTGCTGAAGGTGGCTGGAGTGCGATCAGCAAGGTCTAGCTTGCATTGTCTGATACTATCCAACGGCGGCTGAAAGTGCTGCAATAACTGATGTGCTCTGAAGCTATCTTATCAGGAAGCAGAACACTGTCAAAGTGTAGCTATGAAACAAAATGCCCTGCAGAGCTACTGCAGTATACGACCGCTGACCTAAGTAGAGTTGACCTAAACAGGGCTACTATGGTGACTACATGCTAACACCAGTACTGGTGTTGTACCTTATGTGATGAATTGCAGCGTGAACACACTGAACCTGCATCTTGAGATCATGCCATGCCAAACGTGTTCTTGTAGACCAGCCCAAACAGCTTGGTTCCCTCCGTGGCTGTGACCAGCTTTGTGTCCAACTCTGAGGTGCCAACAGCCAACACTTGCTGCATACGGCTGCTCAGGCTGGCTGTCACGACATCTTCAGCTCTGCCATATCTAGCAGGGTATAGCTTGCACACTGCCAACCTGAGCACTTCTGCAACTGCATTGATGCCCCGCAAGAACTGCTGGACCTCAGCTATGAACAGGCTTTCTGTGTCATGCCAGCTGACAAAGCGCAGCTTGGCATAGAAGGACACCCTGCAGTGAGAGCGTGCATGATGTGACTGCTGCACTTTGACTGAACTAGGGCACAGGCATTGACACAATTGAGCTCTGATGAAACTGTGCTGACACGAATGCATTAATATGACTGCTTGCAAAGACAAGGGCCAGCTGGCATCATTGAAGGTGCGAGCAAGATGTGTGCTTGCCAGCTTGCTTTGTGAGGCAGACCTACAGGTAATCGCATTACCTACTAGCCATCACGTCGATAAAAATAAACCAGGAAGACAACAGCACCCCACCTGGCTTTGCTGTTATTGTGCACCCTAGACCACATCAGCTCGTCGCCACGCTTGCGTGCCAGAGTGTAAGAGCAAAGCTCTACTGGCTTCAGCTTCTTGCCCATGCCTATCAGCAGCCTGCCAGTGATGTCAACATCCACCATCAGCAACAGTAGCACAAGCGCAAAGCCTGCACAACTAAATGCTGCTCACAAGTCAGCAGTGAATACAACTATGGAAAAGAAGAGAGGGTGCTTATATATTTCAGTAGCAGATGCTTAAAAGGGCATTCTCTAGCCACTGCAGAGCTGATTCAGCATGTGGTGTTACTCAAGTAACCTGAGTACCCTGGGGCCAGACCTTGGGTACGTACCGGTAGTGAGAGGCTGCAGCACCTGTTACTAAGGCTGCGAAGGGCAAAGAAGTCAACGGTAGCTCATGATCTCGCATATATACCACCGGCGGACGCTCCGAGAATCACATTCGCGGCGACCAGCATTCGATCATCGACCTTCTCACGCTCACAAGCCCTGTGGGATCGATTCTTCGAGCCTACAGCACGCACCCTGATCAACATGTCGCGATCACTCGGCGCCCTCGCCGTCTTGTGCGCGCTGCTGCTGGCGTCAAGCTCAGTGCAGGCTGCACGCACCTTGCAAGCTTCCACCTGCACTGTGAAACTGAGGGGTGGCCTGGACAAAATAGCGGGAAAGACCGACATCACTTTGTCGCACGACTGTGGTCTTGGATACTCGCAGACCGACAAGGTCGCCGGCGAGCTAACGGACTTCTACCAGTAAGCTGACGTTTACCTGACATCTGACGTTGACATGCTTGACCTGACGCGTGAACCATCATCGGTGTGCCTGCAAACTCGACAATTTGACTGTCTGATGTTCTGCCTGCCTGAACGCAGGGATTCTCACACCAAGTGCATCTTCCAAGACGGCAAATACCAATGGTGCATCCACATGGAAGACGGCGGGGGCTTCAACATCAACGCAGCGCTCAGTTATGGAGCATTCAGCCAGTAAGTCAAGATCAGTCACAGGCCTAGGCCTGCTCGTCTGTATGCCATGTCGAAATCTGCGCTGCATGCAGCTCACCTGTGCATGCTGTTGCTGGTCTTCGTCAAAGGCCTGAGCTTCACCCACGTGTTCATTATTGACAAACTTGTGATTCGTTGCATCATTTGAAAAGGTGACACGTCTGTCACAAACATGTGATCATGATGTATGTAGCAGGTTTGGCAATTCTGCAGCAGTCATGTACATATCATATATGATAAGCATGCATGGTGAGCTGATGAATGCTAGCGCTCACATGTACTTGTTGTTATAGGCTGACCACATGCCATCCTTCAAGTCTCGCGAATCTGGAGTGTGATTGGACAAATGTGCCATCAAATACACCTCAAAGCTGATGTAGCTATAGCAGAGGGCCAGCATGGACAAATTTGTGCATAGGCAAAGCACATGACGGCATATTTCCTTGTAGCCGGGTAGTATATGATTACTTGATGTGTTGATTGTGGAAACGATCTGATATGATGCACATCAATGATACACCGTTTGTACTTGCGATGATATCGATAGCTCAGTGATCTTGGTTTCTGCTACCACCTGCCTTACTCGGTGGAAATATTGCATAGATAGGTTTCAGTTCCTCCAGACTTCAGGACAGCACGTTACCAGTGTGCATGCTCTCAGAGCACGAGTTTGATTCAGCTGGATCCATGTAATGCATATGCCTCGCTTGCTGGCTTGGCTGCATCCAGAATGGCGAGGCGCCTGTAACTCAAACTCGGAATGCCTGCAGCAGCTGTAGTCCAAGCCCCAGCACAATGAATGTAGCATACAGGTGATCAGCGAATGTCGTTGGTAGCGCCTTAGGAGGCTCCCATTATGATCGCTGAAAAGCGAAAACTTTTCTTTTCTTTCTGGTAGCGCGAATGCACCTTTTGAAAAGCACATGGCTTTGGCCTGTGACAGGCAATGGCCGACACAGTGACTGCTAAGCCGCAAAACGGCTCATGGTTTGTGCGTTCGTGTAACAATGTGTTGTCAATGGGACATTGCTTGCATGCTGTGTAGTCCCTAGCATGGGATCATTGGGCTTGCAATTGCGCAAAGACACCAGACTGCAGCTAGCATGCATTTGAGCCTGCAGGCCAGGCGACTTCTTCGCAACATCAAGACACTGCTGAGCCAGATATCTGTACCTGCTGATGTTTCTGCCAAGACCACACAGCATGGGCTGCACAACTCTGTTCTGAACTTGAAGGGCCAATGGCAAATAGCACATGTTTGTGGGGCACATGGCAGCTGGCACCATGTATACATCATACATGCTCACCAAGCCACTGGTTTGCTGTGCATGCATGTGTTGCTGTATTGCAACATTGCACTGCATGCATGTGCAAGCTTGCCTTGCACAGGAGAACGGTCAAACCGGCAGCCTCCTGGGGCAGCAGTCCCTGACCAGAGCTCTTACATTCTAACATTCTGACTGCAAGTGTGACACTGCAAACAACTTTCAAGCAGCTCAGTGTTTGGGGACATTTTGACAGGGACATCTTGGCTCAGCCATGTAGCATGGTCTACACAGGCCACCAGTCTCAAGCCGCCAGTCAGATGACATTGGCCTCTCAATGTCACAGCATGCGCAGTCATCAGAGATGCAGTCAGCCACATCATGCCAGACAGTTTCCCACAAAGGCATAAATGCCATGGGCTGCATGTTTTGGCTGGTTGGGTTGTACTGCTTCAATGTTCTGCTTTGTTGGTCTGCTTTGCATGTGAATGAGCATTGTGTGGTTTGACACAAGTGAGGTGGCTTGCATGTAAGCCAACCATGTTTCAGAATGGAATGCAAGACTCTGATGAACAAGCTTGCTGTGTCCAGATTCTGTCATGGCTGGTCAGCTGTGCAACATGTTGTTGAACGGCGAACAAGACACACGAGGCCAAGTTCAGTGCCATTACACAGACTCAGAAGTACAGAGCAGACGGCACATGGTACCAACAGGGGCCCGCAACAGCTGGCCGAGAGGCTGGCCATGACAGGCATAACAGAAGCCGCTGGAAGTGCTACTTTAGTCATGTATCTTCCGTCGTCCGGCTCAAGGCACCCTGGGGCCAGACCTTGGGTACGTACCGGTAGTGAGAGGCTGCAGCACCTGTTACTAAGGCTGCGAAGGGCAAAGAAGTCAACGGTAGCTCATGATCTCGCATATATACCACCGGCGGACGCTCCGAGAATCACATTCGCGGCGACCAGCATTCGATCATCGACCTTCTCACGCTCACAAGCCCTGTGGGATCGATTCTTCGAGCCTACAGCACGCACCCTGATCAACATGTCGCGATCACTCGGCGCCCTCGCCGTCTTGTGCGCGCTGCTGCTGGCGTCAAGCTCAGTGCAGGCTGCACGCACCTTGCAAGCTTCCACCTGCACTGTGAAACTGAGGGGTGGCCTGGACAAAATAGCGGGAAAGACCGACATCACTTTGTCGCACGACTGTGGTCTTGGATACTCGCAGACCGACAAGGTCGCCGGCGAGCTAACGGACTTCTACCAGTAAGCTGACGTTTACCTGACATCTGACGTTGACATGCTTGACCTGACGCGTGAACCATCATCGGTGTGCCTGCAAACTCGACAATTTGACTGTCTGATGTTCTGCCTGCCTGAACGCAGGGATTCTCACACCAAGTGCATCTTCCAAGACGGCAAATACCAATGGTGCATCCACATGGAAGACGGCGGGGGCTTCAACATCAACGCAGCGCTCAGTTATGGAGCATTCAGCCAGTAAGTCAAGATCAGTCACAGGCCTAGGCCTGCTCGTCTGTATGCCATGTCGAAATCTGCGCTGCATGCAGCTCACCTGTGCATGCTGTTGCTGGTCTTCGTCAAAGGCCTGAGCTTCACCCACGTGTTCATTATTGACAAACTTGTGATTCGTTGCATCATTTGAAAAGGTGACACGTCTGTCACAAACATGTGATCATGATGTATGTAGCAGGTTTGGCAATTCTGCAGCAGTCATGTACATATCATATATGATAAGCATGCATGGTGAGCTGATGAATGCTAGCGCTCACATGTACTTGTTGTTATAGGCTGACCACATGCCATCCTTCAAGTCTCGCGAATCTGGAGTGTGATTGGACAAATGTGCCATCAAATACACCTCAAAGCTGATGTAGCTATAGCAGAGGGCCAGCATGGACAAATTTGTGCATAGGCAAAGCACATGACGGCATATTTCCTTGTAGCCGGGTAGTATATGATTACTTGATGTGTTGATTGTGGAAACGATCTGATATGATGCACATCAATGATACACCGTTTGTACTTGCGATGATATCGATAGCTCAGTGATCTTGGTTTCTGCTACCACCTGCCTTACTCGGTGGAAATATTGCATAGATAGGTTTCAGTTCCTCCAGACTTCAGGACAGCACGTTACCAGTGTGCATGCTCTCAGAGCACGAGTTTGATTCAGCTGGATCCATGTAATGCATATGCCTCGCTTGCTGGCTTGGCTGCATCCAGAATGGCGAGGCGCCTGTAACTCAAACTCGGAATGCCTGCAGCAGCTGTAGTCCAAGCCCCAGCACAATGAATGTAGCATACAGGTGATCAGCGAATGTCGTTGGTAGCGCCTTAGGAGGCTCCCATTATGATCGCTGAAAAGCGAAAACTTTTCTTTTCTTTCTGGTAGCGCGAATGCACCTTTTGAAAAGCACATGGCTTTGGCCTGTGACAGGCAATGGCCGACACAGTGACTGCTAAGCCGCAAAACGGCTCATGGTTTGTGCGTTCGTGTAACAATGTGTTGTCAATGGGACATTGCTTGCATGCTGTGTAGTCCCTAGCATGGGATCATTGGGCTTGCAATTGCGCAAAGACACCAGACTGCAGCTAGCATGCATTTGAGCCTGCAGGCCAGGCGACTTCTTCGCAACATCAAGACACTGCTGAGCCAGATATCTGTACCTGCTGATGTTTCTGCCAAGACCACACAGCATGGGCTGCACAACTCTGTTCTGAACTTGAAGGGCCAATGGCAAATAGCACATGTTTGTGGGGCACATGGCAGCTGGCACCATGTATACA
>JAABUL010008578.1_pt1 | contig 10318 bp, 18 predicted proteins | sample 5559151 | NCBI WGS metagenome assembly JAABUL01 (sample SAMN10711876, study PRJNA513368) | rock metagenome | isolation source: Antarctica rocks | place: Antarctica: Victoria Land, Pudding Butte sud | reverse complement strand
ACTGAGATGTCTGTGGGAGCACCACTGTTGTGACTTATTATGGATGCATAAAAAGGACGAGCGAAGTGAAAACTTTCACACTATGAACGAACGCGTCGCGCGCGAGCTTATCCGAGCCTTCCAACAGATTTGAGACCCGGTAAATCGCCCAGACTCGATAGCAATCGGATGCTCTCGGCGAGTTTCGGCGTTGATCTGGTGAAATAATAAATCCCTAGCCGAAGTGCGACGCATCGGTTTGAAGGACGTCTCAAGACTAGGATCATAACAATTCTGTCAAGAGGCTGATCCATCCTTACATTGCAATAAGATACAAGCTCAATGAGAGGTCATTTCATTCCAGGGGTTGCTGGCCACCCAGTCCTTAGGTGGTCCCAATATTTACGACTTCACTTACGTCTGGGCTCCTGGTGGTCAATCAGCTTGGAACCAGATAACGGAGGGACATAGCTATGGAATGACGTCGGGCCTTCAGCCAACGCCAAAGTCATGAACGGATAGTAGCTTGTCTCAGTACAATCAGATTGCCACAGTCTTGGCTGTTTAAGGATACAAAGAGATTATGTGGGGGTGAACGGTATTGGAAATGCCGTGATTGTGTATATCACCTGTCGTGCGGAGACCAGTTTTGCATTTTTATGTGAAGAGATATATTGTGCAACAAGAGGAGGTCTCCAGTGTCCACTCCTGTGAATTTTGCTCTCGACAAGGATGAAAGCTAAAACCAAGATATACACTCTGCAGAGAGAATGTGATATTGGGCTCTGCAGTCTCAGTCTCAGTCTTGACTGAGTAACGATGGTGCAGCAGCTGCCAGCGGAGAGATTGAGAGCGCCATCCCTACGCTCAGATTGTAAGTTCAAGTGACAAATGCAGGACTAAGATATATATACACATATATGGATGCTATGGATACTTGCTCCACCTTCCTTCATCTCCCGCTACGGACCGGATCCGGAACCCTCCGCTGCGGGAACTCCCTCTCGAAAGCCGCCCTGCCGCCGTCAGCTGTGAACCATGATTCGAGGAGGGACCCACATGATACTGATGAGCTTCGCCTCCTGCCATGGTCGAACGACGAACATCATCCCAAACGGTAGATCATTCGGCTACTGGCCAAGCGGGACGACACCCTGTGGATCAAGCGTCAGCATTGCGAGACAAGACGGTGGTCTACGTGACGTACCGCCGGATGACCTGCAACAGATGACCATACTGTCGCGCGTTGCAAACCCCAATCAGATACGAAAACTACCGCATCTCCCTCCTCATCCCTGAACATTGCGTCGATACCGTCCCGCGAGAATCGACGAGCTTCTTCTTTCAAAGAGGCATACTCCGAGGAGTTTCGGGGAGGCGAGACGGCGGCGGCGATGATTCCCGTCTGACAACATTCACCCGGTGGCATCTCGACGTCCTGGCCCACGTCAATAACGAGTGCCGAGGGTGAATTATCCTAACCCACCGAGTGTAGGTCATTGAAGTTGACCAAGTCCTCCATCGTGCGGATTTTGCAGCCGTGAAGTTCCGCGAGGTACACCTCGAGTTCCTCCCGGAAGTCCGCCGAGATCTTGGATACCCAGTTTCGGTTGTGATCCATCATCTCGCTATCAGTCATGGCCACGTCTATCGGTTTCTTGATCCGGGCTCCGCGAGAGTCCATTTTCGCCAGCGCGGACTCGAGAGCTGTTTTGCTGATATGGACGTCGGGTAGGGCTCGATCTGGCTCATGATCGAGAAAGTGCTTGTGCGGGACGCCGATGACGAGATCCTTGAAGTCCGCATATGGAAGCTGGGTGAACGTCGTGTAATCTTTCGGTGTGACCGTGGGAATCGTCGCAGCTGTATCAAAATCGTCACGACGGGCGGCTTGGACAGGGGTAACAGTAGACGAACTCAGATTGTCCCGCTCGTCATATCCTGCCATGATTCCGAGGAGGAGAGCGACATCGTGGATCGTGAAGCCCATCGGCCCGATGGTATCCTGGTCCAATCTGGAAGAAGGGCTTGTCGGCTCCATTCGGAGCTAGGTACATACGAGAGGGGTACTACTCCGGCTCTTGAGATCAATCCCGTCGTCGGACGTATCCCGTACAGAGCCGCTCGTTGCGCTGGAAGCACCTACACTCACAAACGTCATGTTTCTGCTCCGCTCCAGACGTGCAAAAGGGCTTACCACAGACCCAGACGTATCCGTCCCAAGAGCTGCGAACCCCGCACTAACTCCCACTGCGCTACCCCCTGAGCTTCCCAGGGGATCACCACCATTCGCGTATCCTCCTTCGACGTATGCAGCAGATATCTGCCCACCGATAGCGGACCAGGCGTTGCTGCTGTGATTCTCGCTCCTTCGCCCCATGTTCTTCCACCCGGCAAACTCATCTAGACTCGCTTTGCCGATGACTACGGCATCGATCAGGTACGTTCGAAGCCAATGAGAGGGATCCACAGACTGATTGCTCCGGCTTGGCGCAGTCTCTGGACCGCCATGGCCTCACGAGGAACGATACATCCCTCTGTCACAGAACAGTGTCTAGCCAAAGATGGGGTGACATACGGAGAGCTTAGCTCCCCGCAGTCGTGTCCATCCCCATGGAGATATCGGTAGCGATATTGTCCCTGCAAGGCATCATGAAATCGTTCAGGGGTTGCGCATGAAGTGGCCAACTTCACGAGGATGGGAATGCCATGGAGCGGTCCTCGATCATGACCAGCATCGCGCTCTGCGTCGAGCTCACGGGCGATCGCAAAGACTGGGAACGTTGTCAGTCCGATCCCGAAGGAGTCTCACCACCAACCAGAATGCTTCGGAGCGACCCGAAGAACCGCTCTCAAACCCAAACCGTCGACGTTGTTCCTCTCAATATTCGCTGTATCAATCGTCAGCTGGCTGAAAGTTGCTGATGAACACTGACCAAAATACTGTTGAACAAGATGCACACCCGTCAAGCTGCCATTGTTGAGAAAAGTACCGAGTTCGGCGATAGAGGTTTGCAGGAGGTCGAGATTGAGCGGGGAGATCGAATTCTGGAACGCTTTTTGCTTTGTCGGACGGCCTGATACGACAGAGAAGAGAGCGAAGAGGCAGGTCAGTAGGATCATCTTGGCAGAAGGTATCTTCAATCAACAAACTGATTCATCGAGTTCCATCAGTTCCGAGGCGTTGAGAAGACTCCTTTGTGTCGAGGGGATTGAATCGTCGACGGGGAAATCCTTTGTTCCCCGTCTTCATTTTCCATCCCGGTCCGCGAATGGCGGCCGACCTGAGCTTGATCATAGGCGGTGGTCCCGGCGGCCTCTCCGCAGCACTAACCTTCTCCCGCCTCCGCCGTTCATGCCTGGTATAAGATTCTGGCGTCTACCCGAATGGGAACTCGAGGTTCAAGTCCATCCCTTCCTCCGACTCAACCCTCACCATCCACTTCACCTCCCGCTCTCCCCTCCCCATCCCCTACCTAACAGTCCTCCTCCCCGAATCATGGTCCCCCCCACACCTACGCGAACCCTCACTCCTCGCCCCTCCCGAGCCTAGTAACTTGTTAGCCGGGCTGCCATTCAGGATGGGCGATGATCCGCGTACCAAGGTTGAAGCCTTGTTTTGGGCCGGGGAATGTGGGAAGCTTCATGGGGAACGTTAATATTAGTCTTGCGCAGGGACAGATGGCGGGGTTCATGGTGGGCGAGGAGATGGAGAAGGAAGATATGGGGGATTTAGGGAGCGCGGCCTTGGACTGCTATGAGCCTTGGGGGATGTAGGGGAGTGCGGACCTCTTAAAGAGCGGTAGGCGTGATGTGGGTAAATGAGTGTGGATAGAGAGTAGGCGAGCAGCGCTGAGTGCCCGAATACAAGTCATACATGCTTGCATTGCTATGATTCCGAAACAGAGATTTGATGCTGTATGTACGAATGCATGATATGCTATGCTATGATCATCTGAGCAGCCACCGCCGCTGGCTTTGCCTCCGCCTCCAATTCCACCTCCACTTCCGCCTTCCCCGCTGGCGAAGGGATCGCCTCAGCCAAGAATCCCGGCAAGACCCTCTCGATCCGCCCCGCGCTCGACACCCACAGCTCCTTCTGGTCGTTCGTTCGTGGATCCGATCCCGATGTCGGCGGTGAAAGGAGGAGGTGTGACGAGTTCATGACCAGCACCAAGTTCTTCAGTGACTCGCCAGCTTCACTCTGAAGTTCGATCAGCATTCGGACGAGTACCAGGCCTAAGAAGCGACGCACAAGGAGATCTCGTTCGCCCCTCATGAACCGTTCAAGCTTATCCAGAACCCTCACAAACAGCCCCCCGACCGCCCGACTCTCACTCTCCACCAACCTCACCACGTACTGCAAGAAGATCTTGCATAATAACGTCGCAGCTCTCAACCTCGTCTCAGCCATTCCTTGCGGATCCCGCTCGTACACCTGAGGTTTGGCGAGCTCGTCGAGGACCGGGAAAAGGACACGATCGAAGATGGTGGGCAGGGTGGAGAGGTCGCCCGAGAGGAGTTGGGAGGAGAGAAGGAGTCGACCGAGGTAGGAGATGGCACGTTGACGAATATCGGTACAGCCGTTGACGCATTGCTTGCTGATCACAAGCAGAGGTGGGAGCCAGAACGCGGTCCAGGCTAAGGGATGTCAGCAGGGAGCCAGGCAAAGGGAAGACAAAGCCAGACTCACCTTCCTGATCGGATAAGCCGGACGTCGACATGAGCTGCGGGATGACGTTCCGCAATTCGAAGAGCGAGTCGAGAGCCGTCAGGCCACGCTCAACGGTCGGACCCCTGAGCCTGTCAGTATAGACACCAAAATTGCTGCAGCGCCACTCACAGCGTCGGGCTTGGCCCGCCTGACCGCCTCCGCTGTTGTCTCCCCGCCGCAGCCGCACCAGCAGCCGTCGCAAACTCGTCAAGCAACGCAACAACACCAGCATAGCTGTCAATCGACAATCCCGGTCCATCCCCGCCGCCCTGTGCCATCTTCTGTACAATGGTCAGGGTGACCTTGCTCGCTTCTGGGTGGGAGACGGTGGCGCGGAACAGGGCGATGATGAGTCCCCATTCGGTCTGTGACTTGACGACCGTACTATCTTTCTCCAGAATGCGGGCGACTCCGGCCATGAGTTGCTCCGAGACGGCATTGAGTGCAGTGGATGGGAGACTGCGGAGGACGTCTAGAGCGATGTACAGCTGGTCGCGGAGGGCGGGCTGGTCGGTCAGCATGGGAGACAAGCGATTCACTCACGTTTTCCGACACGATAAGACAGAGTCGGAGGAGACCGACGACCGCACGCTCAATCAGGAGAACGGAGTAGGATTGCGCGGACGTTAACAGAGCAGAAATGTATTCGAAGATGATTGGCCTGCCAACATCAGCATTTTAGGCTACAGGTATGAAGTGACGAACCATGTTTCCCCGATATGCTGCTTCCCTCTTCCGGCAAGACTGATCATCATCTCAAGATGAAAGACACACGCGGGGTCGTACGGCAGTTGGCCATCCCGAACGACCAGGCTTGGCGATCCGGTATCACTCCGGACTTCACAACGGGCTTGTAGCTTGCCAGTCGTGCGCGATTCAGCCAGGGTGCGAATAGCGCGAAGAGCAGGCAAAAGAGCTTCTATTTTGAGACTCCTGGGGACATCATCAGGAACTGCTCCTAGACTAAAGGTAAGACTTACAGGATCTCCGCATAGAGCTCTTCGAGTTTGCATGACGACAGACTATCCACCGCCACCAGCGAGTTTTCCACATCCTCATCGCTCGTCTCCACCACAAGCGCTTCTGAGTTGGACCCATACGGTGTGAGAAGGTAGGAAGACAGTGTGGACAGCAGTCCACTCTCTGGTCGACGTTCAGGCGATGGCGCAAGCGCCGTCACTTTCATCGGGATGGTCGTCGTCCCCGCCAAGAAGTCCTCCATCTGTAACATCGGAGTCGGTAGTAGCGAATATAGGAATAGCGTCTGGAACATCTCGAAGATCTGCAGCCACCCTTCCCGTATGGCGCTCCCATTACCATTGGCGATGGTGAAAAGAACGACGGTCGCGAGCTGGCTGCGATAGCTCTGACCAAATCGGATGGAGAGTGGCGAGATCGTGACAGTCTGATTCTCCTTTTCGATAACCGGATAATTTGCCATTTGATAGCCACCCTCGCTATCGTCGAGAAGGCCTGTGGCGCTAGACAGGGATTGCACGATCGTGTCGAAGACATCCGGAAGGTGGAAGTGACCGGCTAAGGAAGCGCATTGCCGGAACCCAGTGATGGCTTTCTGGATTACGTGGTCGTCCTGAGCAGACATCGTGAAGGCGTAGGCGATGGCTGAAGTGAGTGTTCGCCACGCAAGCCGGAACATTGCCTCGTCGAATTTCGCAGTGTTGCACATGATCATCGGGCCTGCGAAATTTAGCGTAATCAGCGACAAAAGACAACCCTTACCAGCAGTGCGAGACCGCTGCATCAAGCTCTTCCACGCATAGTCAAATCCGTGTTGACCCGCATGTTCCTCGGGAAGGATGATCTCTCGTTTTTTAATGGACTCATGGATGGCAGCCTATCATCAGCCAAGTCGCGTCGATCGCACCCACCAGATAAGCTGGGTCAAAGTCCTTGCCATCATTGACACCTCTGAGGTTCCGCTTATAATCGTCTATCGTCATGCGTTTCTGCACGCAATCAGCTCTCGTTGCATGTATGACATAGATTTGCCCACTCTATTTTGAGGATTATGCAGGTCGGTATTGAGCATGATCACCGAATAAGCGAGCACATAGACCGCGTCCTGACTCGCGATCTCGGCTGCGGAGATTCAGCAAATGCCGCAAACCAAACCGAATATGCTCACGAGGTCTGAACGAAAAGAAATGCTCGGCAAATGTCTCGGTGATCCTGGAGATCGGCTGGGCCTCCCCGGGTAGCCTAAACGTCTCCAGCAACTCCCGCATAGCATCCGCAATCGATTTCTGCAGCTCATCAGCGTTTCCTTCGTATAGCACAATTGACTCACGCCTCTAAAGTCGAACAACCCGATGAAAGCTTTGAGCAGTTCGATCTGGTCTGGTCTCGAAATGGATTCCCCCAGCAGCTTCTTGTCCAGTCTTGTCGATTGTCGCAGGAACCGTGCAATCGCCTTTGTCCGTTTTTCACCATCTGAACCCGGTCCGGCGGAATTAAACGTAATGATCCCGCTCTCTTCGAGAAAGGCAAGACCTTGCTTCGGTTTGGCGTTGAACATCGCAGTCCCGATCAACAGTACACCTTTGCGTGATTTGCGCGATGTGAGGGTATCAGCTGAGATGGACGTCTGTGAGTCGTCAGCGAACGTGGATCATCGCCCAGGCAAGGCCAAAGACGTACAGAAGACCATGCCTCATCCCCCTGCTCGAGCCGATCTGTCATGGCGCTGATAAATGACAGGAGAATCTCCAACGGAAGCATCTGCGCGTTCTCCAGACCGTCAAAAAGGTGTGTCGAGCCGTCCTGCTTTGGCGGGCCTGCCGGGTATACTGCCTGAATCACGCACCACTGTCAGCCTTTGCCTTGACATGAGAAATGATAGCTCGCCCTCGTGAGGAACGAGATGAGCCGCTCAAACATATCCTCGCTCTCCGTCGAACAGTCAAAGTTGACCCAACAATCCACCATGAAGCTCGGTCGCAACGCAATCTGCGCGAGGCTCTCAAGCATGAGCTCCTTCGTCTCATTTGGTACCGGCGGTAGCATGCTAAGCGGTCGAGGTGTACTGGCTGTAGGTGTATGGGTGCCAATACTCGGTCCATTCGAGCTGGGTGTTTCGCCATCCGGTACTGCGACTCCACCGTCTACGATCGGTCCGTTACTGACTGCAGGAGAGCTTGGCCGGGAGAGGGTTGTCGGATTAGCCAGATGCATAGGGAAGGGTGACGAAGTTGGCGGGGTGAGACGATCGATCACATAGGAGAGGAAAAGCTCGAGCTGGAGTTTCAGGTGGGGCAGGAGGGTGGAGAAGAGAGTGGAAGTAGTGCGAAGAGACTGGGCGAGCAGAGCAGGGGAGTCGGACCGGGTGAGCTGGAAGGAGTCAGGCTTAGGAAACAAGATCGGTAACAGGATGACCATGTACCTGAAAGAGATAGCGACACCCCTCATCCCGCACGCCCTCCCGCAGCTCGGGCCAGTTGCCGAGACTCGCCCCGCCTACTTCGAGCGCGGTATTCAGAATCGCCAGGGCGGATAAGCGCATCGAATCGGTATGAGCTTGATCTGAGGGATTGAGCAGGGCGATGAGGACCCGGAGTAGCTCGAGGATCGTGGGAAGGCCGTATGGCGTGAAGGAAGGCGGTGACGCATCCTCTGCGATGTGTCAGCCTAGCTGCGCACATAAGCCAGACACGTACCTTCCAGCTTGTCCTCCAAGCTAATTATCTTTCCTCCATTCTCCTTCTCCGTAGATCCATTCTCCTTTACCTCCTCCCTCTCCACCGTCCGACCCGCCTCCAACAGTCTCTCCACATGCTCCGGCGTCAAGCCCCTCAACCTCGTGAAAGCAGCCCTGACAATAGCCTGAACACAAGATTGCGCCGTATTCCTCAACCCCTCACCCAATCTCGCTCTCGCCAACATCCCCAACCCCACCTCCAACAGCTCACACACGCTCTCGTCCCCCATATGCTCGAGCATGCTGCCCAGCGTGGAAGACGATGGGTCTGCGAGGGGGATAACGAGGGCTTCGATGACTCGGAGGAGACGGAGGAGGACGAGCTCATCTTGTTGAGGCGAGGAGCTGGGGAAACGGCATTGGCTCAAGGCGGAGGTAATGCGGGCGAGGGCCATTTGGAGTGGGGTCGAGGGTTGGACGGTATTCGGGGATGGAGTGAGGTAGAGAGGTAGGATGGAGAGGATGAGGGAGTGCAGGGAGGTCAGGGCGAGGGATGTGATGGGGCCGGACGTGAGGGGGGAGCGAATGAGGGCGAGGAATGGCTGGGCGAGGGAGCGTGCGGGTATGGTGGTGATTTCTATACCCATTAGCCCTTCTAATAATCTGATCACAGAGTCGAATCACCTTTGACACCCGTCAAACTCCGTCGCAACTTGACAAATCCCCCCATGAGATCCCCTTCCTCGACCCCCTCGCCAGATCCTCGGCCCTTCCTCAAACTCCCCTGCGACGAGAGTGAAGCCTTCCTTCCTGAACGTGCAGCATGGACACTAGGCGGGAGAGGTGCAGTGGAGGAGGTGAAGGAGCTGGTTGAGGTGGTAGCCCAGCGTTGGTTCCGTCTCATTGAGGAGGTGATGGCCTGGATCTCTTGGAGGAGGAGGATGACCGGCGGGAGGTCGGTGGGGAGAGACATGGTGGAGACGTAGTCTCTGGAGAGGGTTTTCAGCTTTCGGCGCTGAGCCTGGGGTTATATGTGGAAGCCTCTTGTATGTGGGACTTCGGTCGTCAAATATACGTCGGAACCGCCACGCGTAGCATGCGCCTATCTTGTGGGTTTCCGTCCGTCTCGCTTGCGCAAATTTTTGTGTGCCTATTTCAAGCACCGCGTAAGCTGCTCATTCGTATTTTCTTGTCGTATCCGAAGTCGACTTCTGCCAAAACCGCCAGACTCCGAACTCCTGAACTCACCTGATACCTCATCATCCACCATGGAGTGCTCATTCGGGATCACCGGTACGTATCAGTCCTTTTCATTCAAAGTGCGCAAATTCGCCTTCCCTATGGTATCAATCGCTACCGACTTCCCGATGTCGAACAAGCTGTCCACCTCTTCCTTTCGCAATCTGCCCTTCCTCTCTTCCCCTCGAATGTTCTTGTACTTTCGGTTTCATGCCACCCCCTCACCACGACCGGTTTTCTCTGCTCTCCCTGCATATCCCCCCTCCCCCCCTCCCCCCCCTCCCCCCCCTCCCCTCGGCGCTCGCTAACGCTAGCTTGCCCAGGCTCCGACTACATCCTCCTCGCCTCCGATATGTCCGCCGGCCGATCTATCATCCAAATGAAATCAGACGAGAACAAGATCAAAGCGCTTGGTCCACACCTCGCCATGGCCTACGGCGGGGAACCGGGGGATACGAACAATTTCGCCGATTTTGTCGAGAGGAATTTGAGGTTGTATCATATCCGGTGAGTCGGGTCGTCCCTTCATGCATCTCTGGCACTGTCTCTCCCTTCTTTGCGTCATCTCGCCATCCTACTCCTGATCATTACATCTTCTCGCCGACACCTCACCTATGACCCATTCATCCCGCTTACCTCCCGCCTTCCCCCCTCTTCCCCCCTCCACCGCCCCTTCAACGCCTTTCTCCCCCACACCTCCCCACCATCCCTCCTCTCTCTCTTGCCCTCTT
>JAABUL010008576.1_pt1 | contig 10321 bp, 2 predicted proteins | sample 5559151 | NCBI WGS metagenome assembly JAABUL01 (sample SAMN10711876, study PRJNA513368) | rock metagenome | isolation source: Antarctica rocks | place: Antarctica: Victoria Land, Pudding Butte sud | reverse complement strand
TTTCTTATTTTATTTTTAAGGTAATTATAAGGTTTATTCTTTTATTAATATTATATTAATAAAGTTTATATAAGTTTATAACTTATTATAATTAAAATAATTAAATTAAATATAACCTTTTTTATTATAATAATAATATATTATTATATTATTTTTAATATCTTTAATATATTTATTCTTCTACTTTAATTTATCTCCTTTAAATTATAATTATTTATAATTATTTATATTTAAATCCTTAGATTTTAAATATAATCTTTTAAAAGTTTTTTATTATTTTATAATTTTAATTTAGAATTATTTAAAGACTTTTTTTATAAGTTTAAGTTATTATTATAATAATTATACTTTATAATATTCTTAAGTATAATAATTTAAATAAAGATCTCTTTATATCCTTTAAAAATTTTATTAATACTTAAAATTTTATTTTTAAATTTTATTTTAAATTTTATAAGGAAAAACTAGGCTTTATATTCTTTATTAAAAAATAATAAATTAGACTTTAATCCTTTTGAATAAAATTTGAAACTTGAGACCTTTTAATTAATTTATTAATATGCTATTCTTACTTTTCATAAATAAGGAGATAATAGCTAATTAAATTTATAATTAAATTTAAAAAGAATTATTTAAAGAATTTAAAAGTAATTTTATTAAAATTATAAGCTTATTAATAAAAATATTATTAAATTTTAAGATTACCTTCTAAGAAGTTTATATAATAAGTTATATAAGACTTTAATATAATAAAGTATTTAATAAATTTAATAAATTTAATATTAACTTTATAAAATTAATAAATATACTCCCCTTTAAAGGTATCTTTATAAGTATATATCTTTTCTAGGTAAAGAATATATATATATATATATAATAATAATATTAATAAGATAATAGTTATACTTATTATTAAGACTTTAATATTTTAAATATTTTAAAATTAATTAATATAAGTTATTAAAGTAGTTAATTTATCCTCTTCTTTTAAATAATAACTTTCTTTTTTAATATAATAAAGAGCCTTTAATATTTAGTATTAATATCTAGGATAGTTATATTAAATTATAATATATTACTTTAATAATATATATTAGGGATATTATCTTAAAAGATTTCTTTTATATTATTATTAAAGTTAATATATAAATTATAAGAAGAAGCTAATATTATAATAACTTTAAGCCTTTTCCTTAGGAAAGATAGAGAGATTAGAATTATAAGGCTAAATATTACTAACTTTAAATTAGTAGCTTAGAAATATAAAAGATATAAAGTTAAATAATATAGCTTAATATAAGATATAATATATTAATATCTTAGGTAATATATATATTAAAACTAATTTCTAAGGAATTTAAGAAAATATAGGAGAGTACTTAAATAATATATATCTACTAAAATATAGCCTAATATTATACTAATATTATCCTGTATTTATAAACAAGTTTACTAAGTAGGTTATATAGTAGTATATAAGGCGTATATATATTATAACCTAATAATCTAATAGATTAAATTAAGGTAGATACTCTTTAATTAATAAAATACTATTAAATAACTAAGGATATAGACTTATTTAAGTATAAACCCCTACTATTCTACCTTTTATAAAGGCGCTTATTAAAGATAGTATAATAGCTTTATTATATAATATATATTACTTATTATTAGAATTATTAGTAATTAACTCCTTTTAATATATCTAAATCTTTTAAAAGATACTAAGATATTAGTAACTTACTTATAATTTATTAATTAATCTATTATAACTATAGATTATATTTATATATATATAGTTATTATTCCTTATTAATATTATAGAGTTTACTTATAAGTAATAAGGATATTACGGGATAAAAGGGGGGATAGTATTATAGTCTTAGTATAATTTTTCTCCTTATATCTCTTTTAGGCTTAGTGTTAATCAGGGCTTAACGTATACTTATATAAATTATATAATACTAGTTAGAATACTATAGATAGATTTCTATTTATATATTAATATTAATATTAGACTAGTCTAAATTAAGTTCCTAATACTTCTAGCTCTTTAGGCGAATAACTAGATATTATATATTAGATAGTATTATTATAAACCTACGCTATATATAAACGCTTATTATCTATATATTATTAAGATATTAGATTTTAATACTTATTTTTCTTTACCTTATTATAAATAGCGAGAAGTCTTATAAGAAATCCGCCTTATACTTTATATATACTACTCTAGGCTACGTTTTTATATTGTAATTAATTAATTAAGTCGTTTAATATAAAGAAATTATTAGTAAATATATAATAGTTATATAAAAGGTTTAGTATTATAGGTATAGATTTACTAGGTATATTATATTTTAATATTCGTTCTTAGGTATACTAAGCCTTACTTATAGATCTTATAGATCCTATAAATACATTTATATCTATAGATTTCATCTATATAGATAGTTAATAAATACATGAATATATTATAAGATAATAGATCCTTAATAATAGTAGTAATACTACTTGTTTAATTAGGCTACTAAGCGCTAACATCTAATTAGCTACTAAGCGCCGTCCCTATTAGCTACTTAGCGCCGTATAAGTATTAGCTACTAAGCGTTATTAAATAACATTAATAAAGATAATAAAGAATACTTCCTAACTATAATAATTTTTAGATATCTAAGGAAGCTATTTAAAAGAGTATTATTAGTTCCCCTATCTACCTATTAATTACCTCTAGCTATTACCTCCTCTAATTTCTTTATTACCTTAAATAAGATTATATTAAATACTATAAATATTAATATTAAAGTTAAATAAGACTCTTTATAATAAACTATTTAAGATATTAACTATATTAAATTAAAAGATTTTAAAGAGGCTATTTAAATAAGTATCCTTATAAGTACCTTCTATTATTAATATAACCTTACTACTCCTATCCTTAATACCTAATAGTAATTATCCTAAGAGTATAAGAATATTAAGAGAATAAAATCTACCTAGAAAGTATCCTTAAAAAGTTAATATTATAAAGTAAAAGAACTAGTAACCTAGCGTAGCGTTTATCTTTAATATAAGTAAGTTATAAGAGGGTCTACTAGTAATTAAGGATAAAGAGAAAGAGAAGATAAGGCTAATTATAACTATTAAGGAGGAATTAGATAATATTAGTTAAGAGGTTAATAAAAAGCCTTCCTCTTATAAGAAGACTAGGAACTTAATTATAAATATTAAAGACTTATAAACTATTATAAATAATTTAACTTAATAAATAGATATATCTATTAATTATATCTATAGCTAGGTTAATATAATCTAAGTAAGTAATATTAACTACTTTAATAAAATAGAAAAATATTTCATAAATATTATATATCTTATTATTAAAGATATTAAATCTAGTATCTTATCCTTATTAATTAAGTTATAGGAAATAGTCTTTCTAATACTAAAACCCCCTTAATAATATTAGGAAGGCGATATTATCTATAATAATAATAAAGAATAAGTAAGATAATAGGATTATAATAGTATCTATATATATAATAGAGCTACTCCGCCTCCTACTTTAATTAAACTATTATAGCTATTAAGCGAGCTAATTATTACTTAGAAGGCTAAGTTTAAGATATATAAGATAAGCTACTTTTATCCTAGAATAATAATATCTAAAGAATACCCTAATAGACTATATATTATATCTAGTAAAGATATAACTTATTAAGATATTAATATATTTATTTAATAGGTAAAATAAGTTAAATATACTAAGCCTAATTTAATTATTAAAAACTTATACCTTTACTTATATAAATTAGCTATGATATAATTTATATATCTAAAAGTTAGTTATTAGAATACTCTCTTAAATAACCTTACCTTATTTTATACTATATTAATAGAGAAGTATAAATAGTTATATCTATAAGCTTTTAATAAATTATATATAAAATAGTATATTATAACTAATACTTAATACTATTATCTTATAAATAAGTATATATAAGTAATATTATTATATAGCTAGTCTTATAACTAATTAATAATAGTAGTATTAATACTAATATAAAAAAATCTAGATTAGGAATTATAATAAGATATCTATTATCTAAATAGTAATTCTAATGAATTTACTTATTATCTAGATAATATAGTAGACTATTAAGTGTTACGTATAATAACCTCTAGATCTAGCGCTACTAAAAAGCTAAATTCCTACTAAATTAGGTATAATTAAAGCTTTAGACGCGAGTTAATAACTAATAATAGGGAGGTAGCTTTCTAATATAATATATATACTAGGGAATAATATTAGAATTTACCTCTTATAAACTAATAATAATTACTATAAAACTATATATATTAATAGATACCTATCCTCCTACTACTATAAAATTATAGCTACTATCTAGGCCCTAATAATATAGTATCCTAATATTAGATTATAGCTAACTAGGCGTCTATTAAAGAGATTACTAATAAAAAGGATTAAGATATAAAAGATAGAGATAGAATAAAAGATATAAACTTTAAATCTATAATTAAATATTATAATAATAATACCTATATCTATTTTAATAATATTAAATACTTTAAGTATAAGGTATCTCTATATAATTATAATATTTATTATATAAGATTTATAAATATATAAGAGGTTAATAGGTATATGTTAGATATATATAAGGTTAATATATATTCTTTTAATTAAAAATAATAATATATCTATATAAATTAGCTAGAATAAATAACTTTATATATAAATATTATTTAACTACCTCTTTTATCTTAGAGCTATATAATAGTCTAAGGATAACTTTACTTAGAAGATAGTTAATAATAAGATTTTTATATTAATATAAGGAGCTCTATTATATTTATTAATAAAATACTCTTATTAACTAATAACTTATATAATTATTTATATAAGACTTTACCAATTATAATTTATAGAATTAGCTAGGAGTAAATTATTAATAAGTATATAGATATCTCTCTTTTTATAATAGGTAATAATAGTATAATATTATATATTAACGCTAGGGCGTTTATAATAAAAGGTATTAAGGTAAAAGTTATCCTAGGTATAAATAAACTAGGATAGCTAGAAGATAATATTACCTTATAGCTAGGTTATAAGATTATATAAATTAAGGATATTAATATACTTATTAGCTTTATATTACTAGGAAGTAAACTTATAACCTTTTTTAGTAATATTAATAATATTAGTTAGGATAATATAGATAAAATAGATAAAATTAATAGTTATAAAATTATCCTTAATAATTATAATAGTAAGATTTTAGTAAAGTCTCCTAACTAGAAGGGGCTTAGCGGTAAAAAATATATTAAAGTTAAATATCTTATTAATTAACTCGCTTTTACCTTTTTAAAGTTTAATAAAAATCTTTTAATAATTATTTTAAAATTTAATTAATAAAAGATATAAATATTACTTATATACTTATAACTTAATAATAATTATAATAATTATATTCCTTTCTTTATAGGCTTTAAGATATACTTCTTACCTACTACTAAATTTACTTTATAGCCTAATCGCTACTACTTTAACCTTATTATTACTACTAGAGTAACTTAACTATTAATACTACTCCTTAAAAGATTAATTTTATGTAATCTATTCTTTCTTTTATTATTATATATATAGTAATAGATAGGTATATATATAAGACTTCTAATAAGCTACCTATATAGCTAAAGTATCTTACTAGCGCTATTAATAGCGAGGACGCTATCTTTCTTTAAAAAATGAAGTAATTATTATAGGTATAGATTTACTAGGTATATTATATTTTAATATTCGTCCTTAGATATACTAAGCCCTACCTATAAATCTTATAAAGCCTGTAAATACGTCTATATCTATAGATTTTATCTATATAAATAGTTAACAAATATATAAATATATTATAAGATAATAGATCCTTAACATTTAGTAAAGATATTATAAGTTAAATAATAACTTTATAAGATTATAAGAAAGTCTATCCCTTTTTAATATTTATAGTTAGCTAGTAAATAGTCTTTAGCTAGTATACTTATTCTACTTATAATAAACTTTTAATATAGCTTTTTATATTTTATTTACTTAATCCGGAATAAGATTTAGGTAAGAGGTTATTATAATAAATAGTTTTAAAAATAATAACTTTTTTATAAAGAGATATAAAGTATATAAATATAGAGCTTAAGTAATAAAGGTTATCTCTAAGTCTATAAGTAAAATTTTACTTATAAACCTTGAAATAACCTTTATTACTTAAGTAAATATTTTATAGGATAAATTATAACTAGGAAACTATATATATACTAACTTCTAATATAAATAGGATATTAATAAGGTAATCCTTATTATAAATCTTATATATCTTAAAGCCTTTACTACCTACTTTTATTATTATACTTATAATATATTAAGATCTATCCTTATATTTAACTAGAAATTTATTAATTAATATATTACTCTTAGGCCTAAAATATTATAAATATCTTAATTATTAGCCTTTTATAACTAGGCCTACTTTCTTCTAGAAATCCTTCTTTTAATTAATATCTTTAGACTCCTTTTATATATTATTAATCTTAAAGAACCGTTTCATCTATTTAAAATATATAATTAATATTATATCTTAAATTAAAATAAGAATTAATATAATAAGACTTTAGTTCTAATAATATATTACTTATAGAATATAGGCTAGTCCTATTAATAGATAGATTACTAGTTAAGCTCTAATCTCTTATCCTTTAATATCTTACTATTATCTTATATATAGCTATTTATTTATAATATTTAGCCTATCCCTAAATTACTAGTCCGCCTGAAGATTTATATATATAGCTATCTCTTATAATATACCTAGTGTAATAAAAATGCTAAATAAATTATAGAAGGTTAGCTAATCTATTAGTAAGTTAATAGCTAGGTTATAATTATTAATAGGGATTCTACTATAATTTATAGCCCCTTTCTCTATATTTTCTTCAAGAATCTACTCTAGTATACGCTTATTATAATAAGATTTAATATCCTTAGTCTAGGGAATCTTATCTAATAGTCTCGTAATCTTAATATTATCTTAGCGTATTATTCTAATATATATATAGCTAATAGAGTTAATAATATAAGTAAATATAATAGAGTAAATAATCAGGTATCTGATTTTCGTTACGCCAAGCCGTAGGGCTACGCTAACTCAGGGTGTGACTTATCACCGACGCATGGGATAGGCGTATACCCGTCTAAGTTTATTTTAGGTATTTTGAAGACTTGGTGTACTAGATCAAGCACAACAGACAGCCATCCGCAAAAGCCCAAAGTACTGTGCCCTACCCCAACCTTTCTTTCTGCTTCTTCCGAGTACTCGATCTCCTCACTTTTCATCTCGTGGAAGTACTACCTCCCTATCAACAGTACTCAATAGCCAATTCCACCACTGGCCCATAAGGAGCGTATTGTGCAGACTGCCTCATCAGCCTCGATCACGTCCTCTTCACGAATATCGGGTTGAACCTCACTATGAGGGCCGCCTGAGATGTGGCATCTAGACCAACCATGCCTGAGCGCGAAACCTATAACTCGAAATCGCGGGGACATGGAGCAATACTCGTACCACGAGAGACTAAATTGCAAGATGCTAATCGCGTGGATAGTGTTTTTTGTAGCCGGGATCAGACCGTTGCCAAAGGAAGTTTGTCTATGGTCCCGTAGTCGAATTTCAAGAGCAACCGGTCTATTCCACCCCCTGTCCATGGGACAAACCCATCATGCTCCATTGCAGCATTCGCCCTCTGGTATTGGCGTCCACTGGTGCGAGCGCCATCAATTACGTGAAGAGCCTTTATCAAAGCTTGAACTTCATTGGCCACCTTTGAGCGAGAAGCCTTCAGTTGTTCCATAATCCTCTGCGCTTCCGCAGCGTAATTGCTCTTTTCATAAACTACGTTATTGCCGCTCTGTGAATTTAAGCTCTGCTGAACGATACTCAAGCGTTGCATCAGTGCTGAAAGATGCGCTATCGATGTCATGAACCGACGCAACGGGTTTGTGAAGTCTGCATTGTTGAGTAGCAGCTCGGATTTGAGACGCTCTAGATAGCGTCTGTGTGCTTGGGCCAAGGTTTCCGGATCATGTGGTGGATGCGTTGTAGCACCTAGACCGGACCGGGAAGACGTTGGTCTCGAATGATGCAAGCGGCCAGCGGAGCCCACAGAGGACAACAGACTTGCATTCATGGAGCACACTTCAGGTGCCAGGCTAGGTACCAGCCAAGCGTGAAACTTCTTACAATCAGCTGATTTCGAAACAAGGAGACGAGGAAATACTTGCTGTTGACCACGAATCTTTCACCACTTCTCCTTGGAAGTATTCCCCTATCTCTGCCAAGAAGAATGCAGCGGAGCCTATGGTGGCCCAGGTAGGACGCATCGCTTTAGTCCTTTCATCTGCTTTAGCCCTCGTTCGCGCGACTGCATCGAAAGCATCGTGGTGGTTGCGTGAATTTGGGACCTTTGGTGATGGATGGTCTCGGCGAAGGACAGAAAGTAAGTACAACTTGCTAAGTTGGAGATGAGCTCTTCGAATGGCGAGGAGGTAAGCATGCATATAGGAGTAGAGGTCTACGTCCGCTGGGGTGAGGAAGAGGTCCAGTGGAGGCGGCACACGAAGGCTGAGGATTGTCGATGATGGTAGCAAAATATCGTCGAACGAAACTACGGCTGGTTTGGAAGTAACTTTCCGAGACTCTTGGGGATTCGTACTCATAACCTTGATGGATAAGCGCAGTAATTCCCGAGCCTGATCAAGCTCTTCGTCCACGTCTTCGTCATCAACGCTTTGTAGCGAAGCGAGGGCAGTCCATGTTCGAGCCAGCACAGCAGAGACTTCCCCTTCTTTGATAGTCATGCTCGCGAGATCAGTGGCCAGATTCTGCGTTGATCTATCTGTCATATTTCTTGATGATAGGCGCTCATCGGCTGCGGTAAGTAAAGCGATGGCAAACTCACCACGCTCGAGAAGGAAAAAGTCTTTCAGAATGTGCAGCATTTCCAAGACTTTCGATATAGGTAGGAGCTCTTGCAGAGCATACTGAGAAAGTGATAGGCGAATGGCTCCAATTGCTGCAGAAAACTTGAGGAATTAAGTGGATACCGTAGCGCTGATAGTTGTGCATGATGGTTCGGAAGTAGCGTGAGCTCTGGGGCAATCAACTTAAAAGAGCCGATCGTGGTGGAATACTGTCTCTCTCGGATATGATTGAGAGATTTGCCGATGAAAAGGATGGATTGGGCCGCTCCTTGCGTAACAAAAGGGGGTATCAAGCTATCTTCGATATAATACATATCCACCGAGCCTGACTGATTGTCATTAGCTCCCTGCCGAGCGATGAAGAAGTCCGCAGCTCCATTGGTGGGGTGTCGACCATACAGCACCCATGCCGAGACTTGCTTTAGCCATGCAGTCTCCGCTACCTTCACAAGATCAAGCGAGATTTCCTCAATGTCCTGATACCCTGTATGAGTAGCGTTTCGTAGATAAGTGATGGCTGCGGCTGCTGTACATGGGCCCTGACATGATCGGTCAAGGCGAGGATCACCTGTGTCTGTTGGTGCCCGTATATGTTGGACGAGGTCCCATAACCATTGCAGCTTCCGACCCCATCCATCGAACGCTCCCACAATTGCCGACAACGGTACGATGTTGTAGGCACCAACGACGCTTGCATTCTCCTCAAGTATGTCCTTCTCCACCTCCAAAATCTTCCGCCGGAACTTCGCCAGATATGTGGCAATTATGGCTGTTGACAAAGCGCGACAGACTGTGGATGGGTGGGAGCCCGAGATGGTGGACGCCTCCTCCCGAATGTCCTTGTGCTTCTGCCCCAGAGTTTGAGCTAGAGAATTTAGCAAAGCTTGCTCGGCTGGAGAGAGAAGAGAATGTAGAAGCTCGTTCGTATCATTGGCTTTGCTCGAAAGGGAACATAGCAGAGGCGAAGGACCCTGTGACAAAGACAAAAGGATCTCATGGAGCATGTCATTTATCAGGACGCGCCACTGCTTCTGATAATGTCAATACAATAGGGGACATGCATGAAGATCAAGAACGACTCCAGTACGGACAGGCCCATACCACTTAGCCACAGCTTGGCAGACATTTGTGTGGCGCGATGTATGTTTACCTCCACAACTTTTACGCACAATGCCCGTTTATTATCGTTAGGAGTCTATTAACGTGCATATATACTACACTTAAGTTCGCACTTACTGGCCTATTATCATAATACGTAGTGGTGGGGGG
>JAABUL010008574.1_pt1 | contig 10322 bp, 5 predicted proteins | sample 5559151 | NCBI WGS metagenome assembly JAABUL01 (sample SAMN10711876, study PRJNA513368) | rock metagenome | isolation source: Antarctica rocks | place: Antarctica: Victoria Land, Pudding Butte sud | reverse complement strand
ACCACGCTCAACCTCACGGTCCATGACGTCTGCCCCTCCTGGAACTACACCATCCAACCCCGTTTAGGCACCCCGTGTGTCCCCGCCACGCCTGTCCCAAACCGGGAAGTTATTGTTTAACGAGTCCATAGTCAAGAACCGGCGTCTGGCGAAGTCCATCGCGGACGCCGGTTGGCGGGCTTTCGTGACGTGGCTGGGCTACATGGCGCAGGTGTACGGCAAGGTCACCGTAGCCGTGCCGCCGCGCTACACGAGCCAAGATTGTTCGGGGTGCGGGGAGCGCGTCACGAAAGCCTTGTCGGAACGGACGCACGTCTGCCCATACTGCATGGCCATGCTTGATCGGGACCACAACGCGGCGCGTAACATCCTGGCGCTGGGATTGCGCCAGTTAGGAGAACCTACGGCGGGGCACGCCGGAAGTCACGCTTGGGGACAGTCTGCCCTCTATCCGCTGGACTTGTGTCCGGCGGACACGGCTGCTGGATGAGCCAAGAATCCCACGGCGTGGGCCGTGTGGAGTGTCAAGAACACGATCTCCGATAGCTTGTGACGCGGCCCTACGGAGAGCAGGGGGAATTGCCGATACAGATACTATGAGGCCATCGCGGGGGTTCGGGCTGTGCCCCCACGATGGCCTCTTTTTCGTCTCTACTGGGAGCGCCGGCTTCCAGCCGGCAGGCGATCGCCGCCATGGCGTTTGAGACCATCGACTGCGCGCCCGCGACAACATGCCGGCTGGAAGCCGGCGCTCCCAGCAGATACGACGCGCGAATAAAGTGGCGCCACCCATGGTAGGCTACGACGGTCCTCGCTCCGGGGCCGGAGTTGGAGCCGGAGCCGGTCGTGGGGGACTGGGCTGGCGGCGGACCGGCGCGGGGCCCGGCGCCATGATCATGGTAATGGTGCGGCCCTCGGGTAAGACATCGCGCTCGATGTGCCCGACATCGGTCACGGTGGCGGCCATATCGGCGAGGACCTTGCGCGCCACATCCGGGTGCGCCTGTTCGCGGCCGCGCATACGCACGGTGAGCTGAACCTTGTTGCCTTCGCCGAGCCAGCCATGCAGCCGCTTGCGTTTGGTATCCAGGTCGTGCTGGTCGGTGTCGGGATTCAAGCGCAACTCTTTGAGTTCGACGATCTTCTGCACCCGCTTGTTTTCACGCTCTTTGCGGTCTCGATCATAGCGCATGCGCCCATAGTCCATCAGCTTACAGACGGGCGGATCGGCGCCCGGCTGGACCTCCACGAGGTCGACATTCGCCTCCTGGGCGCGCCGCAGCGCCTCCTGCGTCGGCATCACGCCGAGTTGCGCGCCATCATCACCAATCAGCCGCACTTCGCGCACGCGGATCGCGCCGTTGATGCGCTCACGCGGGGGGCCGTTGCGATCACGGTCGCGGTCGCGGTTACTCATAGGCGCCTCCCTCGCGCCGCGCGCGAACCTGGCAAAGATCGGACAAGGGGACCGCGAGTTGAGAACATATCGTCAATGATGCTCCTTAATTGGTTATGCCTCCGGTTACAGGGTCGTCGCTTCGGCCCACACGCATGGGTTCCGGCAACGTGCGATTGATGTTGATTATGATAGCACGAATGACGTATCGCCACTACTAGTGTACCGCGTCCGTCACTGGAAAAGCCTCCCCAAAAGTATGGGGCTCATGTAGCCTACAAACGGAAAATGCGCGTAGCTATTGACAACACCCTCGCTTTTTTGTTACTATCGCACCGACCTTAGCGGCACATAACGCCGCCCGTTGGCCTTGGCGAATTCGTCAGAGGCGGACACGTTTTGAGAAGGGATAGACTATTTTGAGGAAGGCCGCACTAGCTATAGCCATAACGCTCCTGCTTAGCCTTAGCACCGCTCCCGCGCTCCTCAGCACAACCCCTCCCGGATCTTCCCCGCAAAATTCGTACCCGAGCTATGCGCCGCAGGCGACCGACTTCATCTATCCCGTCGGCGACCCGCGCGTCGCCCCCACGTTCGACAAGGGTAATGCCAACGGTTTCTACATCTCGCAGATGTTCAACAACTCGTGTGACCCCTCGCTCGGACAGGGCTTCTACCTGAACGGCGAGTATTTCTGCGGCCATACCGGCGTCGACCTGTCCGACATGCAGGAGGGCGACACCGTACGCGCCGTCGCCAACGGCCTCGTCGTCTTCTCCGGCTACAACTCGACCTACGGCGTGATGGTGCGCATTCAGCACCTACTGCCCGACGGCAGCTACATCTACTCGCAGTACGAGCACATGATGTACGGCAGTCTGCTCGTCGCCCAAAACCAGGTCGTGACCATGGGCCAAACAATCGGACGTGTCGGGAGCACCGGGTTCGTCACCGGGGCGCACCTGCACTTCGAGATGAAAAGCGTCAACGAGGACGGCCGCGGCTACACCTTTGGCAACCCGGCGCTCATCGTGGGCTACGACGACCCCATCCAATACATCGCCGCGCACAGCCAGAGTTTGCTGCCGACGGCGACGGCCACGACGGATCAAGCGACGCCAGACGCCACCGCGACGCCAGACGCTTCGCAGGCAATCTCCAGCGATGTCCCCCTGACGGGAACCTCGCCCGTGAGCCCGACGACTGCTGTGAGCGCCACGGCGTCGACGACCGTCACAGCGCCCGCGACCACGACGATCCCGATAAGCGGGACCGGCGCCTCCGATGGGGAAGCGCAGGGCACATTGATCAACTTCACCAAGGCCTACACACAGTACGTGACCGTGAGCGCCGATCAGGTCAACGTGCGCGCCGGCTCCGGTTATCGCTTCGCACCCCTCAACTCGGTCACAAAAGGCGCGCGGCTGGGCTACCTCGGCATGAGCGGCGATGGCTGGGTCCACGTCGTGCTGCCCGGCAATGTCACCGGCTACATCGCGCGCCAACTGGTCGAAGGCGCGCTACTGCCCAAGTTGCCGCCGGCCGTGCTGGCGCCCGTGCTCCATGCTCCCGTCGTCATGGTCATCGACGCGCGCTACCCCGCGCGCAATGGGCCACTCATGCGCGACATGGCCCTCGAGCCGCTGTGGGTGGGCGAGAAGCTCCCGTTCTTAGAGGTTGATAGTCACGCGCCCAGCTGGGACAAGGTCGCGCTCCCATCAGGCCGCGTTGGCTACGTCCTCAACTGGTACCTCAAGGCTCCGGTAGCGCTGCCGCACAGTGTAGGGACAGTAACGCCGCACAGCGTAGGAGCGGTTAGGGCGCGACGGACCGACGTCCGGCCACGCACGACGACGCGAAGTACGACGACGCGGACGCAGGCGCGTGCGCACGTCACGCTCAACGGGCCTTTCGTCGTGACCACCGTGGATGCGCTGAATCTACGCGCGGCGCCGCGCCTGGGCGGGGCGCGCATCGAGACGATAGCGCTCGGGGCCAAGCTGCACCTGCGCGGGTACCATGTCAGCTGGGCCGCCGTGACGGCGCCCGACGGCGCTACGGGCTACGTGCTCGGGCGCTTCGTCGCCCCTGCCTCCGCCATCACTGCCGCGGCGCACACAGAGCGAACCCCCACACCGTCGCGGACACCCGACGCCCACTCCACGGCGTCGTCAAAGACCGCTTCCCGCACGACGCCACACACGACAGCCATCAGGCCGCGCGTGTCGAGCGCGGCGACGACGCGCTACGTCGTCATCTCCGTCGTCGCGGCAAACGTGCACACGGCTCCAAGCCGCACCGCGCCGGTGGTAGCCTCCGCTCCTCAGGGCGCGCGCCTGGCCGTGCGCGGCGCTACCTCGACAGGTGAGTGGATGCTCGTCGATCTGGGTAAGGGCGTGAGGGGCTGGGTCATGCGCGCGCTGACGCGCTGACGGCCCTCACCCCCAACCGGCTCTCCCGTGCGCGGGAGAGGGGAGCCACCTGTCGTGTCACGCCCGTCTCCCCGCGCCCTCAAGGGGCGCGGGGAGAGACCCATGATTTGACGGGCAGCCCCCCTCTCCCGCGCACGGGAGAGCCGGTTGGGCTGTCGGAGCGCAGCGGAGAGAGACCAATCCGCATGGGTTGGGGGTGAGGGCCGCCATCTTAGTGCGCGAACACAGCGTCGGCGCAGGGCGGTTGCGGCGCCTGCGCGCACATGCGCGGGTCGAGCAGCCGCACGCGGTAGACCCCGCTGCCGTCGCGTGGGAAAAGCCGCGACACGAGCGGACCCACGGCGGGCAAGGTGTACAGCCCGTCGGGCAGCGCCCGCGCCAACCCCGTCACGGGTGGATGAGCGCCCGGCTGCACTGACACGGTCAGTTCCTCCATTGAGTTGGGAGAGTAGACGAAAATCCTGGTGATCGGACCCCAGTGCGGGGACGGACCGCGCGCCGACCCGGTTAGCGGATGGACGCTTACAGCGCCCCTACTCGCAGCAGTGACAGGGAGCTGGCCAATGGTGGGAAGCTGGATGGAATAGGACGGCAGTCGCACGGCCGAGCCTAGCGCGCCAATGGTCACCCATGACCGTTGTGGTGTGCATGCGCTACCCACTGCGCCGGCCATCAACGTACATGTACTCGTCGAATTGACACCCGACACCACACCGCGTACCAGCACGGTGCGCCCAGCCCATTGTCCCCGCTGTCCTTGCAAGCCCGCCTTGACCTCCGCCGCCGTATAGACGCGCTCCGGCGCGGCGTAGCGCCCGACCAACACGGCCGCCAAACCGGCTACGAGCGCCGCCGCGAGCGCGATTACCCCAAGACGCTTCATCGTCCGCCCCCCCCGCCAAACACGGCGCTCGTCCACTTGTCCTATCCTTGGAGTGTACGGTACTCCTCTCGCGCGATCACGGCAACCGCATCTCGCAACCGTGATGAATAGGTCTATTAGGGGATAGCGGTTGTGACATCTCAGCGCGCACTATGGTGCGTAGCAATACTGTCACAACCTGACAGACGCCGCGTCAAAAGCGCTCACTGGACGATAGGGTGAGGCGCGATGGAACGTGGCGTGTACAACATATATGGCGCATGCGGCGCCATGCGAATGAACCGGAGAGGACGACGAGGTGGGCGCGACCGTCGCATGTAGGACGTCTCTGTGGCGTGGTATCGCCTTTATTCTGCTGTTCAACAGCCTGCTCGCGGCGTGGCTGCTACTCAAGCCCGCCCCCCACGCTACTGTGGTGGTAGTCGACAACATAGCGCGGTTCCTCGGCCCGCTGTTGCTGGTCCCGCTGTGCGTCGGACGTGTCTCAGCGCGCGCGACGTTGCGGTCGCGGCAGTACGCGCTCGCGATCATCGGCGCCGGCATACTCGTTCATTCTCTCGGCCGGATCTTGTATACGTACGATGAGCAGAGCCGGCATGGCGCGACGGCCCCCTTCCCATCGTGGGCCGACGCCGCCTTTCTCGCCTACTACCCCATCATGTTAATTGGTCTCCTGCTGCTGCCCGCGCGACCCCTCTCGCTGGCGGCGCGGCTACGTATCGTGCTAGATGGCCTGACCATCATGACCGCGGTGGCGACGTTTAGCTGGTTCTTTGTCCTTGGCCCGACCGTATTACAGGGCGGCGGCGCGTTGCCCGCGCGCATCGTCGGCGTCGCCTACCCGTGTGGCGACCTCGTCCTGGTGTGCTGCCTGCTGCTGTTGTGGACGCGCGCCAACGATGCGCGGATGCGATCCATCGCGCGTCTTTTCGCCGCGGGTCTGATCATCAACGTCGTGACGGATAGCGTCTACGATATCCAGCAGCTGACAGCCGTCTATCACGTAGGCGGCCTGCTCGATGTGGGTTGGCCGCTGGCCTACATGCTGATCGCGCTAGCCACATATGCGACACGACGATCCCTTGTGTCAATGGACGTACCGATAGGCGCGAAACCGGCGCGCGCGGAGCAGGAGCAGGAGCAGGCCCTCGAAGCGCCAAGACTCTGGCGCGTTCTCTTGCCCTACCTGCTGGTCCCGCCCGTCGGCGTGCTGGTGGGGTACACCTGGCTGAACTGGGGTCCGGATTACAGCGACAAGTTGGAGCCGGGTGTGTTCGCCGGCGCCGCCGTTCTCGTTGCTCTCGTATTGGCGCGGCAGGTACTGGCTCTGCTGGAAAACAGGCGGCTCTATCGTGTGCTGCGCGCCAGAGAAGAGCGCTTTCGGGCCCTATCGGAACACGCCTCCGATCTCGTGACCATCTTTTCCGCTGATGGCGCCATCCACTATGCAAGCCCGTCGCACCAGACCATTCTTGGCTATGCGCCGGAACAACTGCTCGGCACGCAAGTGTTCGCGTTTATACACCCCGATGACCTGGCGCGCGTGCAAGAAAGATTCGCGCTGCGCGTCGAAGAGGGGGGGCAAGGGAAAGGCGTCGAGTTGCGTATGCGCCACGCCAACGGAACGTGGCGGACCATCGAGGCGGCGGCGAATAATCGTTTGAACGATCCTGCCGTGGGCGGCGTCATCGTCACCAGCCGTGATGTCACAGAGCGCAAGCGCGCGGAAGACGCCCTGCGCGCCAGCAAAGAAAGCCTCGAATTGCTCGCCGCGGCGATCGACAACATCACGACGGGTGTGCTCATCACCGATCCACACCAGCCGGATAGCCCTGTCATCTTCGCCAACCCCGCGTTCAGCGCCATGACAGGGTACACGGCGGACGATGTCATGGGACGCAACTGCCGCTTCCTGCAAGGCCCCGACACCGATCCAGTCACGGTCCGAGAGATGTGGACGGCCCTCGACGCGCGGCGCCCCTTCAAGGGCGTCGTGCTGAACTACCGCAAGGACGGCGCGCCCTTTTGGAATGAGTTGACCGTCAATCCGGTCTTCGGTGACGACGGGCAGGTGATGCACTTCGTCGGCCTCCTATCCGACGTGAGTGAACGTATGCGCATGGAGGAGCAGCTGCAGCGCCAGGCGTCGCACGATGCTCTGACCGCCCTGCCCAACCGCCTCCTGCTGCACGACCGCATGGCGCAGGCGTTGGCGGCGGCGGAACGCGGACGCCATCCCCTGGCGCTGCTCCTGCTCGACCTGGACCGCTTCAAAGAGGTCAATGACACCTTCGGGCACCACTACGGTGACCTCTTGTTACAGCACGCCGGCACCCGGCTGCGGGCCACGCTACGCCAATCGGATACGGTCGCGCGGCTTGGCGGTGACGAGTTCGCGGTGCTCATGCTAGACGGCGACCGCGACGGCGCGCTACGGCTGGCGGCCATGATTCATGACGCGCTCGACGCGCCGTTCGTCGTCGAAGATCAATCCCTCCAGGTCGGAGCCAGTCTAGGGATCGCGCTGTACCCTGAGCACGGCGGCGACGCGCAAGCGCTGCTGCGGCGCGCGGATGTCGCCATGTACGTGGCTAAACGGGAGCATCGCGGCTACGCGCTATACGAGGAGGCGCAGGACGAGCATAGCGCCAGCCGCCTCGCCCTCGCCGGGGCGCTGCGGCATGCGATCGAACACGACGCGCTGCTGCTCCACTATCAGCCTAAAGTGGAGCTTGGGAGCGGTCGCGTGTCGGGCGTCGAGGCGCTGGTACGTTGGCGGCATCCTGAACGCGGTCTTATCCCACCCGACGTCTTCGTCCCGCTCGCCGAACAAACAGGACTGATCGCACCGCTGACACTCTGGGTCCTCGACGCGGCGTTGCGGCAGTGCCGGGCCTGGCGGAGCCGGGGTGTCACGATCGAGGTGTCCGTCAACCTCTCCATGTGGGACCTGCGCGACGCCAGCCTCGTCGACGCCGTGAGCGGGATGCTGGCGGCCTACGGAGTGGCGCCCCCCTTGTTGTGCCTCGAACTCACCGAGAGCAGCATTATGTCCGACGCGGAGCGCGCGCTCGACGTGCTGACGCGCCTCTCCGCGCTCGGCGCGCGTATCTCCATCGACGATTTCGGAACGGGCTATTCGTCGCTGGCCTATCTCAAGCGGTTGCCCGTCGACGAGTTAAAGATCGATCGATCGTTTGTACAGCATCTAGCAACGGACGAGAATGACGCCGCCATCGTCTGCTCAACGATCGGGTTGGGTCACAGCTTGGGGCTGCGCGTCGTGGCCGAGGGGGTCGAGGATGAGCGCGCGTGGAACCTGCTCGCGGGGATGGGCTGTGACGTCGCACAGGGGATACTACCTGAGCCGCCCGCTCCCCGCGTCAGAGCTCGACGAGTGGTTGAGCGCATCGCTCTGGTCGGTGGCGTAGCTGGCGCCGGCAGCTACGCCACCGCGGCTAGATTCGGTAACGCATCCCCAACCATAGCCACGCCAAACCAGATCCAATTTTGCTCGTAGTAACTATAGCGCTGGTCCCAGTAGGCGACGCCATCTTGCTGGTGGAAAAGGGGCAGCAGCTTACGCGCGGTGATAGTTTGAGCGGCGGCAGGGTCACTCACCACGAAGTCACCGATATCCGCTCCATAGAACAGAGGGACATCGGGGAGCCCAACGACCACGCCCGTGTGCGTATACGCGGACAACATCCCCTTGCGCTGCCACTGCCGCCGCAGGAAGGCGGTGCTATCGAGGTAGGCTTTGGCACGGGACTCCCCGTTCCAGAGATAATCGAGGGCCACCCTCCACATAACGCGAAAAGCATCGTATCCATAGACATCAGCCTGCTTCATCACCGTGATAGGGGCTACGGCGGCCGTCGCGCGCCGGATGGCGCACCAGTTGGGCGGCAATCCGACGCTGCCGCCGCTCCCCAACGGTGACATCGAGCAGGCGGCAAGGACGCGGTACGAGCTATCGACGAGGCGCATCCAGTGATGCGCCGGATCGATGCCCGCGAAAATGCGATACGCGTACGGCGCCAAATATGATGGATTAAGGGCCGGCCCCGGCGTGCCGTAGGCGGGGGCCCAACTACCGGCCGTTAGATATGGCGCGCCCCGCACGGACGTGACCTCGACGCGCCAGATGTCCTGCACGATCGCTCGGGCTTGTTGAAGGTACGTGTCGTCGCGCCAACGACGCGCGGCGAACACCAGCGCGAGCGCGATGTCCTCGTCCGCATCCGTAGCGCTCGACGTGTCAAGGATCGTCCACCGGCCGTCGCCGCGCCGCCCCCACAGGTAACCGAACAGCTTATCGGGCCGCACCTGCAGGTTATACCGCGTCCACGCCCAGACCTGGACGAATGTGGGGCGGTCGTCCATCCAGGCGGCCCGTAGCAACGCATACGACTGCCCTTCCGACGTGCTAACCCCGGCGCGGCCATGGTCGACCACCCGTCCGTCGCTTTGAATTTCGTCGGCCTTGTATCCCTGCCACGTTAGGCGTAGGAGAGATGGAATCTCACGCGTCAGCGTCGCGCCAACGACAGCCGTATTGTGGTGAGTTGGCGAGACCGTGGGACGTGTTTTCTCCCAAATGACGGCTGTCGCGACCATCGCTAGAAAAACAACGGTCCCAACCACACGTAAAAACACAGTAAATAGCCCCTCTATCTATGAGCGTAGCATAAAATTTTGCCTCATTGACCGGCGCGAAGAAGTGGCGCGTATCCAGGACCTAGCGGACATATGGGCTACGGCGGCAGTACCCCAGTACCTATTGGTCCCACGATTGACCCTAATGGGCGGTTTGAGAAACGTGTGACCTGCCCTACCATGCGTATGTAGCCCGGCCCATGGGCGATGTAGAGATCAATAGTTGTGCCCAGCCCACGGGCGATAGAAAGGATAATTTCACACAATGGCGCACCGCTTGACGCGTGGCCTCCTCAGTACGGCCCTACTCATCACCACGATCACGGCAGTCCCAATTATCTCGCGCGCGCCTCGCGCGGCGCACGCGGCATCGACACCAACGACGATCCCCTTCGGCCTGCCCACCCACCTCGGCATTGGGCTCGCCGCCCTACCTGACAGCAGCGGCATCTACGGGTGGATGCCCGACTCGCACATCCCCTGGGACTACGCCTACCAATATCTCTCCGGCGGCGCCAATACGGGCCACGGCTGGGAGACCTGGAACACCAGCGGCCAGTTCGCCCTCTATTACGCGCAGGGCGCCGCCTCCCACAACTACATCCCCGTGTTCAGCTACTACGAGATGCTGCAGAGCAACGGCTCCTGTGGCTCCTGCGGCGAGGCCCAGAAGGACCTCTCCAACCTGAACAACACGAGCACGATGGCGAGCTACTTCCAGAACTTCGCCCTGCTGATGAAGCGCCTCGGCTCCGGGACCTATGACGGCATCGCCGGTTTTGGCAAGACCGCGATCGTGCATGTCGAGCCCGACCTCTCCGGCTTCGCCGAGCAAAGCGTGCTCGACAACAGCAAATGCTACGGCTACTGCGCCGGCCAGGGCAACAATCCCGCCCTGCTCCACGCCGCCGTCAACAGTTCCGGTGTCAGCGATGTCGCGGGCTATCCCAAC
>JAABUL010008573.1_pt1 | contig 10324 bp, 9 predicted proteins | sample 5559151 | NCBI WGS metagenome assembly JAABUL01 (sample SAMN10711876, study PRJNA513368) | rock metagenome | isolation source: Antarctica rocks | place: Antarctica: Victoria Land, Pudding Butte sud | reverse complement strand
TCGTAGGTCCCTCCACAGCTGAAGCTGCCAATGCCCCCGTATCTGAAATCATACCCGGATCGCTCGATAAAGATGGAGTGCTTTCCTGGTATTGTATGCGTGTAGAGAAACTGGCGAAGATCGAGACAAGAAGGAGAAAATAGATTTGGCCGATTCCGCTCTCGGGTAGGAGTAGTTACGTTGCCGATTATGATAGGTGAAAAGACAATCACTCTATATCTTCTGCTGGTGGAGCAAGCAATGCTTGCTGAACGTATGAACAGCTGGCAGCCAAGACTGCTGAAGTTCAAGCGCCGATAGTCGAGTCCGATTCCACTTGGAGCATGAGACCCAACGCGGATATAGAGGTCATGCAGATGCAACCAGCCGCACTCCAATCCCGACTCAACCACTCAACAAAGACTGAGACCAAGCAATCCAGGACGCCCGAGAATCCTGACTCGCCGCTGCTTAAGAGAATAGAGAGGGGCGGTAGGCGAAACAATGGGACTAGGTCTGCAATGTCTCGCTCCAACTCTGGTAACGCTCTACAGGCGGAGCATTGAGCGCGCTGTTTAGAGTATGGTAAGTGCACCGTGGAACCAGGAGTCGCCCAGATCAGCGAATGGATTTCTTGGGATGACCCAATGATCAATTCAATCGGTCAAAGACGAAACCCAGGTAGCCAGCGCTGATGGGCCGTTTCCTGCAGGCCTAGGTGAAACCGAACGTTGGAGAGATGCGGGAGCGGTGCCTCAGTGAAGAGGACGCTGGGGGGCGGGAGGAATACGAGGGCGGAGACTATGTCGTAACTGTCAGAGATGCGACAGCGACACAGATTCTGTGAAGATTGTACCTGGTCAATTGAATGCCTTTGAAGCTGGCCGGGCGAGAAAACGATGTTGCTCGAAGGCGGAAAGAGTGGTAAAGAACGTCAGAGCCAGAGCACCGAGGCCGTGGTTCTGCCGCGGCAGCGATGATTGGCCGGAGCTGCACAATGCCTGCTCTTTCGCCTGCAGTCTCCTTGCCGAGCCACTACTTGTACTGACTTATGCACAGCGACGGATTGATTGGCGCCAGCAGGGTGTTCGGAGGATGATATGAAGCAGTTCGCACCAACAAGAAACGACGGGTGTGCAGGCCACAATCATGGACCCGGTGCTCTCTCTGGCTCACTCCACAGCAAGCCAGCTTATGCTTTCTCGACACCCTGACCTCGCCTGCACGCTTAATCCCGTGCCCAAGAGCCTTTGCCATCTGCCAAACCCCCTTGGTGGGCCGGCTGAGGACCCTCCAAGCACGGTACTCCTACTTTGCACGGCATGGCATGGCTCGCCCTTGTTGTTCGGGCGCTGCACGTTCGAGCAAGCCTAAGCCCGGACGATCCAAGATCACCTTCTGACCAGTGACCGCAGGCATCACCACCAGTAGCGTCATGCACAGTGACCTCCCTAGCCCAGAGCCCTGGTCAAGGGCCCGGCAAAAGCAGCGCCAGAACCTTGGGCAAAAGCATCATCGCACACGGGACTGGAAATGCCGCAGGTCATCTGATGCTCCATGGCTTCGCAAGTTCGGTGGCGGCAGCCGAACGGAAGAGGATGAACATGGAGAATTTTTCAAGAGGACGAAAATCCCCGACCCTGTGTGTGCGTCTCTTGTTGTCATGCTTCCGCATTGATCCTTCTGCAGCCGGCAAGGCCGAAAGTGGCCAAGGTCACTGTTACGGTTGGAGCATCTCGCCGGCATTAATTGTACCGTGAAGGGTGCTGCACGTGCATGGTACATACAGGATACATTCAGCTTGCGGGTGATCACCCCCAACTATCGAGCCACCTGGTCACTGTGAAGTACCGCGCGTATGCTAGCCTTTCAACCCACGTCTACGCTCCGTACCACCGACTGATTCAGCTTTGCGCGATGCTCTCTGGATGACGCGCATAGATACCACTCTCCCGTGTTGATGAAAACATCGAATGGAGTCCGATGATTGGCAGCATTATCCATACAGCACCCAGGTACTTCTAATGATGGCAATATCGTATGCTCTTCTAGTGGGGCTGGATGCAGCGACAATAGCAATCCTCTGGTGAGGAACTTGACCATCCTAATTTTGCAGACTTGTGACTTTGAAACAAGGTCGACACGGTCGAGGCCTGAGGCTATAGAAGGTCTTGCTGCTTGGAGACTGGAGAGTCTTCAGCAGACGGTCTAACCATTTTTAGGCCCGACCCGAAAACCTGGGGTCAAGTGGCTTTTTCTGGAGACTTCATGTCTCGCAGTCGCGCCGACGCCGTCGAAATCGGTCTGCGTCGCTTACGCCTTCCACGTCGTCCACTCCCTAGAGGTACTTTTACGTCCGCGTACTCGCAAACTCTATTGCTCATGGAAACCTCGACCCTCTTCTTCGCCGGACAATAGTAAATTGGACACCCTTGGACCTTCAGATCTTTGCCTAGTGAACCCACTTGGTTAGTGTACCACTCTTCGCGGTGCACCACGCAAGCAGCCACGCCACGTAGCAAAAAGACAAAAGGTTCAAAATCTTGGGCGTTACAACTATGAGTACGTAGTAATGACAGGTCATCAAGATTCTGCATGACCCATGGCACTGCTACAGAGACGGAAAGTCACGAGCTGCAGTGGACGCATATACCATGAGAACAACGCCGCTCTGACATGTTAGAAAACAGTGGACTACACTTCAGCGCCTTCTTGTGATCTCTCACTTCAAGTAGAATACTTCGAAGAGTCTTGTACTACCCCTACAGGTTCTTGCAACCTTTCCTTTACCAGGGTCGACGACACCATGGATGAGACTCAGCTATTATTCAGTGCTTCATTCAACACATCGCAAACTGTGTGCTTGTGCAGCGTCCTCGGCTACCAACGGTTATTCCTACATAGATTTGCGCCTCAATTGAATAGGAACAATTTTGCTACCGAATGTTGGATGCAGGTATTGATTACTTTTACTTTTAACTCCTTTCATCGGTCCGGGGCATTCATCGGCGCTACGGTCTAATAAGAAATTAGCCTGGATGTCTGGATCAACACGTACAGCTAACTCTCGAACTTGCGAACGGGAGCTCGAAGTGGATCTTCAAATCGCGCCATGCTGGCTAATCCCCTTGTACCTCGCGACTAGAGTCCATCAAGCCAAGTAGAAGGTCCAAGCACGCGAATAGCTGATCTCTAGCAACATGAGAGGTCAGAGGCGAGCCAGACGATTTGCGAACGCTCGACAAGGAACCTGACGACTCGACGATCTGCTTGGATTAATCTGTCGTCGAATGTTAGAGCCAATTGCAAGTCCTTCTTTCTCCCCGATACTTGAGTGCAGGGTGAAGATTATGAATTGCGCATAGCTAACAGATCACCAAGGGATCGAATGTCGATATTGCAGAGCGACTACCGTTGAAGCGATGTCGGTACCATGTTCTCCAAAGCCTTGATCCACCTACCATCGGCAACTCTAGTTCGTAGAGCAACATGGACCAGGCGATGCATCTAGAAGCTCGGCATGACGATGGACGTCTGTAAGTACATCATACATCTACAGCTTCCACGAGCATTTACGAGGTTTCTCTTTGGCTGTTTCCATGCACATGCGGGCGACGGACGCACGTTAAAGTACTGCTACAATGCAAGCTTGGGAGCAGCGCGGCGTTTGGCTGCACGATAATGCTCATAATGCGTTATCTCTTGCAGCACTCCCCCCACTTCGCGCAGACATCCCACTTCGCGCCCTTCTACCTATGCATGGCGATAGAAGAACAACAGCGGGCCGGGAGTCACTGCTTTCGGTGCACATGTCCAGCACATTCCGTCCACCAGCTCCGCTTGGCTCTCCTTGACGATCAATCAGGTCTAGCCGACCGTTGCACAGTGCATGCACGAGCCAGCTCTCGGCCCACCCATAGCCAGGCTCGGTGAGCATGGATTTGACGATACGGATAAACCTAGAATCCAGTGTTGCGACTCTTGTGGGGTCACCAATGCTGATAGCGTTTCAACAGCTCCTTAACACAACGCAAGGATCCTTCGAGCTAGCAAAGACATCTGCTTACTTATGCTTCCTCGAAAACCCTGCCACCTCGAGATTCATACGTGCACGATATCCATGCAGAGCTACCCACTAGGATTTCGTACTTTAGACATAATGGCAGGTTTCCACGGTAGTCTAATGCCTTGGCCATACATCATATCTCGATCGCATCCTTGCTTGGGCCAGAAACCTTCCAAAAGCCCGCCGTCTTGCAATGCCCTTGATGATAACGGCTTTTCGCCATCGATATTACCATCGACATCTTCGAATTCCATGGTGAACTCCAAGATCGCCGTCCTACCGTCTTCAATTCGGCAACCTAGCTGATCGACCAAGGCTACACCACGCTAATCATGCGCTTCTATGTTCCTTTCCCTACAAGGGACTGAGGATATTAACAGCGACCCCTAGCAGAACGTTGATCGCTGCGAATTAGCACGATAGCTCGATAGCAACGATCACCAGAAGAAGTCTTAGGTAAGACGTATATTCTTCACACTATATCGAATATCTTTGCAGGCGAAAACCTCAGTAGTATCTACGTCTGTTGAAGAGTGGTAAAGGACCTCTGTTCCTGAGATTGTTCTTCATCCCTACTAATTCTGACTCTAATATTGATCTGTGAATGTAGTCGTCTCCGATAGCCCTATAGAAAAACGGTGCGTTCTAGTCGCCATTACAATACCGAGATAGGGCTCGAGGAAGACGGATGGCTCAGTCTGCACATCATCCAAGCTGAGAGAGCACTACGTAAAGGGTGATGTCTCTGTAAAGAGGTGTGGGCGTGCCTAGAGTGTCGCCCAAAAGTAGCTTGATATCTCTACATTCTTGCGGACCGTGTTGCAATAATGTACGTTATGTGCATGTCCACAATGATGTGGTTACTCCGTACTTTGTATTACCGCAGCATGTTTCTTCGTATGTGACTTGAGTCCACGTCCGGTTTGACACCCAATGATCTACAGCACAACCTAGCTTGGTTATCTAGGTGTACAACTTAGGAGTACGGAGTAGAGGGAGCCACGACCAGCCCCTCTCATCGTAGCGATATTGAGTACACTAATGGGCAGTGTAGAGAGCAAGCTTGGCTCGTGCGGTTGCCCTCGGAATGGGGAAACTCTTGGGGGCTGCGATCGTTGCGAGAGTCAAAAATTCCAGGACAGCTCCTGTTCGTCAGATGCATTCAACGACAAGAGATCGAGCTGAGCAAGTTGGCAAGTAGTTTCAGCAGTGAACCTGTAATTTTGTTGGTCCAAGAGTTGATATACTTCTGTTATATCTGGCACTAACGAGCTCGGCTTGAAAGACTCTCCGCTCGCCGCTGAGAGGCTGACTTTGTTTCAGCAGAACTCAGACTTCTTCTCTTCGCGGGAAGATTTGGGAGATTCCTCTCTCATGGCAACGAAACCTCAAACCCTACGATACCTCAATATTCAGAATGTGGTTCCCCCCCGGGCAACTTTTGAAAATCAGTTTTTTTTTCGACGCCGAATTGCATTACTACTATTTCCTCAACACCAACACTACTGTTTTATATAAAATCGATCTTGAATAGAAACACTATATCTACGAACGCTTCTACAAAGTTTTTATTTCTTGAATCAACTTGAGACAAAAGTTATGTGCGTAATTGCGTTTTTAATGCTTCGTCTCGACACAGTTTGGGCACCCTGTCAAGTCCCCACCAAAGCCCCCATCAAGCTCTTATCAAGCTCTACCAAATGCGCTCGATCAAAGTCTCTTGACAACAATAGAGGGAAGGACCACATTCTGAATATTGAGGTAATGTGAACCCTAGTCATTTGGGGGGGGGGCTGAGTATTCACGCTACGATCCTGCAGGATTCTTGAGTCCTGCACCTCGCCATTGTCAAGCGTCGCGCCACATCATGAAGATATGGATAGCAATTCTTTTCTGCAGCCTCATGTTCTCTGCTTCTTTCCTTCGCGTTCCATCCGTTCTTGGTTTCCCCCATCATCTTGAGCGTTGCAGTCATGAGCCTCGAGGTTGATCGCAGTAATGACTTGCCGATTCCCCAGGAAACCCAGCATGAACTGTATAAAAACCAGGCTGGAAAGCAAAGTCGAGATTATCCATACTCAGCAGGAGACAATGAACCCACAAAGATCGCGCCAGCGCAACAAAAATCCGCTCGAAAGTCGACAATAGTTCTTCTCAGCCTCGCACTGGTCATCATGACTGTTCTCGCTACGCTGGCCGCCGGTGTAGGAGGCTCACTGGCTGCAAAGCGGGCACACGAGTGAGCTTATCAAAGCATGTCATCACTGAAGCAACAACTAATCAACACCGTGAAAGGAACGCCGATTTGAACAAAGTTATCGACAATACCGCTAATCAACTTCGCAATTGCTCAGCTCACGCCGAAGCCCAACAATTCCAGCCCCCCAACTCCACCTGCAACTCCACGAACAATGCTACCTCTAGTGCCATCTCTGCTACCTCCCAGTCCAATTTCAAACCCACCACCAACTGCAGCGACATGAATGGGAAATACACCACAGCACAAACCCGAAATATTTTCGATATTCATTGCAGCACGGATTACGCGGGCTTTGACATGCTTGGGTCATACGTGTACACATTCACTGATTGTATGGAGGCTTGCGCTTCCTGGAACTCTTATCGTACGCAGAGTAGCCCGCAATGCCATGCTGTTTCTTACCACACTGGGCCTGGTTCCTACCCTCACAGTAGTGGGTTGGGCAACTGCTTTTTCAAGGATTCCGGGAGTATGCCCGCCCTTGCAAGTGTTAAGGCCGATGCTGCGGTATTTCAATTTAGTCAATGATAGTATGATAGGGATGGATAGGTCAATAGATGGGTAGGATGCCTAGAAAAACCTGTACGTGGCGCGAGTATTGATAGTAACAGGCTCCAAACCACAATGCGAATTCGGAGTCTGATTAGGCCGGTCGTTCTGGATTGCACACCTTCGCCACGTGTAATCGTGAGGATGTGGAAATCTTTACCAACAGAAACGGAGGTGCGAGGGGTTTCCACATGTACACAACAAAACGTTGGGCACGTTCGACCAAGCCAGAGCCGTAGGCGAAGTTTCCTCAAAGTTCTGTGGCGCTTGGCGTTGAGATCTATTTGTTAGATGTGCGATCCAGCGCAACCGCATGGCACTTGAGTCTCGGGGCAGCGACAAGATATGGACGTCCGCCTCGATGTCATTTTCTATTCAGGGCAGTTTTCGTCTCGAATTCGGCACGAAAGCCAATTTCTATCATTTAGCGCGATCTGCGTCGGTCCTATTGATGGCAATCAATAATCATGATGTCACCCCATAAATTGGAGTGAGAGCTAGGTCTGTCTCATATTCGACGGCTTTCTTCTGCCATTTCTGCTTTGCAACACTTTGATCTTCTCAACAGTTATCCTCATCGAGCTCCTTGCATGCAACGATTTGGACTGTTTCCTGATCATCCATTCCGCACACTTCTTCATCGCAAACGCTCAAAGTCGTTAACTTCATCAATCCTACGCTTACAAAGACTTCAAGTCTTGGGCTTGTGCCTTCGTACATTCTCCCAGTCCTCCGTCTATCTCAAAAAATTGCCGCCGAAGCAGAAATATACCGACCCCAGGTCAAGGAGGAAATACAACAGGGCGACAAAGGGGGCGCACCTGGTCAATGGTCCGCGCGAAAAGTCAGTTCTCGCTCTTACACTCACGTCACAGCCAATTGGTACCATGCGTTCTGACTATTCTGAAATAGGCGCAATTCATGGCTTCGGAGTACAAGAAGCGCGGCGGCGGATACAACACCGACAAGAAAGACCAAGACGAAAGCCAGAAACACCTATCGCAGTGGACGGAGGAGGAATGGCAGACCAAAGAGGGAAGCGGGAACGCAAAGCAGGCTGATGGGACGTAGAAGCGGTATCTGCCCAAGAAAGTGTGGGAAGAGATGACGGAGGGGGAGAAGAAGGAAATGGATGAGAAGAAGATGGAGGGGAGTAAAAAGGGGAAGCAATTCGTGCAGAATACGGGGAGGGCGAAGAGTGCGCGGCAGAAGGCGAATAAGGAGAAGAAGGACGAGATAGAGACACGGAAGGCAGAGGAGGAGGAGCTGGAGAACACGGGCAAGAAAGGGGCCAAGGCGGGCAAGACCGAGGAGGACGGCCAGGAAAATCCTGGAGCAGGCAACCCAGGCAACACCGGCCAAAAGCGAAGCCGCACCCAGCCCACTTCCGATAAAGAGCACCCAAGCAAGAGAAGCAAGACAGCTTCCAGGTCGAAAACTGTGGGTTCGAAACACGACGCAGCCGATGCACCTGCAGAACAAGCCTCGGCAGACCGCCTGCCTGAGAAAGGACAGACCGTACACTGGAAGTCGCTCCCTGGTTGGGTAGAGGGAATGGCTGTGGAAGTCGTGTATGAGAACAGAGAGGTCGAGGGGAAGACTGTAAAGGCGAAGAAGGGGGATCCAAGGATCGTTATGAGGGGTAAGACCGGGAAGATTGCGGTGCATAAGCCGCAAGCGGTTTATTTGGGTGTTGGTAGGTTGTTTTGATGATATAGTACTCTAGGAGACGAAATCATAGCAGGGATGTCTAGGGAGGGATGACCAGCCATAACGATTCCGTCCCGAAGGAAATGCATGGGATTACGAATGATGGAATCGTCCTTCGTCGACCACGACAACGCGGAGGATCCCTCCCCCCCCAAAAGTTAGGGAAGAGACCATCCTGGATGAGGAGTCGCGATTCCTTTCAGCAGCCGGATCCAAAGTCAGGACGGACGATCAAGGAGCAAAGCTTCCCGTCATAAAACGACCATACATTCTAACATCGCAGACAAGCCAGAAGCGGCGGAGCTTGCATCGAGAGGATTGAATTCTCATAGAGCGATGGCCACAACAATCTCGTCGCGAAATGGTTATGGCTGGTCATCTCGAGTTGAACGCTTTACTGGACACATACCCATCCTCATCGTCTGGACGCTACAGCAAGTATGGCAGAGCAGAAGAGTGGACAGTGCTTTTGTCGACACGATGATGGAGTATGGAATCCCTATCTACGAGAACGCAACACCGGATGGCGAGGTTCATGCTCTTCATCGTCGCGAAGATACACTAGCAAAGAGACCACCTGCCATGGCTGGAAGCGACAAGAACCAACGCAAGACGTCGAAGTCCGCGAGCAACAATGAGAAAGTCCTGGAGGCAAAGGCGGTCCCCCAAATTTCCATTCCATTCCATTTCATTCTCTAGAGAACGCTAAATTCGAAAACAAAACATCCCGAAGATTCGCATGGAGGCCGAGTCGTTCGGGAAATGTGGAGTCGTCGGTTTAGACTGTCGATGCATCAGACGCGTGCTACGCTGTGAGCTAGTCATAAACGCCAGAACCGGCTTCTCAACAGATAGACACTATTGCCTGGGTATGGGTCGGGATCTCCTTCGAAGCCGTAGTGAATGTTCGGGCATATGTCATATGTGTTAGGTGGCAATGCTGGTCTGAGCAACCCAGCTCATGCTTCTTAGTAACCTATATCAAAGCATCGAAAGTACCGAAGCGCAAGCCTTCGCAACCCATATGAATAATACCCAATGTGATCACCTACACTTCAGCACTTCACCACTCAAACAAATTGCCGCACACCCATCTCCAAATCCATGACATTGCGTACATCCCAGCAAATTCGGAACACTCCCCCACGCGCCGAAACGAAGAGAATGGTAGATATATCGAGGTTGAGTCGAAGAATCTCTGGTGAGAAGTCTTGTAGCGCAAGACAAAAGCACCATCGATGCATCGAAGCGGATATGTCATCCGTCAAGGCGCCTCGGAAAGTACTGAATTCGATGTATCCGTTACGGGGGAGCGGATGGAAGGAGGAGGCGCTCCACCGATAAGCTGTAGGTTCGGAGCCGGTCCTACGTACAGGTCATCTATGGGCTTATTCGTCGTTGCAAGGGACGAAGGCTTCAAACGCGGAAGAAAGCTCGGTTCTTCGAATCCGGAATCAGGAATCGTAATCGACATAGATGATGGATATGGGAGCGCGCGGCAGGAGTGTGGTATGGGGCTCGAGGGTGGTTCCTTGCGTGACGACAAGGTCTCTACTCCAAGGGCGTCTGGCTACAGTCAGGAGTGGCTCCCTGACACCCTCCACATCGAATCGCATGAAGGAGTCTTTAAGTTTGTTTGAGGTATATGCCTGAGCCATCTATGCAGGAAGCACAAGCGATGACATCACGTGCTGTAAGTGACGTGAGGGAGTGAAGGGCTGGGGGGGGGGGGGGGGGGGGGGGTTTTAAAAAAAAAGAGA
>JAABUL010008572.1_pt1 | contig 10324 bp, 7 predicted proteins | sample 5559151 | NCBI WGS metagenome assembly JAABUL01 (sample SAMN10711876, study PRJNA513368) | rock metagenome | isolation source: Antarctica rocks | place: Antarctica: Victoria Land, Pudding Butte sud | reverse complement strand
AGGTCCGATCAAACCACTGCTTCAAAGATCCATCGACCGAAGCCAAACCTGATGGTCGTCAACACTGCTGCTGAGCACTTTGTCCCTGGCGTACACGCAGTGGACGTTGCCCAGCCATACCTGCCAGCGATCCGAACGCCGTCCTTGCCATCGGCTTCTCGTGCGTCAACTTCAGCCGTGGACGACACCGGGTCGAAAACAGCGGCACGTTCAATGCCATCTGCGCGACCGCGAAGACTACGGATCCCAGTCCGTGATCCCAGAGAATGGGAAAGCCAGCGCCTTGGTCCGACATTGCAGGCTCCTTCCAACCCAAACTCCCGGGCTGTTGGAACGATCGCTCGTGGGTCAAAGAACCTGCGTGTTGTATGAAACATCAGTACAGTACTGTTCGATTATCCTCTCGTGGCTTATGGTGGAGGAAGGAAAAGCTTTTGGCTTTGGCCGGGTTGAAAACATTGTCGAAGGGCACACATGTAGATAGCTCGAAGGCGGCGAGGTCATGTCTTGTTATCGTTGTTGACAGGTTTCGCTAGGGACTAGAGTAGTTGGGTTTGGGGCACTGTGGCCGATCAAGGCTTCACGTTGCGGACTGGAAGTCGATAGTTTGTTATCAAGGCACGATTATGACAGCCGGTGTCCATAGTACTCGAGTACCACTCGTTCTCGAAGAACATTACAAGTATAAAGATACGTTCAGTACTCGATCAATGCTTAATCTTTTGGACGAACTAAACCCGTCAATAATGCATACACAAATTTTTGAAAGGCGTGACAACAAGTTGCAAAACCCAACAGCAAGCACGAAATAAATGCAGAGAGTCCGACCAAAACGCCATGCTATATGTACGTGTGTTCAACATCATCTCCACCTGGACCCATATCAACAGCGATTACCCGGCATGCACAATCTCACCCAACCTCTTCTCAAGGATAGTCCGACCTTCGAGTGTCCGCCAGACCTCATGCGGCGCGCCATTCACCACATCCCAGGAGACCAAGTTCTTCGTGATCGTAGTCAAGTCCTTCTGCTTCCTCTCCCACTCGCTGTCTGTTCTGACCTCAATTCCCGAGCTGACAAGTACCAGCGGGGTCTTCTGGTCTTGAATAATCGCACGAGCTTGCACAACTTCGTTTTTGGTCAAGGAATCAGCGACCAGACTCTCCTGTAACTTCGACTTGATGAACTTCCCGCTCTGATACGCCGACTTGCCATAGACGCGGTCGTCCCGGGTGCGGCCTTTGAAGATGGCGCCCGCTAGACGGTCGTAACCGAGGGGCGAGATGATGCCGCGAGCCCATAGGAAGAACCCTCGGTTGGGTGAGCCAATCCGGTGGAGGAAATCCTCGTGAAGGGGATCGATGAGGAAAATGCCACTGATCTCGTGGGGGTGTCTGCTAGCAAAGATCCGGCTATAGATACCTCCCACACCTTGTGAGACCAAGATCCACGGATACTGCTCGCCAGCTTTTGCTAAAGCCTCGGTGAGAGAATCGGCTGTCATGCCGGCGGAGTGTGGGGAGGGTGCATTGTCGGACCATGCGAGTCCAGGGCGGTCATAGTAGCAGTAACGCTCGATGGTGCCGTTCTTGTAAGCGTTGTAGATCCAGTCGTCCATAGTATCCTCGTACGGCATCTCCCCACTTTCGACAAGAACGGTGGGGTTACGTTTGCCTTCGTCGTTGTAGGTAATGTCTCCCACACATGAAAGATGGAGCTGATACTTGTCGCCATCAACGTAGTAACGCTCACCTGGTGGATCGAGAGAAGCATCGTAAGATCGCAGGATGAGAGTGGCTGTAAGTAGGATGACGATGATAGACATGACAACCATGATAACCGTCGCTGTCAGGACAGCACACCATTCGCGAAGCGTGCGACGAGTCTCTTGACGTCCCGTTAGGCGCTCCTCCTCCTCTTTCTTACCCCAAGCTACGACTCGGTCCGTCATGACGTTATACAACGCTATAAGCGCTGCCCAGATGACTGATCCAATGCCGATCCACCCTTCTTCGACCCGCAGTCTCGGTACAGCAAGGATGATGATCATATCGATCAGGAGGAAGCCCGAGACGATAAGAGTCAGAATCTCCATTGGCTTGGAAGGCACCGTGAAGAACAGTATGGCGATGAGTAGATTGCCAATAGTGAGGGTTGTGTATGAGAAGTCGAAGAACCCCGAGCCACGAGAATGCATCATTGGCGGACTGACGAAGATGGATACCAGCAGGAGTACCCACCAGAGGAAGGTTATGATGATGAAGAGAGTCGAGAAGTAACGAAGAGCTCTGACGCTCCATAGGTTGTAAGGAGACACCTAGAACATTGTCAATATACCGAGTGCGATAGGGCTATGGGCAGAACTTACAGCTGGGTCGTCGGGATCGAGAAAGCCATCGTTGCGAGGTGGGAGAAGTCGAGTCCGTTCGTTGGCTTCATGGCTTCTTCGCTCCCCGCCACGCGATGGCTGCCTACTGTTCTCGCCGTCGGTGGATGCTGCACCGTCGTCGTTATTATCCTCTCCTCCATTCTTTGAGCCCCATAGCGAGACCATCTTGTCAAAAGAAAGATGATCCAAAGACAGCTAACTTTGGTTACCTGGCCAGAAAAAAGAGCGAGCAGGTGAAGGGTGGCAGGCTCGGAGAAGCGAGAAAGCAGGCAGTGTCCCGTCCAGTGACGTCAGAACGAGTCTCGACGTCGTTGCCTCCACTCCTGCAAGCCAAGCTCGATGAAGCCGCAACGGAAGTAGTGCGTACGTGATTGTACTGTGGAGGTGACGATCAAAGGGAGAGAGTGGTCGAGGTGGGGAACGGAGGGAGGCTGGAGGGGAAGGAAGGGGCGTGGGCAGAGCTACGCTGGAAGCGCGATAGATAAAGTAATGACCGTTCTAGGCAGTTGCTGATCCCTGCTTTCGCGATGCTGTCACATGCTCCCAACACAATCGATCCGATCTATGCAGTGCTCCAGACCATCGAGAACGTGGCCTGAAGAGCCGCATCGACTGCACATCTCCATCTGGTGACCATGAGCGAGCTTCAGCGCTCGTTTGCCAAGGCGAAGCTGGCTGGTCTTCCTTTTGACCCACCGCTGCCCCCACTTCCCTCCGAGATCCGTCATGCAGATTTCGAGGACGGAGAGGAGGACGAGGAGGAGGATGATTTGAAGCCACTACCCGATCGTAGGTCTGCCGATGATGACTCCTCATCTGCTTCTTCTGCCTCGTCCGCCTCCTCGACGGGCACCATCAGGCCATCGCCTAGTAGGCATCTCTTTGCTAGACCTAAGGGGTTGGTAGTCTCTCCTTGCTAGCAATTGTATCTTCTATATACATGGACCTGACGAATCTACTTCTGAGACACGCTGCAATCATTATATATGATCTTCTCCGCGAGCACTGCACATGAAGTCAGATGACCGCTTTCTGACCATGGTTCCTCTCATTTAGCCCTGCCAATGGAAAGAAGCCTTGGGACCCCTTACCATGGAATGATTACTTTGCCCAGGAGCTCTACCTGGTCAATCGACGCACAGATGAAACCATCACCCATCATGTCTACATAACCACACCTTTGGAAAAGGGGCCTCTGTTCGTGACCCATCATGGCGCTGGTTCGTCCGGCCTGTCGTTTGCGCTATTCGCTTCCGAGATACGCAAGGCATTGCCAAATGCCGGTGTCTTGTCTTGTGACGCTCGGGGCCATGGGGAGACTGTTGTGAGCGAGAGCCCGGCTCAGGCACTACTGGATCTGAGTCTTGAATTACTGAGTGAGGACTTGGTGGATGTGATAAACCTGACACAGAAGAAGATCGGGTGGGCCAAATTACCAGGCATAGTGCTCATAGGCCACAGTCTCGGGGGCGCGGTGGTGACCGACGTCGCAGCAAGCGGCAAGCTGGGGAATGCGGTACTGGGCTATGGTGTTCTTGATGTAGTCGAAGGCTCCGCCATCGATGCACTCCAAAGCATGCAGTCGTATCTTTCCAGCAGGCCGAAGAGCTTTCCCTCAATTGCCTCTGGCATCGAATGGCAGTGGGTCAATCTTCCTTGGATTCGGACTTGAGCTGTACTAATCTTCCTGAAGCACACGTTCGCGCACCATCCGTAGTTCAACCTCCGCTCGTATCTCCGTCCCATCTCTTCTACGTCAGGAGCGTTCAGCGGGCTCAAACTCTGATGAAACTCGACCCTGGACATGGAGGACCGACCTTGCAGCGACTCAGCCCTTCTGGGAGGGCTGGTTCGTCGGCTTGAGCAAGAAGTTTCTTGGGGCCCGAGGAGGCAAACTACTTCTGCTTGCAGGGACAGACCGCTTGGACAAGGAACTGATGATCGGGCAGATGCAAGGTCTGGCCTACCCTGAGGGAGTTGGTACACATGAGCTAACACGAAGCAGGAAAGTATCAACTCCAGGTATTCCCCGAAGCAGGCCATTTCATCCAGGAAGACCAGGCCGCGAAGACCGCTATGGTGGTAGCGGATTTCTACCGAAGGAATGACCGGAGCGCATTGGTGCTGCCTCCCAAAGTAGGGGACATGATCAAAAACAAGCAATGAGTGATATCGGAGACACTTAGCTCATCACAAGCATTGTTCGTAAGGTGCATTTCGTCGTGCTTCCCTGTTTGAGAATCCAATACCTACAATGCGTTTCGATCCACCGTAGCCTTTATGCAGACCCTCAAGCCTTCCATTGAAGCGCGTCAATACCCTGGACGCCTCGCTCCTGTATGCACATATGATTAAGCATCTAGACCATCATCCAGTCTCCAGAGGCTGTCCTCCAACCCTCAGCCTGAAGCCCAAAGCCCTCCCTGCCGCGACCGCAGCTAGGGCAGCGGAAGGAGGACTGGAATGAGCACCAGCGGGCTCAGAAGTGGCGGTTCTGAAGGCGTTGCGCTGCGACCATTGTGTTCGAGCCATACTAAGGATATCCAAATTAGCAATGACAGGCTGACCGCTGTTGAAATCGTCGAGCGGATGTCTTTCCGATGGAACCGACGGTGAACCAACAGGGAGAAGGTCTTCTTCAGCCTCAACCCTTCCCATTTGGTGTCTTGATAAAGCGTGCATCTCGATATTCTCTGTATCCTCAGCGTTTGTATCTCTTCGTTCGCCCCGCTCTGCAGCATCCTGGGCCTGCCACGATTCGGCTTCTTCGTTTCCTCCACTTAAGTTGGCACCTGTGGCCGCTGCTTCGCCATCCCCACCACCCAATTTCCGTCTCTCCAGCGAGACAGCAAGCATGACAATTTGCAGAGCCCAGAAAAGCAAGTCTGTAGCAACCAGTCTGATTTTGCTGATGGGACTTAGTTGCCCCACGAAGTCGGTGATTATACCACCATGCAGGTAAAACCTCGTAGCTTCGCCAGCAGCGGCTGGGTTATCCAGGAGATGCGCGACGATAAACAACAGAGGTAAAGCGAAGAAGAGGAGGATGTACGGTCTCGTGGTGACAGGAAATGGAGGGAGGATGGGAGATTTGGGCGTCAGGTAAATCCATTGCGGAATCAGACGACCGAGAAGAGTGAGCACGGACGGGCTGCAGTAGGTCAGCAGGTGATGGTCGAAGAAAACCGGGAGGGGCAATTAACTCCATGTAGTAGAGTATTGAGATCTGCAGGTATATCATAATGTCCAGATTTAGAACGAGGTGGTCCAAGCAAGCGGCGCGCTTCTCCGACTGGAGACGCTTCCTGGTTTTGACTCCATGGCTGTCATCCGCCGCCGAGCCGGAGGGAAGCTCGTCCTGCGTTGAAGAGGTTCTACTGCTTGAGGATGAGGCATCATTGTTCATCGCTTAGTAGAATCATCGATCGTTGAGCTTGGACATCATCATTTTGGTATTTCTGAAGCCAAAAGAGCAGCCAAGATGGATGCTACCACTGTAGAAGGCTAACGAGACATTGGTGCCATTCATACGACGTGAACAAGTGAAGGTGATACCGATATCTACTAAGTCCGATTTCGAGGCTAACTAAATCGAGCTGGGCTGAAGATGTGTAGTCAATCCGTCCAACGGTCAGGATTGAGCGATTGCATTTTTCATCCTGAGTACAAGTACATGTATGACGAGTTATGAACGTAGACGCTCCAATAGCTCTCTATCACAAACCCTATCTCTATACCCTCTGCTATTGCAGGGTGCTGCAGTAGCTAAGTTGAGCTACTTCTCTCCATGGATGCTTTGATCATCTTTGGCGTTCTTTATCAAGCATACCTTCTCCTGAGAACCTTTCCCTTCTCCGACGTCTTCTCCACCAGAGTGGCGTTACTGAGGCCAGAGGCCATCGATGCGGTGTCGCCGCTTTCAATTTTGTGTGGCTAACGAGGATACATTTGGATTTCAAGTTAATTGATCGGTCCATGCAGCGATGCAACGATGTCTGCGCTTACGCTTCGCCGTTGTAGCTTTCTGCTATAAGAACCCCCTGTTCCGACCTCAATCTTCTGACGCGGTTGCTCTATTCCCCGAAAGCTGCGTGGGTTCTCAGGGCATGGTACTTGGGAAGTGAAGAGGCCGGGGCTGATGTACATGTCGAGAGCAATTCAATGATACGCTTTAATGAGTGATTGCTGGAGCGATGGAAAACATTTGAGGTCGCAGTATGTTTGAAATACGGTAAGTTCCCCTCTTATATTAGATTGCTTCCAAGTAGGTGTGCTTTGACAAACGCAGCAACCTAATCGTTCATACACCCACAGTGTGCTCTCAAATGCATGCAGATTATAGGTTTTGATCATGAGCTCCCATCGGTGAGCGCCTTATCAAATTAGTGATCCTCTGTGCACGATCTCGCAAATCGCACTCGGTCATAAAGCCCTCATCGAGGAATTTGGCTTATACTCATGTTTTGCTTGATTGCGGCATTGTCGCTTCTCTTCATATTCACGGGAGGTTATTCATTTGAGAGTTACAGTGAGTCCGTTATTCTGTCTTAAAGAATTGGCTGTATTGGCTACTGCTTGATGACTCCAGAATATCTAGCATGAGAAACATTCAGATGAATGGCCATCATAATAGATACCACCAAGCGGCCAAGCACTGCCCCCTTAATTGTTCCTTGTCCCAGGCACTCAGCCTCCTGTTATAGAGGCCGCTCCTTTATGCGCATCTTCGAGCTTCTGTATTGAGAGCGCTTGTTCGACGGTAGCCTATACCTGCAGTCATAAGTGGACTATTATCTTTTCTACCATTGTTCATGCCGTAACGTTTGGTCTCCAGTGAATGGAGCTTTCCCTAAGAAGCATCACGTGCGGCTCGAATTTGGGGCCCAGTTGCCTCAATGTCTCGAACATCAATGCAGTGTCCACAGTGAGCTTATGATCCGCAACCTGGGCCTTGCATCAAAATACGTCAAGCAAATCTTGTGAAGGATGGTGGTTCAAGCCTCATAACCCCTGCGCATTTGCGAGAAGAGTCATATCAGTAAAACCTTTCCTGCAGAGCCCGTTGACTATTCGAAGTTATTCGATTGCGTCTACTTTCGATCATCCCATGCAATGGCATGGTGCACTGCTATGGATTGCTTGGACGAAGTACATTTTCACTACCTTTTCCAAAACCCCCTGCTGGTTTCTTAGTTGTGCAAGGAAACACTATGGCGGGTTGCCTTTTCAGCTACGGAGTTCCTTGGTCGTTCAGCCCATCGTAGAGTCGTCGATACGTTCTTTTCGAGGAGTAACAAGAAATTGTGCATTGGTTCTTGCGTAAACTTAATGGAGCTTCGACATCCAACAGAGTCATCTAGGTCTCAGGAAAGAATTCCATGAATCATGGAGAAATTCGACCGCTTAATTAAGGCTTTCGACAACGCCTTGCTCCCAATTTTCCACTCACGAAACTTGAATGATGGTGCTGAATCCCTTCAAAGTAAGGTACGTTAAGGTAGAGGTAGTGTAGGGTTGAAGTTCCAGCCCTAGGCCTTGCATAAGTGGATGCATGACGGACCTGTTCCGCGGTCACATACGCGTGTAAAGAAGGTACAAGTACACGCGACTGTGCTAATGATGGACTTGATCTTGAGAACTCGTGTAGTGCGCTCAAACCCTCGTGCTTCACTATAGAAGGCTATTCGCATCCGATACACATAGTCATGGCCAACTTTTTCAACAATAAGGCGCGCTCTGCTGCCGCCGCGACAGCATCAAACGGCGCATCATCTTCGAAAGCAGCAGCTGTCAAAGAAAACCAGAGCCTTCAACCGTGGGTTGAGAAGTAGTAGGTGAAGCCCAATGTATTGAAAGTCGGAGTCATACTAACTTGCAGGTAGTCGGCCGAGGACGTTGAAGGATGTCACAGCTCAGGACCACACGGTCACAGTATTACAGCGGACTTTGCAAGCTTCGAATGTGAGAGATGTCTGCAGAGCTGCTGAGATGGCAATGGTTGAGATTCTCTAGCTACCACATATGCTTTTCTACGGTCCCCCTGGCACTGGCAAAACTTCCACCATCCTCGCCCTGGCAAAGGAACTATACGGGCCTGAGATGTTCAGGTCGCGGGTGCTTGAGCTCAACGCTTCCGACGAACGAGGCATCTCAATTGTGCGTGAGAAGGTCAAAGATTTTGCTAGAATGCAACTCTCCAATCCGCCTCCACATTACAAAGACAAATACCCTTGTCCGCCTTATAAGATCATTATCCTCGACGAAGCCGATAGCATGACACAGGACGCCCAAAGTGCTTTGAGACGAACTATGGAGACGTATAGCAAGATTACAAGATTCTGTCTTATCTGCAACTACGTGACAAGAATTATCGATCCATTGGCCAGTAGATGTAGCAAGTTTCGATTCAAGATGCTGGACCAGGGCAATGCAAAGAAGAGACTTGAGGAGATTGCCGAGAACGAGAATGTGAGGCTCGATAACGGCGCTGTTGATACGTTGATCAGGTGCAGTGAGGGGGATCTCAGAAAAGCCATCACATTCTTGCAGAGTGCATCACGCCTGGTGGGCGCAGTAAAGCTTCCTATGAGTAAGCTCAACGGTCACTCGAAGAAAAAGCGTCTCGACGACGAGGAGGACGGTGACCCAATGGATGTTGATGGAACAGAGGGACCAATGGTCACCGTTCGGAGCATAGAAGAGATCGCCGGAGTGATTCCGGCGAACGTGATAGGCAGCCTAATTCAAGCAATGCAGCCGAGAGCCAGGGGAGCTGTATATGAGGCAGTCGCGAAAGCGGTCACAGACATGGTGGCCGATGGCTGGAGTGCCACGCAAGTTGTCACACAGGTAAGAGCGCTCTCGCTGTAATGACTAATTATCAAAAGCTGACAGAGACTGTAGTTATACCAGGACATTGTGTTCAACGACACTATTCCCGACAAGCAGAAGGCCAAGATCGTCATAGTCTTTTCTGAAGTAGACAAGAGACTTGTTGACGGCTCGGACGAACATCTGACGATCCTCGATCTTGCTCTAAGGATCTCCAGCACATTGGCCGAGACTTGAATAACCTCAAGATTACGCAACAAATTTGCTCAATTCTTCGCTCCTGCGTCATCAGGTATGATCACTCAAAGATCACAGTAGCTAAGTATGCTGCACCGTTTGGCCAGCGATATAGATGGCCATGGAGTGACAGCTCCGCATCCCAGCCGCAGAGAGCAACCGCCTGTTCGATCGGAACGCTCATCGCTCGCAACTTTGCTCAAACATCATGCCTCATGCTTGGCTTTCCGCAGACATGTTCCCACGACAGCGATCTGGAGTGTCTTTAGTTTTGCCTCATGGAAGATGCTTTTGACCATCTGGTCTATACGGAAGAATGCTGATGACAACGCTATCAACCGCATCTCAAGGCCTGCGTGCCAATGTGCCGGTCTGGCGAGCTTGAACTTCTTTCGGGACTGATACGACTTACGGTCGGGGGAATGATCCCGCTATGTACGGGGATAAGGCTGCCATGTATCCCAAATAAGGCCGAAGCTCGAAGAAAATAATCATCATACCCTTCGCTCAGCATCACGGCCGATGCTTTGTAGAGGTTGCATGGGTCGATGAAAGTGGTCTCTGCAGCGGCTGATATAGTCATAAATTACGTTTCAATACTGTTCAGAGACCCCATCAATCTGCATCCGATCTAAACCCCCTCCAAACCCCTCCTTTCACCCTCAGCATCCCCACCCCCTTCCTCCTCTCCTCCACAACAACGACCCCCTCCTCCCTCAGCAATTTCACTTTCTCCTTGGCATGCTTCCCCTCCGATCCCCAATCGCCACCGAAACCCCCGATACCCCCATCGCTAGCCACCACCCTATGACACGGCACCCGTGGCGCGAAGGGATTATTCCTCATTGCATTCCCGACCGCCCGCG
>JAABUL010008566.1_pt1 | contig 10326 bp, 10 predicted proteins | sample 5559151 | NCBI WGS metagenome assembly JAABUL01 (sample SAMN10711876, study PRJNA513368) | rock metagenome | isolation source: Antarctica rocks | place: Antarctica: Victoria Land, Pudding Butte sud | reverse complement strand
CGGGCGGGGGATTGGAGCGGAGGGATTTGCGTCCAGATTCGCCATCTCTGCCACCGGCACGAGCCTATCATATCCTAGATTTGACCCAGAGGCCGTACTTAACGGTTGCCAGGCGCAAGGTGGGGGGGAGTCGGCCTGCTAGACTGGCAAGACGACGGGGAGAACTCCAGCGCCCATCACATCCTGAGTTCTCCCCGTCGGCGCAGCCAGGCGCAGCAGGCCGACCAGGGGCGTGTCAAGGGTTTAAGCGGAGCGGCCCTTGACACGCCCCTGCCCCACCGGCGGTCGCTATGACCGTCCATTGTTGAGCCAAGGATGCCATGAGACATAAACCCCAGGAGGCTTTAGCTCTGGGATATAAGCCCTTCATCTGCTTCTAGCGGCTTTAGACCGCATAGACGGTTGGCGCTTACCTGTTCTCACACACCTATGGCGAGTACATACCCTGAAGAGAGAGGGCACGTAGGGCACGTGATGTTGGTGCGCCACGCGTTCAAATTCCGGCTATATCCGACAGGCGAACAGTGCCAGCAGTTGGCGGTGCAGTTCGGTCATGCCCGGCACGTCTACAACTGGTGCTTGGCGCGGCGGCAAGCCTACTACGCCGACACTGGCTCAACCCTCTCCTACTTCGACCTCAAGCGCGCGGTGACGGCGCTCAAGTTCGATCCCGACCACCTCTGGCTCAAAGAGGCGGATAGCCAGGTCTTGCAGGCCAAGGTGGAGGATCTCGCACGAGCCTACAAGGGCTTTTTCGAGCGCGGGACCGGCTTTCCGACGTGGAAGCGCAAAAAGGACCGGCAGAGCGTTCGTTACCCTCAACGGGTCCGCTTCAAGGACCGGCGCATCTATCTCCCGAAAGTCGGATGGGTGCGCGCGATCTTCCACCGAGAGTTGATCGGGATACCCAAGAGCGTCACCGTCAGCAAGACGGCGTCAGGTGCCTACTATGCCTCCGTGCAGTGCGAGCGGGAGATGGAGCCACCTGTCCACACCGGACCGGCCGTCGGCGTCGATGTGGGCTTGAAGGACCTGGCCGTCCTCTCGACGGGCGAGAGGATCCCGCACCCGCGTCATCTGCGTCGGGCGGAGAAGCGACTGGCTCGCCTGCAACGCGCCCTCTTACGCAAGGTGAAAGGGAGCAAGAACCGTGACAAGGCACGCCACTTGGTCGCCCGCCAACACGAGCATGTGGCTAATGCGCGACGCGACACCCTCCACAAACTCAGCCATCGCCTCACGCGCGATTTCGGCACGATACGGATGGAGAATCTGAACATCCGAGGGATGCTGAAAAATCACACACTCGCCAAGGGGATCGCCGATAGCGGGTGGGGCATGTTTGTCGGGTTCTGTCAGTACAAGGCGCAGTGGCGAGGCGGGGTCGTCGCGCAGATCGATCGCTTCTACCCCTCGACGAAGACCTGCCACGTCTGTGGTCACAAGCACAACACACTCACGCTCAAAGATCGGGAGTGGACGTGTGCGGAGTGTGGAACTCTACATGACCGGGATGTGAACGCGGCCCAGGCCGCGCGCAACCTCGCCGCGGCCGGCGCTCATCTCTGCGGCGCGCTCTCCATCGGCGGGACAAGCTGGACGCTGGGAGGCATTGACCTCGATGTACTCCCATCGCGCGCCCGGTGGATCTCCCGCGCGTTCGCGACTGGCAGGCCCTGGCAGGGGACCCTCCTGATAGACCTGCCCTACTTGGTCCTCATGAAGCTGGCGGCGGTCCGTCATCAAGACGAGACCGACATCGCGGCGATGCTGGCGCACGCTTCGGACGACGTGCTGGCGAAGGTGCGGCGCGTCGTAGTGGCCGACGCGCCCGAACGCGTCGAGGACCTGGAGGCATACCTCTACATCGGACGAGCGGAGCGAGCGGGGAAGGGGGGCGTTATGCGATGAGGTGTCGTCGATACGCCGCACGCGACCAACTGTCGCACACGCGCGCCCACGGTAGTAATATAGAAAGGAGTAGACACCCACCCCACTCCCAAAGGATTTTACGTCACCGCATGGACGCTTCGACCGCCGCCGGCCGCCGCCGGCTCTATCGCCAACTCTCACGCGGCCAGCAGCAGCCGGGCAGCGGGACGGCCCTCGCCGTGATGCGGGCGCGCACCTGGGCATTCCCGGTACCCGACCTACGGCCCGTGCTCTCCGTCCATTACGCCATCGCGGGGGGGCGTCGCCACGCGCCTGTACATGCAGGAGCGCGACGCGGACGACCTCGACATCGTGGTGCGCCCGGCGGACGGTGAGCGAGCCACAGGCGACCTGCGACTGGCCGGGGCCATTCCAGTGCGTGACCACCCGTCGGGCGGCACGCGGTGGCTGTTGCCGGGCGGGACGTACCTCGATGTCCTGACGCTCACAGCCCCGTGGGTCGACGAGGCCCTGGTCAACGCGTGCCGTGCTCCGGACGGACAGCCCGTGGTCAGCCTGCCCTATCTGGTCGTCATGAAGCTCTCGTCGTATTGGAAACATGACGGCGGCGACCTTGCGCGTATGGTCGGCGACTTGGACGACGACGGCCTCGCGCCGGTCCGGGAGGCCGTCGCACACCATGCCCCCGATGCGGCCGACGACTTGGAGTGGCTGATCGAGCGGGGGCGTTTAGAGTATGTCTAGCCCAACGTATCGGTGAGACAAGCGGCCGATAGGTCGTAGATAGCCGTTCGCGCGTCGGGTCCGCCGCCATATCCAAGGAACGGTGGCGGACCCGGCGCGCGAACGAGGCGGCGCCAGAGCATGTGCCGCGACGAGATAGGGGCTTGTGCTATGACATTCGCGCCCAGCGCGCCGCTGTTCATCCTTGGGGCCATCGCGATCATAGTCATCGCGGTCTTGCTGACCGCGCCGGTGCTGTCACGGTCGCGCCAGGACCCAACGACCACGCGGCACCATAACGACGAACAGCGCAGGCTCTATCAATTAACGACGACGAGGAGCGTCGCAGGATGCTCGACGAAGAGCGCGAAGGGCATTCGCGGGACGACGAGGAGCGCCGGCGGCAGAACGACCGATACTAGCCGTTCCGCAAAGAGATCGTTGCACCTGTACAGTGCGTCGGATGAGGATTGAAACCACATGTCAGATAACGCACTATCGGTACACCGGCGCGGGGGTGGTGGGCCCCGCGAGAGGGGGTGAGGCGTGGGCGACACCCTCGACGACCACCAACGCGACGCGGTCGATGCGGATCCGAACTATGCGACGCGCGTCACGGCCGGCGCGGGCTCGGGCAAGACGCGCGTCCTCACCCACCATCTGGCGCGGGCGATCGCGCGCGGCGTGGACCCCGAGCGACTCCTGTGCGTCACCTACTCTCGACGCGCCGCAGGGGAAATGAAGGAGCGCGCGACAGGCCTCCTGGGAGAGGATGGGCATAGGGTGATGATCTCGACGATCCATTCCGCCTGTTTTCATTTATTGACCGAGTGGGCGGACGGGCATCTCCCGCACCTCGTCGCGGGTGGCCGGTTGTTCCTCGCCACACACGCGCAGCAGGGCGAGGCGGCGCGGGCGGCGGCCGCGGCCGTCGCCCGCGCGCATGGCATCGCGCTCGACGCGGCCCAAGCCGCCGCGGTCGTCGGGGCGGCCAAGGTCGGCGCGCCTTGCCCGTTGACCCACAAAGAAGCGGACGCGCTGACCGCGGTGGCGTGCCGTGCCCACCGGCGCTGCCTGCGGCGCCACGGCGTCGTCGAGTATCCGGACCTGGTGCTCTTCACGCTGCAGCTCATCGACGAGCACCCGGAGTTGCTCTGGGATCTCGGCAAGCGCATCCAGTATGTCGTCGTGGACGAATACCACGACGTCAACGACTACGAGCGCGCGTTGATCGAGCGATTCGCGCCGAATGGGCGCCTCTACGTCGTGGGAGACCCCCGGCAGTCGATCTACGCGGGGTGGCGTGGCGGCCGGCTCGACATCTTCGATGCGTTCGACGAGGCGCACCCCGGCGCGCAGCGCCACCATCTGGAGTTCGCGTACCGCTCGCACCGCCGCATCGTCGCTCTCGCCAACTGGATCGCGGCCCCGCTCCCCGCGGGCGACAGGCCGATGGTCCCCGCGCGCGCGGAGGATGGCCCGGCGCCGATCGTCCACGCCGAAGATACCCCGCGCGACGAGGCGGCCTGGATCGCCGCCGAGATCGAGCGCCTCGTCGATCACGGGGTGGCCGACGGCGCGTTTTCCGAGGTTAGCGCCGCGATCTTGTGTCGCAACGCGGGCCAGCACGAGGATCTCCGCGCGGCGTTATGCGCCCTCGGCGTCCCCATCAGGCGGAGGGTCGGCAAGCTCGTTGACCGGCCGGCCGGGGGGGTGATCCGGGCGTGGTGTGCGCTCGCCCGCGACGAGTCCGACGCGGCGGCGTTGCGGGTCGTCGCGGGCGCGGTGCCCCGGGCCGAACTGGCCGTGGTCCTCGATCGGGCGGGGGGAGCGACCACCATTGTCGGGCTACGGGAGCGCTACCCGGATGGGCTCGAGCCCGCGCAGGTGCGCGGACTCGACCTCGTGGTGCGCTTGCAGGGCGTCCTGTCGGCCGCGTGGGACGGTCTCGACGCGCCCGGCCTGGTCGATGCGCTCGTCCGTGAGGCGGAGATAGACCGCATCCCGCCGGCGCGCGGCGCGCGCGACCCGCACGGGGCCATACGGGACATCGCCGCCCTGCGCGACCTCGCCGCGCGCGAGCCCGACCTGGGCGCGTTCCTGCTCGCGCTTGAGGAGGAGGAGGGCAGCGAGACCGAGGGGGTGCTCCTCTCGCTTATCCACACCGAGAAGGGGCGGGAATTCGACATTGTGTTCATGCCCGGTCTGAACGAAGGCGTGCTCCCGACGCGCTACGCGCTCGAGGAGGGCGCGGAGGCGATCCTGGTCGAGACGGCGGTGGCCAACGTCGGCGTGACGCGGGCGCGCACGCTGTTGTACTTGACCTACACGCGCTACAAACGAACGCGGCTCACCAGAGCGCGGCTATCCCGTTTTCTCGTCGGGCCCCTCGCGGTCGGCCTGGTGCGCGAGGTCGCGTGAACCTGGCGCGCGCTCAAGCGCACGGCGGCCGCACAGGTGTTGGCAGCCTACCGTCGCTCCGGTCGCGCCCATGAGAGACGCAAAATAGGGTGACTACTCCCAAGGCTGTCCTTGGGCTGCTACGGTCTTGCACCGAGACTCTGTAGCCCCAGAGTCACTATATTGATGGCCGCGTTGTGGTCCCGCCCGATCTCCAGCTGGCAGCACGGACACCGATAGACGCGGTCATCCAGCGTCAACTTCTGGCGGTGGCCGCACCGCGAACAGTCCTGGGAGGTATAGGCGGGATTGACGGCGATGAACCTGCGACCGGCGCTTGCAGCCTTGTACGACAGGAACGCGGAGAACATGGACCACGCGGCGTCCGAGATAGACTTGGCGAGGCAGTGATTGTGCACCATGCGATTAACCGACAGGTCTTCGACCACGATGGTGTCGTGGGCGTCCACGATGCGGCGCGACTCTTGGTGCGCGAAGTTTGTGCGCCGATTGGCAATGCGCTCGTAGATGCGGGCCACCACCTTGCGTCGTTTCCGGCGCGCGGGCGTCGAATGCTCCCCCTTGGGCGTCTTTGGCTCCTTGGCAAGGCGGCGTTGGGCTTTCGCCAGCGCTGTCTCATCCTTACGAAAGAAGCGCGGGTTGGCGACATCCGATCCATCCGAAAGGGTGGCGAACGCGGAGAGGCCCACGTCGATACCCACGGCGCTCTCTGTGGCGGGTAGCGGAGCATCTTCTACCTCGCACACAAACGTTACGTACCACTTGCCCGTGCTCGTGCGCTTCACGCAGCAGGTTTTGACCGTGCCCTCCATTGGACGGTGAATGATGGCGGTGACGTGCCCGATCTTGGAGAGGAACACGCGGCCCTTATCGTCCTCGACTTTGTGCCCGCTGCCAGGGTAGCAGAACGAGTCGTACCGGCCATATCCCCGAAAGCGCGGGAAGCCTGGCTTCTCACCCGCCTTGACGCGCCGGAAGAACGCTTGAAAGGCCAGGTCGATCCGCGTCGCCACATTTTGGAGCACCTGACTATGCACGCTGCCCAACGCGGGCCGTTCCCCTTTGAGGATCGGGATACGGTTCACCTGATCGTACAGCCGCACGCTCATTCCCGCCTCCTCCCACGCCAGCTTGCGCTCTTCAAGCAGCCGATTGAACAGCCAGCGGCATTGATCGAGCGTTACCCGCATAGCCGTCTCCTGTGCGGGCGTGGGATATAAACGGTATCGGAATGCGCTTTTATGCATATCCTAATTATGACATAAATACGCGTGTAGCGGGGGGCTAAAGAGCCAAAGCGAATGAACCCTTATATCCCAAAGCTCACAGCATTGGGTTTTACGGGATATTTCTATAACATCAAGGTGCATCGGGCGTGGCGGCGGGTGGCGCGGGGGTATGCCACCGATCGAGAGGGGGATCTTGTGACGGACGCCATCGACCCCGACGATGAGGTGATGGCCTACCTGCTGGGTACGGTCGCCGTCCAGAAAGACGGCCAATCGTCTCGGGTCTTGGCCGCGCCCACGGCGACGTGACGGCGAGGTTCGATACGCGGCGGATCGGATACTATCCGATCCGCCGCCGGGCGCGGGCACGATAGGCCGGCTGTCCACAGGCCCGTTTGTCCCGCCGCGGCATGCCGACACGCCATACCGCGGCGTGCGTCGGTCCCACAGGGCGTTTCGGTGGATGAGGGATGGGGTCGGATTGCTCTCGATCGATGCAACGGGCGCGGGGCGACGTGAACACGTACATGCCGCGCGCCCGCGCTTCATCGTAAAATTGTAGAGCATAGGTAGAACAGAGGAGGTGGTCTATGCCCGGAATACCGCGCGCGCCCGGCGGCCGTGTGACCGAGGAGGAGAAGGAGGAGATCAAGCGGAGTCTCGACGTCACGGACCCCGCGATGGCCGCATGGATCGGGCTCGCGGACGTCGACCGTCGGGGGAACAAGACCACCGCGCGCTGCCCCAACCATAACGACCAAGGCAACCCAAACCTCACGTTGCACCCGCCGGGCTTCCGCTACGACATCGTCGCGAAGTGCTTCAACTGCGGCTTCTCGGCGGATGTCTTCGGGCTGTACCAGAGGATCCACAATTGCGATTTCGGGGAGGCGGCCGGCACATTGGCGGATCGCGCCGGGGTGATGCTCGCGCGCGACGAGGCCCCCCGCCCCACGAGTCGTGTGAGGCGCGGTCCGCGGCCGGTCGAGCTGCGGATGACCTCGGCGCCGCCGATCGGTTCGGTCGCGCCGGCGCGACCGGCCGACCGGGCGTCCGAGCCGGATGGGGGCGCCGACGAGGGAGTCGATGAGCACGATGATAGGGCTGACGCGCGGGGCGTGGGGGCGCCGGGCGCCGCGGCCGGCGGGTCGGTCTCGACCGGCCGCGTGGCGCCGCGCACCGCGTTGACCGACCCGCAGCGGGAGGCGCTGGAGGAGGTGTGCCTCCCGCATTGGCGGCGCGCCCTCGCCGAGGATCCCATCGCGCGCGGCTACCTCGCGTCGCGCGGGATCGACCGGCGCATCATCGAGGCGCGCGGCATCGGATACGCGCGCCAGCAGCCGCTCCGCTCAGGGGAAGACCTGCGGGCGGCCTTCGCGCGGTACTATCCCGATCCCGGCCGCCTCGAGGCGGCCCTGGGCGCGATGGCCGAGGTCGGCGTCTTCTACCGAGATGGCAGGACCGAGCGTTACGCGTCCCATTGGTATCGTGACGACGAAGGCAAGCCTGTCGCGAAGACGCACATGCCGCGCATCATCGTGCCCGACTTCGAGGGGGGGCGGGTGCGCGACATCATGACGCGCGTCGTCGGCGACATCCCCAAGCACAAGGGCCGCAAGGACCTCCCCCAGAAATATCTCAACCTGAAGCTCATCTCCCCGATGATCTTCGGGTATGACACCGCGATGGCCGCGCCGCCGGACGTCATCGTCATCCTCGTCGAGGGGCCGTTCGACGTCATGGCGGCGGAGATGCTGGGCTTCGTCGGCTGCGCCTACCGCACGAGCCGCCCGACGCCCGTGCAGGCGGGCGAGGTCTCGGACATCCTGAGGTCCCACCGGGCCGCGATCGTCCACGACGACGACGCCGCCGGCCGGCGCGGGGTCGAAGAGTTCACCGGGCGGCTCGGTGAGCAGTCCACTGTGCCCGAGGGACGCTACCCCGCGACGACGCCGTGCCCCGGGGCGAAAGACCTCGGCGAGCTCGTCAAGGCGCACGCCCGCGCGGGCACGCTTGCCGCCGCGCACGCGCTCCTCTGCGGGGCGGTCGTCCGCGCCTTCGCGGAGCGCGGCGAGGGCGTGCGCCCGTATCTGCCTCCGCTTCCGGCGGCAGCCTAGCCCCCGCGTCGAGGGTGGGCGACGCCAGGGGAAGGAGGCATTCCCGCCCATCGACTGCGCGCGTAGGGAGCAGGATGCCGCAAGGCGCCCTGGAGGGCACAACGTAATCGAGGTATTCAACGAACGCGACGTTGAAGGCGGATATCTCGTGGTCAATGACCGTTCCATTACAAACGCCTCGGACAGAGGGAAGGGAGGCCGCACGACATGGAGAAATTCGTCATCCCCAAGGCGTGTCCCCTGGCCGTCGGGGTGCCTTGTCTGTCGATGGCGCGATATCCTCGCCACGGCGACGCGCACCAACAGGCCTGTGTGGCGGAAGGGCCCGCGATCAATTGTTGGCTCTCGGCGCGGAGTATCGTCGATCTGTGCAATCTGCATGGACGCACGGCCCTCGGCGCCCGGGTGCTGGCGGTGAATGATCCGCGCGACGCGCTCGAGATAGCCGAGGGCCTCGCGGTTATGCTGGAGGAGAGGTCGGCGCCGCCGTCGCGCGCGAGGGCCGATCCGGGTGGCATCTTCGCGTTCCTCTCGCCGCTTGGGCGCGCGCGACCGTGGGAGGAGACTCGGTGGGGGATATTGGGCCCCCGCGACCGTGACGAACTCACCGTGGCGATCGAGTTCTTCCGCAGACACGGCGATGCCGGGATCGGCACCTATGGAAATCTTGGGCGCCTCCCGCCCGGCGCTTCCCATGGCAAGGGGATCGGACAGGCGCGGGCGACGTCGTTCCCCGCGGCAGCCTCTCCGCCGGCCACGCCGACGCCATGGCCTGCCATCGCGTCGCCCCGGACCTCACCGCTCGCGGACATCCCGGTCCCGCGACGGCGGCGGCCCGCCGAAGAGGCTGCCGCCCCCGAGTTGCGGGACAGTTCGGCGCGAGGGCTGCCCTGCGCCGTTGGAGACGGGTTGCCGCCGGAGGACCTGCCTCCCGCCCCATCCCGCGCGGAGCGGGACACGACGGTCCCCGATTTCTTGCGCGACGCGGACGGGGACGATGATGACTAGCCCCGCGCCCGATGCTACTGCGCCTGGAACAGCGGGCGCCGCGTCGGGACCGCGCGCCGTCCCCGTGCCCGCCGATCGCGCGCGCATCGAGTCCGACATCCGCATCCTCACCCCATCCCTGCTCGAGGGGGTGCGCCGGGGCCTGCATCGCCTCGTCCGCCGACAGAAGGGGGGAGCCAAGCGCGAACTGTACGCGGAGGCCACCCTCCTTATCGACATCGCGGCGCGTGGGATCGGCGAGGACGATTACATCGACATCTGCCGCGCCGCGGGGCCGACCATCGTCTACGCGGCGCTCCTCGTCGCGTACAAGGCGCGCGCCGCGGCCTTCAAGGATGACGGGGGCGACGATTTCCCGTATCTGGCCATGCTCGCGGTGGCCGATGCGCACGGCGAGGCCCGCGTGCCCGCCGACGTGCCCTTTCCCGCGCCGGGCGACGCCCCGCGCCGGGCTGGCCCCTCGGCCCCAACTGGCGGAGTTCCCCTGCGCCCTCTCGCGCCGGAGCATGCGTCACGCCCGTCGCAGGGCCGCCTACTCAGCTGAGGGGCCATCGCGTCGCTTGTGGCGCGGCCGATCCCTAGAAAAGGAGGGAGGCATCCATGACGCCGACCCATCTGGCCGTGGGCGCGGTGATGCCCTGGTCCGACCTGACGACGGACGAACTCGACGCCGAACTGCGCGCGATCTACAAGCTTATCCGGGCGCAGTGCGCGATCGGCGCGCATGTCGGGTACGACCAACTGCCGACCGATCAGATCCTGGCGATCATCGACGCCGCAGCGGCGTCCCCGGGCGACGGGGGGGGGTGCGCTACGCCGACTATCTCGCGACGCAGTCCCGCGCGGCGATCATCGCCGCGCTCGCCCTGACATACCACTGGCTGCTGCAGACGCAGCAGGAGCGGGGCGTCGACGTGCGCGATTACGCCGTATAC
>JAABUL010008564.1_pt1 | contig 10329 bp, 1 predicted proteins | sample 5559151 | NCBI WGS metagenome assembly JAABUL01 (sample SAMN10711876, study PRJNA513368) | rock metagenome | isolation source: Antarctica rocks | place: Antarctica: Victoria Land, Pudding Butte sud | reverse complement strand
TCTTCTTTTATTAATATAAATATTATACTTTTTCTATTATCTTTATATCTTAATTATTAATAGTTAGCTATTATATAACTTATAAAGCCTAAATCTTTAAAAGATTATTATTTATTTTTAATATATATATAAATAATTATCTTTATATTTATATTAAAAGTAGCTTAATTCTTAATAATTTTTAATTTTTAATTTTTAATTTTTAATTTTAAATAGTAAATTATTTATTATCTTACTTATAAAAGTATAATAAAGATATATAAATATATCTTTATTATATTTTTATTCTTCTTTTATATATATTAATATCATAGTAAGCTTATCTTATTATAAAGATAAATATTAACTTTATTTATTACTTTTACTTTTTCCTCTCTTATATTTTCTTTTTTAAGTTTTATCTTTTTTCGCGTTAAAGAGTAATTTTAAGTCTTATTTTTTTTTAAATTAAGGAGTTTTTTATATTAAAGAATAATTTCAAATTTTATCCTTTTTTAAATCTTATCTTATTTTAAGTTAAGGAGTAAAGGAGCTTATTTAAATTATTTAAATATTATATTACCTTAATATAAAAGGTTTAGATTTACTACTTTTAAAGATAGTTATAATTAATAATTATAATATTAAAAAGAGCTCTTTAATAAAGGGAATAAATAAGATTAAAGTATTAAGGAGTATTAATATTTATATTATCTTAATAAATACTTAAGATTTATTTATAATTAATATCAACTTATTAATATTAAAAAATTTATTATCCTTCTTTAAAGTTAATAATAGGATCCTTTATTTTATTATTTATAGCCTATTAATAGCCTATTAAGTAGGAACTTATATAATAGTTATTTATTATTATATATTCTTAGATATTCCTTAATTAATATATAATTAAATTTAAAAGATATAATATATTAAGAAGCTTATAATTAATAATATTAACTTTATAATTAATAATAAGACTTATATATAATAAGATTAACCTATTAATATAAGAAAGACTATTATCCTTTTCCAATTCCCTTCCTTTTTATATATACTTAGAATCTTAATAGAGTAAATAAGGGTATTTATTAATTCTATTTTATATATATATAAGTTAAAATTATTAATTAAATATAAAATTAAAATAATAATCTTTAATATAATAATAAGATTTTTAAGATCTCTTTTCTCCTTTATCTTTCTTATATATATATATATATTAGAGATTACTTAAGTTAGTTTATATACCTTATTATATATAATAGATAGCTATTTATTAAACTTCTTAACTTTCTTTAATAAGATTTATAATAAGATATATAAACTTATTATAAATTATATTATTTAGAGAAATAATTCTTAAGTATATATAATCCTTTATTCTAAGGATAATTAAAATTAGAAGAAGGATAGACGCCTTACCTATTATAATAACCTATAATTAGAAATCCTTTAACCTAATTGATTCCTTATTTATAAGTAAATTTATATTAAGGATCTTTCCTTCTTTTATTAAAGATATAAGTTTAATTTATATTTAAATTATAAAAAGTATATCTTAAATTTATATTAAAATTAAACTAGCTTTTCTTATTAATTTTAAGCTATTAATAACTTTAAATAATAAGAAATATATTATCTTATCTTATATAATACTTTTATAATAAGGGGTATTAACTCCTTTAAATATATTTATTAAAAACTTTCTAATAAAGTAATTATAATATATAGAAGTTATATTACTCCTTTTACCTAGGCGCTATAAAAGATTAGGGTTAAATATAATTTTAAGAATGAAAAGAGGATACCCTTATTTAAATATAAAGAAAATAGAAGTCTTATTAAAATATTAAACTATAATTAATTATTTAAATTAAGGATCTAAGTATTCTATATTTATAACCTTAAATTTAAGGCTAGATCTAGCTAATTTAATATAATATAATAATAGGGCGTAGTTATAATAAAGGAGAGATAAATATATTAAGAAATAAAATTAAAAATAATTAATAAAAGATAAAGAGTTAAGATCTAATATATATAAAGTAAAGAAGAATAGGTAATTAAGTATTAATTATTATAAAAGGTATTACTTAAGTAAAGGAATATCTATTTAAGGACTTAAACTTTTATATAAATAAGGATTATATTATAAATAAGGATTAAATATTAAGATATTATTAAGTTATATATTAAAGAAAATAAATATACCTTCTTCTTAAAGCTTACTATTAAGTAAGTAAGATAAGGGAATCCTAATAAACTCTTTTATAAGTTAAGTATTAAATATAATAAATAATATATAGATTTAGGAGATAATAGGCTAATTTAATATTAGATATCTTATAAATATTATATATAAGCTTTATATAAATACCTAGCTATTATTGAGGTTAATATTATTATATTAATTAATTAACTACTTATAATTATTATTATAACTTAAGCCTACCTTATACTTAATTATAGGAATAATCTTATAAGGTGTATATATAATTCTAATATAAGTTAGGCTAATATTTTATTAATAAGTTAAAGCTTTAGTTAAATACTTTAAATAATAGGATAAGTATTATATAAGAAGTAATAATATAGTATTTCCTTCCCCTTAATAGTATTATTTATTTATATACTAAGCTAATTTTATATTAATATTAGGCCTTATAATATTAAGCTCCTTTTATAACCTTATAAACTTTTACTTTTATATAACCTTAACCTTCTTAAAGCCCCTATTTATAAATTAATTATTAACCTCCTGAAAATTAATTATTTATATAAGATCCTACTCTTTTATCTATTTAATATAATTTAATATATTATCTTATATAAGAGTTAAAACTTATAAAGGTCGTATTAATTATTATAAGAGGGAGGACTTAAGTTAATAATATAATAGCCTAGAGTTATAATAATAAAACTCTTACTCTAGGTTATTAATCTTAATAAATAAGAATATTAATAGAAGTATAACCTATATAATTAATTAAGTATATATTAAATTATAAGTTAAATTATAAACCTAATTAAATAATATAATAAGAGGCTATTAAAATAGTCCTTACTTAAGATATTAATTATATATAATAGCTATTATAAGTTATATTTAAGGTTAAGTTAGATCTACCTTCTTTTACTTCTATATCTTTATTATCCTATCCTTATAACTAGGTACTACTAAGCCGTAGGAATTATATCTAGATATTATAAGTACTTCCTTTATCTATCTAGCTATTAATTATAATACTATATATATATATTAAGGCTAACGTTTAATATAATAAACTATTCTATTATTATATATTACCTTAAGTAATAGCTATTTAACTTATAAAGAGAGCTAGTATTATTAAATAAATATATAAATTTCTTAATATTAACTTTGTAAATTTATTAATTATAAGACTCTTATAAAAGCTTAATATTAAATATTAAAATTTCCTCCCCTTAAATTTATATATAAATCTATATAATACTTAGCTATTATAATTATATTATAAGTATCCTATTAATCTTTTATTTACTACTACTCCTTAAGTTATTCTATATACTTCCTAGTTAATACCTATATATTTATTAGAGCTTAATTACCTTTATTAATATTACTAGTAATATTATTACCTCTTTTTCTAGCTTACCTATTACTACCGCGCCTACTACGCTAATTATAACCTTTATAGCTATTACTACTAGCTATTATATTTATAATAAGCCTATTAGCCTCCTCCTTAATAATATAATAGGATTATAAGATATTCTTACTAGTACGTAATAATAGATAAGAGCTAGTAAAGAGGGATAAGCTAATAATAAAGGATAAAGGTCCTAACCTAGGTAATCTAATAAAACGGGTATAATATAGGACTTAAGATATATTATAAAAGTATATATAACCTTAATTATAATAAATTAGGATATTATAAATTAATATAATTATAATAACTAAATATTATATAGATTTATATATAAATTTAAGAGGGAGGAAATTTTAATATTTAATATTAAGCTTTTATAAGAGTCTTATAATTAATAAATTATAAATTATATCTATCTTATTATAAGATTATCTTAATCTCCCAAATAAATAATTATTATAAATTTTAGAATACTTTTATAACTTTAAATATATACTATTTAAAGCCCTCTTAAGTTATATTATATCTAGGTATAATAGTAATACTTTAAAGGATACTATTATATTAAATAATAAAGAGCTTAAAGAGTTAAATCTTATAATTCTTTCTAATTATTAACCTTAAGTTAAAAGGATGTTAATTCTTATAATATAATATATTAATTATTAGGTCTATTATATATTAATAATAGCTTATAAATTAAGGTTAAGATTAATAATCCTTATAATAATAATATCCTTATTTATAATAAATATTTAAAAAGTTTATATAAAGCCTTATAAGGGTTATAGCTTATTATAATAAGAATTAAAGAACCTTTTAAATATTAATATCATTAATATAAATCCCTAATAGGCTATTAATATATAAAATAGAGTATTAAAATTATTAAAATTATTATAATAATTAAAGTCTTTAATATTTATAAGTATTAATTATTTATTTAAACTCTCTTTCTAATAGATCTATATTAAGTTTATAGATTAAATTAGGGGATTATTCCCTAATAATTAAAATTAAAGATAATTAGAAAGTAATTAAATATCTTTTAAACTTAATAATAATTATTATAATTATTAAATAAGAATTAGATTATTAATCCTTTATAACTTCCTAACCTATTAAGAAAGCCCCTAAATAGAGGCTTAATTAAAGGAAAGAGCTTAATATAAAGAATTCTAAGATATTAATATAATAAATAAAGCTATTAAAGTTATTAACAATTATTAATAATTATAATTCATTAATAGAACTTATTATTATATTAAATATATAAGATAATCCTTATTATATAGCTAATTATATAGTTAAAGATAGAGAGATATAAAGCTTGTTAAATAAAAAAAGTATAATTAATAAAGTCTTTAAATTAATCTCTTTTATTTTACTTAAAGCTATTATTACTATATCTCCCCCTTATTAAAGTATTATAAAGCCTTATTTAAAGAAAGCTTTAATAAAGAGTATAAATACCTTATAACTTATATTAAATATTCTTTAATTAAATTATAAACATCTACTATTAAAGATAGGTATTTATAAGTTATTTATATTAAGGTAGGTAATATTAAATTTAATATAAGAGGTAAGGAAGTAATAGTAATTTAAGAAGAAGTAAAAGCTTATATTAATAAATAGTAGTAATCTTAAGGAAATATAATAGGTAGCTAGGATTAATTTTATTAAGTTAGAGACTAAGAGATATAAAAACCTTAATAAGTTATTAGATATAATAGAAGTTTATAATTATAACTTAATAGTATTTGGAGATATTAGTCTTATATAAGTTTAAGATATAATTAATATTAATCCTAATAAAGTATTAAAGACTAGGATTAGTCCCCTTAAAATATATAATACAATAAATATTATTACTAATAAAATATTAAGAATAATAGGGCTTAATATATTAGAAAATAATAATAGTTATATAATAAATTTACTTAAATCTTATATAATTAAGTAGATATTAATTAATTAACTTAAGTTAAAGCTTAATAATATTTATATTACTTAATTAAATTTAAAGTAAGAAGTAGCTTATATTAAGAGACTTAAGTCTATTAAATATAAAAAAGCTATTTTTAAAGGTTTAAAGAATATTTAAATTAAGGAAATTAAGCCTAATATTAAAGAGCTAGCCTTAAATAAATAAATTACCTTAATTTTTAAGGATAAACCTATATAATTAATTATTATTAAAGAGCTTATATTAAGACTTTAAGAATTAATTCTAATTATTTATCTTATTATAATAGGAAAAGGTATTTTAGAGGTTATATTAATTATATAATAGATTATTAAAGTTAAAGATATTATTTATATTACTTTATATAATAATATTAATAAGTAAGAGGAGGATCTAATTATTATTATAAAATTTACCTACTATTATTATATTCATTACTATAAGTAGCTTATTAAAGATCCTAAAAATAAAGTTAATATAAAGGAATAAATATTAAGCCCCTTTTATATACTTTATAAAGTTAATATAATTATAATAAGAGAGATTTATTATTTAATATAATATAATACCTTATATAATATCTTATAAAGTATATAGGATTATAACTTTTAATAAGATTATAATAATTTATAAACTTAAGTTATTAAAGTTATTAATATATATATTAAAGTTAAGGTTTTATATAATAAGTTACATTATTACCCCTTTATACTTCCTAGCCTTAATTATCCCTTAATATATATTTAGAGTTAATATCCTTAATTAATTATTTTACCTTATCCTCCTTAACCTTTAAAATCCTTATTTATATCTATCTTATCTAAGAATTATCTTAATTACTTACTCCTACTCCTACTTCTACTTCTATTATTACTTCTACTCTTACTCCTACTCTCATCAGTAAATCAGGGACGGCCCGCCAAATTATCGGGTTACAAATGCGCCTGGGGCTACCTCAGGCTAAGTAGCCTGTACGCGGGCTACTAAGACCCCTAATAATAATGTTCCTCTAATATACGGCCTCCTATAAGTACTTACTAGAGCTACTACGCTCTAGGGCCCAACGCTACTAAAATTACGATAGTAGATTTAGGCGATTAGAGTAAAGTTCTCACGGGGGTATATACCTAATATCCCCTACTAGCGTACGTTAGGGCGTACGTAGGTATATAGTATATAACGTATAGTATATAATTATAATAAGTCCCCTACTAACTTAGCCTAATTAAGCCTAATATAAACTAACTTAGCCTAGGGAGCCTAGGGCTACTTAATAATAGCCTGACTAGCCTAGGGCTTACTAGGGCTAAGATATACGTAGATTAGCCCTAGGAGGCCTAGGCCGCCCGCCGGACTTAGGGCTAGCTCTCCTGATTTGTTAATACTAGCCCTTTCTACCCCCTTTATAAAACTATTACTTACCCCTATTATACTATCCTTAACCTTATTAATAAAAGGCTGCGGAGTAATAGCTAGTAGCTTATATAGGCGCGTAGTTAGATTTCCATATAAATAGAAAGAGGAAAGATAAAATAAAGAGGGGATTAAAATTTAACTTAAAAGAGATAAATAAAGGAAGGGAATATTTTTATTATAAAGTATTATTTATAAATAGGGCTATATATAAGATATAAATTATAAAAGGTAGGATAAAGGATATAAATATTTAATTATAATAGTTATAACCTTTATAATAAATTATATATATAAGTTATTAATTTAATTACTTAATTATTATATTAATCATTTAAATACTCTAATAAACTTCCTTATAAATTACTTTTATCCTTATATTAATAGCTCCTTCTTATATAGTATTTATAATAACTTTAATTACTAGTAAAGCTCTATTTAATAAGAAGGTCTTATTAAGATAAATATAATATAGTCTTATTAATAATCAATTAAAGTAATAATTACAAAATAGGATAGAGGTTATATATAGAAGTATAAAGGTAAGGAAGGATATTTAATAACTTAATTATAGATTTTATATCAAGGGAGACCTAACTCTCTTCTAAAATTATTATTATTATTTAATAAATATTAAAATAAACTAAATATAAAGTTAAGAAGGCTAATATTAATATTATATATAATAAGTTAATATAAGGCTTAAAAGTATTAATATTATATATAATAAGTTAATATAAGGCTTAAAAGTATTAATATTATGAATTATATAAAGTTAAGACCTTTAGGTAAAGGGCTCTTAAAGAAGATTCATAATAATAACATTAATAAGAAGAGAGATATACTTAATTAAGATAATAAAGGTAATACCTTAAGTATTAATAATAATATTAATTATATTATATTAATTATATTATATACTTAAGTATAATAATTACAAGTTAAGAATAATAGAATAAGGAAGGTAAGTATATATAATAATAGAATTATTAAGGCTATTACTTTTTAAATTAATATATATTAATCTTACCTAATACCTCTTCTTTTATTATTATAATAGCTCATATTATTTAAGTTATATAAGGGAATATTATATTAAAGGTTAATTATAATAATTAAATAATAAATATTAATAAGGTTTATATTTAATATCTTAATACCTTAAGATATAATTTAATTAAGTATTATAATTTAATAAACCTAACTTATTTAATAGGTTCTAGAAGTAAAGCTTAAGTATAAGAACTTAAATAATTATAATTATTCTTCCTTACCTTTATTATTATTATAAAGTATTTAAGGAGGCTTTAACTTATAAAAAATAGTTATAATAATAAAGTTAAAATATAACCTTTAATATAATAATTTAATTACAGCCCTATTTATTACTTTATTCCTATTATATTAATAGTAATAAATAGCGAAAATAAAGGCTTTTATAAATCTATAAATATTTATTAACTTATTAAAGCCTTAAATACTTATTGATTATAAAGCCTTAAATACTTATTGATTATAAAGCCTTAATAATATAAACTTATAATTTAATAGCTATTAATTACTTATTCTTATATAATATAAGCTTTTTAATATTAGGAATATATCCTTTATTATTAAAAGTATTACTTTTTATATATATTCTCTTTTTACTTAATTACTTTAGCCTTTAATATAATTATATAAAACTACTTATTATTATATTAATTTCTTTATTTATCTTTTAATAATAATACTTCAATTCCTTTACTTATATCCTACTTCTAGTAATAGGAGTAGTAACGTATAAAACTTATTATAATAATAGGTTTATACCTACTTATATTATATATCTTATTTAATAGATATATAGCCTTATCTTATAAGATATTAAGGAAGGTCTATTCTAAGAATATTAATTATATATTCTAGGACTTAAATTTATAGCTAATTATATATATATAGGCCTCCTTTATTTATCCTTTAACTTTAAGTATTACTTTTTAGTTAAAGACTCCTTTATTATTAATATAAGAATAAAGGAGTAAATAGCTACTATTTTATTAAGGCCTTTCCTATATATTAATTCTATTAATTATATTATTATACTTAATTATCCCTTTTAAGATAATATATAAAGTAATTTATAATTAAAATTAATCTTAGACTTAATTAATATAATTAATATCCTATATAAGGATATTAAGGGCTTCTACTTTAATAGGAAAGTAATAATAATTATAGTTAAATTAATTCTATTTAATACTTTATATAAGTTTAGATTAATAGCTATTAAGATGTTAAATCCTATATATAAAGGGGATAAAGATTATATTTATAACTTATAATAATAATAACTCATTCTTAAGTAAAACTTATATATATATATTAAATATAATCTTTTCTAAGGGATTAATATTAAACTAAAACTTATATAATAAGATATTAAGTTAGATATATCTTAAATAGGTACTTTAAAATACCTAATATATATACCTAATAATCTTAGACTTATTAAGGGACTATAGGGAATTAGGAAGATAAAGGTTAATATTATTATTATATTATTACTTATATTAATTAATAAGAAGGTAAATGTTATAAGCCTTATAAATAAATTTATAAATACCTTTATTATAAAATTAAAAGTTAAGCTTACTTAACTTAAGGAGGTAGGAATTATAATTAATAATAAATATATAATTTAATTCTATTTATTAATAATAAAATATACTATTATTTAAGTAGAGAATAAATGGTTTATATATTATAATATTAAATAGTATTAGCGTTAATAACCTATATTTAAGCTCCTTCTATTTATATATAATTAAGTTATAATAAATATTATAAATTATATTAAGGAGAGATCCTAAGGTATAATAAATTATTAATATATTCTTTATAATATAAGCTTTAATACCCTATTATTATAAATTATAAATATTCTTATTTAACCTAGTAAGCGGACTATTAGATAGTAGTATTATAAATATAAGTATATTATAAGATAGTAATATTATAATAATAAGTAAATTATAAGATAGTAATAATAAAGAAGGATTAAATATTAAAGATAATAATAATTATAACTCTTTTAATCTTAATAATAATAATAAGGCTAACTCTTTATATTCTAATAACTATAATTATAGGGTAGGACTTATATAGGAAGGCGTGGTTTCTAAGAAAGCTAAGGAATTCTAATAAATAATAAGAGAAAATACCTAGTATAAATTAGATAAAGCTAGTAGTATTAGCTATTATAAGAAACTTTACCTTTACTTTTATAAGATATTCTTTAAGGTTAAAAAGGGTATATATCTTAATAATATTAAGGAATCTAGTATATTT
>JAABUL010008562.1_pt1 | contig 10331 bp, 1 predicted proteins | sample 5559151 | NCBI WGS metagenome assembly JAABUL01 (sample SAMN10711876, study PRJNA513368) | rock metagenome | isolation source: Antarctica rocks | place: Antarctica: Victoria Land, Pudding Butte sud | reverse complement strand
TTCTAAACAATTTAAGAGAAATTATAAAGATTATAAGATAGCAACTCTTTAATACAAAATTTATTCAATTATATTTTAAAAAGAAATTAATTAACAATATAATTATTATTTTAACAAATTATTTTGCAAACTTCTTAATATTAGAAAGCAAGTTAATATTTTAAACTATTATTTTGTTTATTTTTATAATTGCATCAATTATACAATACTTGTTCTTTTTTTTTATCTATATAAAATTAATAATTTTGATAAAATTTATAATTAATAATTTTAATATTTTTTTTTTAAATTTAGATATTTGTCTAAAAGAGAATTATTCGATTTATTTGTATTTGTAAAATTTGTTTTTTGAATATTTTGCTTATATATTGTATTTATTTAAGTAAAATAACGCGATACAACAAAAGATTAACAAAGAATATTAAACTTTCTTAACAATTAAATAGTAAAAGTCTTTTTTATAATATATAATTAAAAAATTCGAATTATTAATAATTTTTAAGATGTTTAAAATATAATATTAATTTAAATATTTGCTTAATTCTAATTAATTAAATTGATAAACAAATAAACACTAGTATTATTTGTTTGCTCTAATTAATTAAAAGTTTATTAATTCTTTCTTTAATTTTATTTTGCAACGTTGTTATTCTAAAAACTTTTACTTTAATTGTTGAAGATTTTTTGCAATTAATTTCGTGAAATCGAACAATTATATTAACTAAACAATTGTTTAGAAATTTAAAGATTTCTCTAAGAATATAATATTTTTATTCTTATTGCTTAAATAACTAATAGATATTTTTAAAACGCTAATATACTTTGTTTTGTTCTTGAAATAAATTGTTAATTTTAAAAAATTGTTATCTATATTTACAAAACTTATACGTGTATTTTGTTAAAAAGATCGATTTAATAGAATTTGATAATTAAATTAAGAAATAACAAAGATAAAGATATAAATTATTACTTCTTCAATTAATATCTTTGCATTTTCTATTATTTCTTTAAAACAAGTATACGCTTTCGTAATTTCTATTAATAAAATAAAAATATTTTATTAAATTGTTAAATTAATTTTATTTGCAAAACTCTTGCTAATATAGTTAATTTTCGTATTACTATTAAATATTGTTTTAATTTTTACATCTTTTAATAGTATTTACGCAATAAAACAAGTAACAAAATATAAAGTTTTAAGAGATTTTACTTTTGTAAAAATATTTTTAAAATAAACTATCTTAATAAACTTAATACTAATTGATTTTATAATAACAATTATTTTCTTCTTTTTTTAAATAAGTTTCTAAGACTTTCTTTTTGCTATTATAGTATCAAACTTTTTATTAAAAAGAGAATAAAAAAAACAATTTAAATTAAAACAAAGATCTAGAGAATCTATTGTTTTTATCTTTATTTTTAAGATAAAAATATTTTAAATTAAAATTTTTGAATTAACTTAATTCTTTATAATTTATAATATTCTTTTTAAATATTTTGTTTGCTATATATAATTTGCAAAAGTTTTTTGCTTCTTTTTAGATTTGCTTTTTTAATATTTAATAACTCTTAAGTTAGAATTTATTATCGCAAGAATATCTTTTATTGTAATATCTTTTATTCTTGTTTTTTTTTTTTTTTTTTTATGTACGTTTTTTATTTAAAGTTTTTGTCTTCTTTGAATAATTTTTAAATTTAACGTTCTTAATTCTTGAAAATCTTTTTTTTTTAATTATTATTTTGATTAATTGTTTTATTAAAGATTTTTAAAGTATTTGTTGCTTAAAAGAATTTTGTTTTAATTAAAGTTCTTAAATTTTTATTATTGTTTAATTCGATTTATTGTTCTTCTTATTTTTTGACAAAAAATTAATATTTAATTTTATTGTCGCTATTGTAATTATTAAATTTCGAGTACAATTTTATACTCTTTATTAAAGACAATTTTTTTTTTTTTTTTTGATATTCGCATTATTAAGAGATAATTTTATCTTTTTGTTCTTAAAATTGTTAAATTTATAGTAAATTTTGTTGCTTTTATTTATATAAATTTATTTATTTATTATTAAGATTATTAATTTTGAACAAATTTATTGTTTATATATATTGTAATAAAATAAGTATTTATTTAATTAAAATTAAAATTACTTATATTTAAAAACAAAAGCAAATTCTTAATAAATATAGATTATTTTTTAAGATAATATTTAAATTATTATTTGAATTAAAGAAAAAATAGCAAGCAAAATCTCTTGTAATTGCGTTAACATTATTTGTTAAATTATTTAATAAATTTTGTCTTTTATTATTTTGCGAACATTATTAATCTTAATATTTTCAAAAGTTTATATTAAAATATTTAATATTTTGTTAATTTTTGTATTTTTAATTGCAATTGCTAACAATATTAAAAGAGCAAAAATTATTTTTAATATAACTTTCTTTTTAACTAGATTTTGTTTCTTACTTATTATATTTATTAATTTATTTATATTAATATTTATTATTTGTTAAGCAATCTAATTGTTATTGATATTTATTTCGCGTATAATTGTCTTATTTTCGATCAATATTATAATTGTCTTATATAACAATTTAAATATTATAGTAATTGCGTTGTTTAAATTAAATTTATGTTTTCGCATTATTTTAATATAAATATTGCAAAAAAGATTTGTTAAATATTATAAGAATTTAATATATTTATTAATTTAATCAAATATAATAAGTTTCAAGAAAATAGTTTTAATTTGTTAACTATATTTACGAATATTATTCGACTTTGCTCTTAATACGTCTTTCAAAATTTTTAGAAAGCACAAAAATTAATTTTCTAATTTAAATTTTTATCTTTATACTTTTTTTTTAACTTATTTATTATTTCAAATTATTTTTTATTTGTTTAGATAACAATAAATTTAATAAAGTTCTTTATAAGCTTGTTGCAATATTAAGACAACTTAATAATTTTATATTGAAAAATACTTTGCGTTTATTACAAAAATCAAAAAATTAATTTAGAAAATTAATAATATTAAATTTATTAAAATAGAATATTTTTGATGTTTTTAAAAAATATATAAAAATTACGTAGTAAAAGAATTTTTCGAATTTTACAATTTTTTTAAATAAATTTGTTATTAACATAAATATATTAAAAAAGAATTCTGCAATCTTTTTATTATTTTAAGATATTGTTTTTAAGAGAATAACTTAACAACAAATAATAAAAATATTTATTATTAAATTAAAAAGACTAATAATTATAGTAAATTCAAACAATAATATTTTTGATTTGCAAATCTCTTTCTTTTCTTTGCAAAAACATTAAGAAGATTTTTTTCTTTCTTTTTTTAACTTTATATTATTTTCTTGTTTATTATTTTTTTGTCTTTTTAATTGTTTATAAACAAATGTTTTTAATCTATTGTTTTTCTTACTTAATTGTTAATTTATTGTTAGCGAGTATTTTTGCGTTAAAGATTTGCTTCAATTTTTATTAAGAAAAGAATTTAAATAGTGTTCTCGCTTTTAAATAAATTAATTAATTATATTGTTGCGAAGCTTCTTTGAATAATATTACTATAATTAGCAAGCAATTTATTGTTTTAACAATAATTATTAGTTACAATTTTAATAAGATATCTTGATTTTTAAATTTATAACTTTAATTGCTATTTTTAATTCTTTAATCTTGCTTTTTCTTTTCTTGCTTTTTAACTTAATAATATCTTAATTTCTAAGTTATTAATCTTGTGTTTTTGAGTTTTGAAGTTTTTGATTTTAATAATTTGTTAATGTTAATTTGTTTTTTACACTTTTTTTCTTATATTTTTGAATTTTTGAATTTTTAAATTTCTAAGATTGTTTTTAGAGATACGTTAACAATTTATTATTTTAATATTTGTTATTATAATTAAATTCTTGCATTAAACTTTAATATAACAAAGTAAAAATAAAATTATCAATTAATAAATAATTATAACAACAAAAACTTATTGCAATATATATATAAATTATACTATACAATCTAACAATATATTAAGTAGCTAAGATTTTAAAATCTAAATAAGAGAGATTGCATATATATTGCAAATAGATTGCTAATATTAATAATAAACATTTTCAAGTTTATAGTTTAATATTATCTAATTATCTAACTATAGTTTTTTATTTATAATCTATATATTTTAATAAAAGTAAGTTTTTGTTAAATTAATATATTAAGTTTTTATTGTTTATTAATATTATTAACAATATTAACAACAAAGATCTCGAATATTATATGAAAAATATTAAAATATTACGATATAATATATTTAAAAACAACAATAACGCAAATTTAAACTTAATTGTTATTAATTATAAATATAAAATACTGCAATATTAATCTTTTTACAAGTTATACAAATTACAACAATAAATTTAAATAATTAAATTACTTTATAATTAACAATTATTTTAACTTTGTTATTAACTTTTATTACAAGTATTTAGATATAATAAAATCTTATTAAATATTTAAAGCATCTTTTGATTAAAAATCTAGTAAATAGAACAATTTATTCTTATATATTTTTTATACTCTTTTATTATTGTTATTAAACGTCGCTTAATATATATTAATAATTCTTGTTATTATATTTACAATTAATCTTAAAAACGCATTATTAATATATTATTATTATTGAAAATTATTTGTTATATATTTGCAATTAAAATTAAATGCTTTTTCAAATTAAATTTACTCTATATATTATTTTATTTTTTACATTAATTAATAACAATTTCGAAAATATATTATTAATATATTATTATTGTCAAAAATTATTTAATATATATTTGCGTTTTTTGTTGTTATTTTTATAATATTTCTGTTAAATATTTTATAATTGTTTTTTTTAAAGATTTTTCGAATAAGAATTAACTTAACATTTTTAAATATACGCACAATTGCATATAAATTATTATTAAGATACTTTTATATATTTTTCTTTTTCTATATAATAGATTTAGACAAGCGTGTTCGAACATAGTTAGACTAATCGTTCGGGTCGATTTTTCCCCAAAATCGAAAACCCGATCCGAAAGTTATATCTAATTAGATCAAACTTTAATCTAATATAGTTAGTAATTTTATAATTTATGAAATTCGGTTTCAAATTTATAAAAATTCGGTTCCAAACAATCAATATAAATATAGTTAAAATTCGACAAATTTTAACTTTTTAACATTATTATTTTCTTATTATTGTTTACTCTTTTTTTACGTTATATAATTAATTAACTTCTTCTTGCGTTATATAATTAATATAAATTTCTATTCTTTAAATTCTCTTAGATATAGTTGATTTTTCGAATTTTCTACAACGTAATCGATTTCTATCTTGCTATCGATTTCTCGATTTTTGAGTTATATAACTTAGACTTCTCTTTTACAATTAAAATTAGTAATCTTTTGTACTCTCTCTATTTTTTTACATTTAATATTTTTTTTAAATTTATTTATCTTTCTTCTTCTTAATCTTGTTGTCGTTCGATAAATTATTCGAAATTCGATTTTCGTTATTTAATAATTGCTCGATATTTGATTTCAAATATTAAATTGTATTTAACAAATATACTTAAGATTTTTAAAAATAATTAAGAGTTAATTAAAATATTATTTGCAATATATATATTTTTTATTTTGCATATTATTGCTTTTTTATATTTTTCTTTAAAACTTTTAATTACTTTTCTTTTACTCGACAAATTTATTCTCTTGCTTAATGTATATCAAAAATTTTACTTTTATTTGTCGAACAATATTTGATATATATTTAATATTAATTAAAGCTTATACTTAGACTGATCGCGTCGAGTCGATTAATCGATTCAAATCTTGGCAATTCGAGTCAACTCAATTCGAAAGTCTTGGCAGATCGATTTCTAAAGTTGAAATCGAAAATCGAGTTAGATCGAATCGATTTCTAGAGTTAAAATCGAAATTCGATCCGAAAAATCGATCCGAATTGTAAAGACTATTTAAATAATTATATTATAATTATTAATAGTTAATATATAGTCAATATATATTTTATAACATTTAATTATTTAAATTATAATAAGATAATATATTATAGTAATACATTACTACTTTTTAAAAAGAAAATAATTAAATCGTATCTATAGATTCTATAGATTCTATAGATGCAAATAATGTATTTTATTAATAAATTGTATCTATAAGATCTATAGAGTCTATAGATACAAATATTGCATTTTATTGATAAATTGTATCTATAAGATCTATAGAGTCTATAGATGCAAATATTCTATTTTATTAATAATAAAAAATCCTAAAATTAGTAATTCTTGATATAATAACGTAATTTTCGATTTCTTAACAATTCGATTCAATTCCTAATATTAGATTGATTGTTAGATCGAATTTTAATTTCAACTTTTAAAATTAACTTAATCCAACAATTTTAATATTAGAAATCGACTCGAAACTTAATTCGATTTCTATTATTTTAAAATCAAATTAACTCGATTTAACTTAATTCTCGATTTTAATATTTGAAATCAAATTGAATTGTTAAGAAATCAAATATAATATTATTATATTAAGATTTTCTATTTTTGAATATATATTATTATAATTTGAATTTTTCGCTACAATATTAAGTAATATACTTCGACTTAAAAGCTACTCTTGTTTATATTATTTTAAAATAGTTTACTTATATTAGTTGCTATTTGTATTACTTTTTTGTATTATTTTTTTGTTCTTAAATTTCTTTCTTAAACTATTAAAGAATATAATTATATTATATTTGTATTTTTGTTTGCAAAATATCAAATTTTTTAAAAGTATTAAGTTAATTATTGTCTTTAAACAAAAAGAATTCTAGCAAATCTATCTCTTGCAATTTGCTATTTAGTAGCTTATATCTTAATTAATTCATAAATTAATTTAATTAAAATTTTCTTACTTTTGCTATTAATACTAGAAAAAGAAATTTTTATAAAATATTTAACAAAATATCTATCAATTATTTATTGCTTATTTTAAAAAAAAGAAACAAATATATTAAATAGAGTTTAAATACTAATACTTAATTTTAAATATAATAGTTATAAACAACTATTAGCAACAATATTTTAAACAAAATTTAATCGAAACTTGTTAATCTATATTAAACAAAAAAGATTAATATAGAAATACAATTTAAGTTTTAAAACAAATATATTTAAATAGTTTTAATTGTAAATAATATTTCAAAAATTATATATAAAAGTTGTTACAAAATTTTGAATTATTTTATTGCTTATAACTATTTAAGTATATTAAATATAAAGAAATATCTTTTATTCTTTTTTTGTTTAAAACAAAAACAATTTTAATTATAAACAATAATTAATTTAGTTTTTAGTTGCGTAAGTTACAATTAATAATATATATAAATAATAATAAAAATTAACTATACAAAACTTTTGTAAATTTAAAGTTATCTTTTTAAACTATTAACAATTTTAATTTTCGAAAATTGCTAAAAATACTTTATTTAAATTTGATACTTTTAAGTTGTATTAAACTATTTAAGATAATTTTCTTAAAATATAATTAAATTCGCAAGAAAATTAAAATAGATTTTAAAAATATTTAATATATTTTTATTACTTTAAATATATAATCTAGTTTTTAAAAAATTATCTATCTAGAAATTTTAATATATTAAGTTAATATTATATTTTAATTTTGCAAATATTTAATTAAATTTACTTCTTTTAATATCGAATATATAAATTGTTAATTAATATTAAAATTTATAAAGATTTTAAAATCTTTTAAAATTAAAGACAAGTTTCTTAAGATTATTATTAATAACATAAATAATAACAATATACTTAAAAACAAACTTAATAAAACCTTAAATTAACAAGAGTTTTAATAAAACAAATAGCAAAATTTTGTATTTTGTTTAACTTATATAATTAATTTTATAACTTAAAATTTTATTTCAATTATAAAATTAAAAATAACAAATAATAATATTGTTATACAATTAAAAAATAAACAACTTTAAGATACTACAAGAAGTACAAACTTATCTAATATAGTTAAAAAGATATTAAATTTATAATAATACAAAAAAATAATATATATATTAAGTTTATTAAGTTTGCGCTTTTACAATTGCTATTAATAACTTAATTTAATATTTGTTTCAATTTAAAATCTTTTAAGAGAAAATTAATAAAAAGTTACAAAAACTAATATAAAATATTTATATTTATTAAAATTCTATTTATTTTATACTTTGTCGAATATATTAATTACGCAATTATATTAATTTTTAAATAGAGAAATATTCTTAAAATTTAAAGATTTAACAAATTAAATTTAACAAAAACAAATAAAACTTAATTTTGTTTATTAACAATATATTAAATTTTTTTTACAAATATATTTTTATAGTTTTGCAAACAATTAATACAAGTATTTATTTACAATTTTAAATATTTAATACAATATTTAATTATTTTAAATATCTAAAAAAAAAAAAAGAATTAATATTTATTTTTTAAAAAATATTGTATTTAAAATTTGCAATAAAGTTTCGACAAAGTTTGCAAAATACTATTCGAAAATAAAAGAATTAAACAATATATTATATAATCTTATTAATATTTTAAATTCTATACAAAAAGTTAGTCTTTATAAATTGTAAAATAAAAAAGAAAACAACAATATTATTAATTACAAGAACAAATATAAGATAGAATTTAAAAATTATTATTAATATTATTATAATTCGACTACTAGTTTAAAAACAAAAACGCAAAAAGTAATTATTGTTAAAAAGATAATACAATATAGTAATATATATAATTTTTTACTAATATTAATATAGTTTATTGTAACTATTACAAGATTCTTATTTCGATAATTTTAACACTTTTGTTCAATTTAAGATAAAGATAATCGATATTTTTGTATTAATATTGTAGAAAATAAATATTTAACTTAAAAATATTAAAGAAATAATATATTAAACTTTTTAAAGTTAACGCAAATAACTTAAGATATATTTTTATATTTAGTATTATTAATAAATATTAAACAAACTTTTAGTTTTGTTTAAAAAATATATTAATAAAATCGATTTTAAATAAGTTTACAAATAGTTAAACAAATTATAATAATTAAATACTTTAATTATACTATAAATCTAAATGCAAAAAAGATTGTTCTTAAATTGTAAAATATATATTATAGAAAAAAAAATAACAATTAAGTAATAAATAAAAAAGAAAGAAAATTTCTTTATGCTAGATTTTAAAATTGTTTTAGATTAGATTTATTTATAAATAAGTTAATTTTCGAAAAAAAAATATCTTTAATAATTACAAAAATTATTAAATATTATTAGTGATTATACAAAAAAATAATACATTTAATAAATTAAATTGCTAAAAAAAATCTATTAATAATAAAATTTCGAAAATTTAAATCTTAATTAATGCAAAGAACAATTATAATTGTTTAAAAAAAACAATATATTATATTTGCTTAAAAAAAAGAATATAATATTGTTATAAAATATTTAATTTAAAAGATTGAATTGCTTTATAAAATTCTTAATAAAAAACAAATTTCTTAGCTAGAATATTATACGCTTTACATAAATAGTTGCAAGATTCAAATTTATAATACGCAAGATATTAGTTATAATCTTATTATTATAATAGTAATACAAAGAGATAATATATTTACTAAAAAGAAAAATAATTATAAATATCTTTGTTGCTTCTTAAAGTATTGTTAAAGTTAAACTCTAAATACAATAATTAATTTAATTATACTTATAATTATTAATTTTATTATAAAAAAGCTTACAAATTAAATACTAAAATACAAGTCGAAAAATAAAATAATTAATTAATTTTTAGTATTTTCGAATTTTATAAAAAACAACAATATCAAGCTTTTACTTTTGTATATACTATCGCAAAATATTAGTATATTAGTTAAAAATATATTATTTGTTTATATTATCTTAATTATATTAATATTTTAAATATTCTTTTCTTTAGTATTTTTTTCTTCTTAAAACTTTTCTTTGTCTTTACTTATTTTATTATATTTAGATTAAAAAATTTATTTATTACAAAAAAACTTTAAAATTAATTACCAAACTAGCAAATTAAATATATTAATTCTAGATAAAATATTTTGCATTATTTGTATATATTATCTATTTGCTTTACACAAATTATCGAAAAAGATAATAAATTTAACAATATTAAAAAGAAATTTATATAAACATAAAAAAAAAAAA
>JAABUL010008561.1_pt1 | contig 10331 bp, 11 predicted proteins | sample 5559151 | NCBI WGS metagenome assembly JAABUL01 (sample SAMN10711876, study PRJNA513368) | rock metagenome | isolation source: Antarctica rocks | place: Antarctica: Victoria Land, Pudding Butte sud | reverse complement strand
TGAAGATGAGACCGGTCTCTCGGGAATTTTTGACAGACCACGTCGGTATGGGGAAAATCCCTAGCTAGCGTCGGGAATGGAAGTAATTGGTTTAATTCGCATAGCGGAGAACATTGTGACGGCGCTAAGATGTGTGGGGAGAGGAGCCATGTATTGAGGATCTCCGCTCCTTGGCAAAGCTGTTTCCTGCCATCTTTAAAGTGAGTGCCGGAGTCACGTACAACGGTACATGGCCCCATTTTGATCACACGCCACACGTACGTATGGAGCTAGGAAGAATGTCCAGCTCGGGAACTTTCTGCAGATCTCTCAGAGCTCTGTGTATCAGGATTTGAGGTCTCGTCGCTAGGCTCTCGCACTGTGTTCTATAAGGCATTAGCTTTCAGCGACACCCACAAAGAGAAGCATGTCATGTACCATCCTTGCTCATTCATCCCAGCGGTCCATCTCGCCCCTCACGGGTATTACTAGGCGCTGCATGGTTCACCTTGCCAAAGCGAGGAGAGTTCGCACGGTTGATCCAGCTTTGCCTCGGATGGCCCGTCACTATTGAGCTCAGTTCAGATAGAAGCCCGTCTGGGCTCTCGAATCCACAAAGGCTGTAGCCTTTCTCAACCATCGACCCTTAAGGGATAATATCATGCAACACCATAGCCGACATTCGCTTATGAATATTGCAGAGCTAGTACACGTGAAACGATTTTTCATGGTTGCTCCAAAGGAGGCCTTTTTGATCGAAGATCGTTTACGGGATGTGAGGATGGAATTGGCCCCGGGGTGCCAGAGCCCCTCTCGATTTGATTTGCTGGTGGCACCCCTGACAAACTCTAGTGGATGTGCTTTTTTGACGTGGTGGTGCCAAGAGAAGTCGCGAACCGTTCGACAGTCGACAGAAACTGGCTTAGACGCGGGAGATCGACTGCGAAGTGCTTAGTCTAATACGTCCGTATAACGGCACGGCTTATCACCGAAAGGTAGAGCCTACATCCTATCTGGAAGCATGGCTGAAGTAGTACGACCGGCATCTCACTTTGAATTCGATTGTCGATATCTTATTTATTATTGGTCTCGTCTAAGTGGATCCTTTTCGCTCAGAAAGGATCAGCATGACCGATTACCTTGTTGCTCGCTGTTTAACGGCACGCTAAGATTCAAGTTCACAAAGGAGATCGAGGATAACCCCCGATTCATCACAGCGCTTAGCTACGTGCAGAAAGGCAGTAGTAATCTGTAGGCTGTTGACGGTTTCCCAAATTTGGCATCCCTCCTCGCCGATGTCCCAAGATTACCTTAGTGCAGTGCCCATCGATTACAGTACATGCTTGTTTATGACAGTATGTTTACGCATTTGGCTGCAACGGGATTGCGTTAAAAGAACAACGACTGGCTAGGACGAAGCGGCAGCAGCATCTGCCAAAACCAGGGGTTCCCGCTGACAGGGGGATGCCGTGATGAACCAGCTTGTCCTATAATCGAAAGCTCTTGTGCGTGCGTGCAATGCAGCCCTAGTCGCCTTCTTCTTGAGATCTCGATCAATGTTTACTTCCTCCTTCTCCCCTGCGCCCCATTCATCTCCACCTCCACTCTTCGCTAGTTCGGGATGTTCATCACTGGTAGATTCAAGCGTTGATATCGGCGGACTCTCTAGTACGAACTTTGGGTACTCAAAGAACGGTCTTGGCCCAATCTCGACGAACCGCCCAGTTCACCGCAGTATCCTGAAAGCATTGGACAAACCACACCATTGATCGGAGGCTATATTGATACCTTCGCTATCACGAACCGTGAGCAGTCGTATAGCACTTGAGCAGCCATCCAATTAATTGTTTCATCACTTTCGAGCAGTTTGGTGAAATTACGGTCGCCGAGTCGTCTTGGCCAGGACCACGTCAAACACAAAAGGACTGGGAGCGATTGTTATACATGCAAAGAACGGAGAGTCAAAGTGTCCCTTCCCAACCGAGCGTTTTGTATCGACTACTGATGTCAATCCCTCGCCAGTATAGACCGCGCCCGAATACGAAGCTCATATCTCGTTCAGGCCAGGCAGGTGCACCCGATTGTGGCTTTTCCTCTGGCGACTGTTGTAAAGAAGAGAAAGATACGGGAGTGGAGTCGCTGGAGAGGCCACCGGCCATCGACAGTAATACAAAGGTTGCTTCCAAAATGCAAAGAACATCTAGAATCACCTCCTCAAACACGAATGAGACACCAATTCCTCCATCACATGATCACACATGGTCTTTACTCGATCAGTCAGAGAAGTTTCCGTCCGTCTCTACTGTCACATCGCAAGAAGCTTCGCCATGGTTCCATCTGGCTCCGAACCTGCGATATCACCTGGAGTATCATCAACAGCTGTCGTGCCGCCATTACTTTTTTGAGCACAATTCCAGCGACTTCGTCCACAAAATCCTTGTTGAGCATGCAATCTCTTACGTGCCATTGTTGTACGCCATTGTGGGTTTTGCGGCCTTTCTAGAGATCCTGCAACATCCCGAAGGCAAAACCCAAGACTTCTTAAGCTACTACAACATGTCAGTCACGCTATTACAGAAATCCCTGTCTGAAGGTCAGGAACATACCCACTCGACCTTGTTGACTATTTTGCAGCTTGCTACCTTAGAGGTAACGTCGGAGCTACACTCTGTTGGAGGACGAGCTGAAAGCTTATAGCAATACCTTGGCAACTGGATCATTATATTAGAACGCCGGAAGGCTGCCTACGTCATCTTAACGGAGCTTTACTCTCCAGAGACGATCAAGGAGACGGAAACCAGAAGGCGGACATTTGAATGGTACTTAAGAATCGATCATCTTGGGCTCGAGGCCGGCCAGGAACTACTCCTTGGGCGGGACTGGTTTTGTGTCGATGACGGTTACGATCGCCAGCAGTTGTCACAAGACAGCCAAAACACCGACTTGCGAATTCAGAGCGCTATGGCCCGTGATCGTCTGACAGCGGTGGATATGGCCGTGCCAGCCAAAGATAAGGAAGCCGCCGCCTCGGCTGAGCGGCGTTGCGTAAGCACTGCATGCATTGCGTGCCGACGGAGAAAGTCCAAAGTCTGTCTGCCCCCTAGATCCAGCGAGCCCAGCCCAGTTCTGAAATCGATGCTGACCTCCAATGTCATGTTTCAGTGTGATGGGAATACTCCAAGCTGCGCAAGCTGCGCATCTGTCTATGGCACCAAATGTGTCTACGATCCCAAATCGGACCGCCGTCGCAAGGGTGTATATAAGAAGGATATCGACAATCTGAGATCCCGCAATTCGACCCTGCAGACCCTGATGCAAGCTATGCTGAATCAGCCCGAAAATAAGGTATCAGACCTGGTGAGGCAGATTCGGACATGTGAAAGTTTAGACGATTTTGCCGAATCAATCCTGTCCCAAAGGATTCACAATCGGGCGACGCCGCGTTGTCAAGCCGGCCCGCATTCAGCGGATTGGTACCTGGATGAATGATTTGAAGCCTCTACTGAACGATCCTAGGTACCAGTCACAAGGGCGCGAGACAACAAGATTCTGACGGCATTGTGAACCCTTACATGCGCGAGGGTCCCTACCAAGGGAATCGATGGTTTGTGAACCTCTTACAGCTGGACTAGATCGCTATGGGAGTTATACACGAAGGTCAGACCGCCCTCAACAACAGCCCCTTCTCAAACTCCAGGAACTAACGTCAGAAATTTGTCAACTCCTCGAGGCCATCGAACATTGGCCAAATAGCCCTCCTGGGGCCGTGGTCGCAGCACAGGCTGCACTCGGTCTTGTAGCGCCTTACCTACCCAAAGTCGAAAAGTACACAATGTGGTGTCGGCAGAGACTTTGAGGAGTCGGGGTGAGTCTTATTACGCGCTTGTTTTCACTACAGCAAAACATGGTACTGACTTGGTTTTCATCAGCGACATCTACCCGCCAATATTCCGTCGTAGAATGGCTAAGCTTTGGGGTGTCCCTGAGAATGGGTGGCTACCCCATGACCAAGACTATCCAGCCATCGTTCGCGACATACGTTCGTTCGTTGAAGATCGCAACATGCAAATCCACAATCAGCCAAAAAGCGAGGCGTGCGAAGTCTGGAAACCATCGTCTTCAATTCGAGCGTGTACAATAACAAACATAGCATACAGGAATTCCAAGGGAGATTCGACAGCATCACACAGCGTCCTACGCTAGAAAATCGTCCTACTTCAGTGGCGTGCACAATCAGCGACTTGCAGCCCAATGGCAATGCTGGATACGGGTTATGACTGCTGTGCAGTATGGGCTACGGAACGCAAAGCACTTCGAAGAATGCCGCTCGGGGCTGGACATTTGTTGCGTTCAATAAGCGGGTACTTGTAGACCGCGCTGGCGCTAGAGAGTGTGGTCATGATACCACCATCGACCACGGACACTACGGACAGCGTATTGCTGGGCTAAATATCATTGAAGAGTATGGTGAATCTCTATATATATTCGCCGTGTTCTTTCTCCTATTCTCCACTCTTCGTCGAGGCTTATGGCTCGCCATCGTAGTGCCAAAGAGTCAGACCGGCTTCCAAGTACCCCACCCCTTCAATCTTGACTAAGCCGAGCACGCTTGAGTGATCCTTAGGTCACAATACTATCGGGTCCCACATGCCGAAAGAGCTCGGAACCTGCTGAAGAAAGTTCTGTTGCTATCATTGGAAGAGTCTTGAATTAACAGTGTTGACTCTCGATGCCTCTTCTACAGCAGTGTTGGTCATCTTTCTTCTGAAAGCAGCCAAGCAAAAAAGCCTTGAAGAACAACTTAACAACATCCCATTTGACACAATTCACTGACTCTTGTGCAGCCTGGGAAGGAAAATCAGTTCACGATGGGAACGCTGAACTTTGCGGAACGGCCGTATCCTCTGGATCATTGCATCACAAGATCGCAGCGATTACTGGGGAATGGCACATCCTGCGGCTTGGAACTGCATTGCAGTTCTTTTCACATTCCACCGCCGAGAACCCACGAATTGCGGCAGAATATGCACTACATTACTGCCATTCAATAGCCTTCCTGTGAAGAATACAGACAACAAAACTCTCGCCGTCATCTCTATCACAGCCACTTATCAGTCCCTTACCAATGCCACCTGCTTCTTCTTTCTTAACCCTCGGCGCGACGCTTCACTTCCCGCCCCCCATAGACTGCCTGATCTCTTGATCTGGGCAGGTCAGACGGCATCTGAACCTTCCCTTGTGTAGTACTCCTGCTCTGACCAACCCGAGCCTTAGTTTTCTCGGCGCGGAGGAGAGGGTACTAGGATGAAGTCATGGATCATTTTCCAGCCTCCACACCCAGGTTTCCCACCCTCCCCCTCCCCTAGTGCATTTCGAATCTACCTTCATGCACAAAAACCCCGCCCCACGTTATGTTTGCACCAACCGATCACAGTAGGAAACCATCCCTGGGCTCAGAGCGTGAAAGACTTTAGGTTGCCAAAAAGGTACTTTAGGATGAAGAGCCGCGGGGTTTGCATTGACATGGTGACTTGTTCCCTACCTTAGGGTCAGCTAGTCGACGTCGAGGCTCGCTTCGTGGCATCTCGTCATACTGCAGTAGGGTCAGTGGGTGTCGGGAGCGCTAGTTCATCCTCTGCTGCATAATAAGATACGAAGTACTCTAGGCTCTGAAATTGCTCCACTTCATATCCACAATATGATGATCTACAAGGCACCGATGAATTCTAAGTGGGGGTTTGAAGTCTTGGTGATGGAGTGCACTCGAGGTGCCTGCTTACTAAGCAATTCTTAGTGCTTCGTAAGGAAGGTGACAGGGTTGATCAAGGTGAGGACTAGGGCAAATGAACCCTGTTAAAAAAATTGATATTCAACCCCCTGAACAACGAATGCAGAATTGAGATTGAGCTTAATGATCGAGCATTTCGTGGTTCATCGCGCAACTTTTGAAGTCCTGTTCGAAGCCCTGTTCGAAGCCCTGCTGGGTCCTTGTCAGTCGTCCTGGGAAGGTTACTTTTCATGGTCGGGTGCCTAAAGTACTGCTACCTGCTAACATCCACCTGGGTACCAAGGCTCGCGCCTATGAAATTCGTCTGCTACAGCGGATATGACACAATGCAATTCAGCTCGAGACCCGTACCCCTGCCTTTAAGAAGCCCAACCCCGTTATGACTGGCCGTGGTCCACGCGCTAATCTCGCCTGAGCCTGCCTTCTGGGTAGCAAGGCGTCGATGGCGGTGTTGACGATCACAAGGCCGAAGCACTGCGTGGCCAAACACAGCAACCACCAAGTAGTGCCATTGGTGCTGGAGTGAGAAGCCCAGAATGATGAGACTGAGACAAACGATGAGGGTAACTGGGTACTTTGAGTAAATATCAGGCAGGCTTCCGGGTCGACACGTCCGCCGGGACCTTCGCATGTTGGAGCTGCCAATCTCGTGGAGGAAGTGCCCCGCTAATAGAGCGCCGCAGCCTTGCGACGAGGAAAGCCAGGGCCCTCAAATACTCCTGCGTCTTATGAAACAAGTACAGAAGAGGTCCAGATGTTTCCCTGAGTGAATCGTCTTTGCTTTGAACCCACTCTGACTGCACTTGCAGCAATTTTTGCACCCCCCAGCCCCCCTTTGTCCTTTGCCCAGAGACAGGATAGATTAACGAATTGAGCTGTAGGCCTTCTAAATCGACGCTCTCGATTCAGGACCTCCTTCTGCCTCACAACAGCATAGCATCAATCACGATGAGCTTCAGTAATGCTTTCCTTGCTGTCAACATCACAGACATGGCCGAAAATGCTACAGCCAGGATCACGCAATTGCCTGCCAACCTCCTCGAGGCCTTCATTCCCGGCTACTCGGTCATTTCCAAGTTCATCCTGGAGGCCTTAGGCATCGACACCACACTGGTCGTTTCCGTGTGTCTGCTAATGTTCGGTCTCGTCACGGCCGCAACCTTCCTGTGGCGACATACCTCTGACCTTTTCGAGAAATACTGCATGAGCGCCATCAGTGTCGAGTCTGATGATGATATTTACGACCATATCATGGCCTGGCTCTCCGCCCAAAAAGTCACGCAAAACTCCCGCAGCCTCATAGCCAAGACTGGACGCGAGAGTGCGTGGGATTTGACGAATCCCGAGGACGAAGATATGGATGAGAATGTCTTGCTCAACTTCAGCAACTGGGATGCAAAGGTTCCTCCTACATACGAACCCTTCTTCGGCAACCACCATTTCTGGCATAAGAGCATTTACTTCAAGTTTAGCCGCGAGAACAAGCAGGTGATGTACTCCGGTTGGGCCGGATCGACGGTCTTTCAAAACGACGAGAACGTGCGTCTGAGCTGCGTTGGACGCTCGACCACTCCGATCAAAGATCTGATCAAAGAGGCTCGGGATTGCTACTTGAATAAGGAGAAAGCATGCACAGTAGTGAGACGACCAGCGCCAAAGGACATGCGTGGCAGGGGACGTGGAGTATGGCACAAGGTGGCCACGCGGCCTTCCCGGCCAATGGACACCGTTGTGCTCGACCACCACCAGAAGGACCGTATCCTCGGCGATATCAACGAGTACCTTCATCCAGCTACTCCGCGTTGGTACGCCAACCGCGGTATTCCCTACCGCCGAGGATATCTATTTGCCGGGCCCCCAGGAACTGGCAAATCGTCTTTAGCATGGGCGATTGCTGGAGTCTTTGGTTTAGACATCTACTGCATCTCCCTTGTCGAGCCTAGTCTTACCGAAGAGGACCTCGGCCTCATGTTCACCAGCCTACCCCGTCGCTGCGTCGTACTGCTCGAAGATATTGACAGTGCAGGTCTGATCAAACGCCAAATTGCGGAAGTCAAGGGCGACAAACCAATGGAGGACCATGCTGCTAAGCTCGGTGCGGAGATCAGCAAAGCCCTAACAACAGCCCAGCAGGGCAACGAGAAGAACAACAAGAACAATCAAGGAATCTCGCTCTCTGGTCTCCTCAATGCTATCGACGGGGTCGCATCCCATGAAGGCAGAGTTCTGCTGATGACTAGCAATTTTCCCGAGAAACTCGATGACGCCCTCATCCGCCCAGGCCGTATTGACATGCGGATCGACTTTACGAAAGCGACCCGTTCCCAGATGAGCGAGCTCTTCACACGCATGTACTCTCCTGACACAACCGCCCAACCCACCAAGCTCACAACCACATCCGCTACTCCAAGTCTAGCGCCAGCTAAGGAAAAGTTTCCACGACCGCTTACAAATGGCTCACCCCCCGAGCTCACTTCTCCCGAGTCGCCTCGAGAGGCTACTACTTCTTTAAGCACAAACGAGGAGATTCCAGCACTCACCACCCCAGGCTCCGAGTTTACAGCCACAGAGCTGGACCACATCGCAATCGCCTTTGCAGCCAAACTCGAAGAAGACACTTTCACGCCCGCCGAGATCCAAGGTTTTCTACTGACGCGCAAGAAAGAGCCTCTCAGGGCGCTGAGCGAGGTCGACGCTTGGAAAGTGAGCGTACTAGAAGCGAGAGAGGGAAAAAAAGGTGCTATTTCCAGATCGATCGCGTCTGAATCTGAAAGATGAGGGCCATAGTTTGTGATTTTAGTTATGGGTAGAAGACCTAGATAGAGAAAAAACTCACCGTTTTCGTACTCCTGAATTCTACAGCATGTGCTAAATGTGATATAGTGGACATGACTCTGTGTAGTACTTTGTTCGGTGTTCGGGATTGGATGCGTCAATGCCTTGCACTGCCTGCGACAAGGTGTTTCGTCCTGGGAGACACGCAAAAATACAGCGGAGGCAGTGGGTCTCTCGCCAGAAGAATTTTGAGAAAGAGTTCTCCATGCAGAAATTCCCCTACTGTCTTTGCCAATTCTGCGCATGCTCGCTGGCAGAATAGCAGTACCAAAGACCTGTTTTAGGTATACTAGAGCAACCTGTGCAGATATAGGGATTATGAAAGGATCAAAGAGGCAGGGCGGCGACGGAGGCAGACGCAGCCTGCGCATCCTCTCCACGAGGCCTTCAGCTTATCCATTAGATCATCCACAGATCTGCCTGGTGGAGAGCGTCGCACCCTTCCTTGAAGATGCTGATCAGGACGCCTTCAGGGTCACCGAAGCAAAGGATTCGTAGACGAGTCACAGCATCCGGTACCTTCTGTTGAATGCAGCCATTACCGATTTCGCCTCATGCTGTAAAAGATCGTACTCCCACACAAAGATCTGCATCTTGAGGGCTGTTACCCCTTGACCAATCGCCAGTGGGAGAATGGCGACCGCTCGCTCTATCTTAGCCTGGAGCAGTAAGTACGTCTGCACTCGTCGCCGACCGCGTAGTCATCAGAAGACATAACTGAGTATCATCGAGACCAAGGCTGTCAGGCGTTCGACAGATTTCTTCGTTGTGTTCTCGGGCACCATTTGGTCCATTCGGTGGTCTTTGATTTCAAACAGAAGTTCTTCTTTGTATTTACCAAACACAAAGCCACCAGCGCTGCTGCTATCTAAGGAGGTTCGGTAGAGATCTTGGTCGATGTGAGAAAGGTACATTGCTGCGTATGCTGCGGGTTGCGGAGGTTGAAATTGAAGAAGGTTTGATCAATTTCTGGAGGCGCTATGGAAGGCACGAGTCAGCTGGACTGTGCGTCTGAAAGATAGGGTACGTACTGATAGTCTCACCAATGTAACAAACGAGAATTCTGGACGATGGGATCCAGCGCTCGCTCTCTCGTGCGCGCATCTAGCTGAAGCGCTCTCCGGCCATGTCGATCAAATCCTGTTCGGTCCACCCTTTCCGGGTCCGGCACTAGGCCGGGTTAGCCTCCCAATTCAAGACGGGGTCCGTCTGCAAAGTGCGTTGCAAGACCGTTGTCCTCATCTGCTGCATATGCAGTGATCTATGAAGGACGTAGGATAGATGGAAGGCTCTGTCATCCTATGGACGTCATCCTCTTCCCCCCAGTCTACCCTAAGCTCGTAGCGTCGAGTGTCCTCGAATTATTGAACTTGTGTGCATTACCAGTCACAACCTCCGTCCATTAGCGACCTACAAATCAGGCGAAATCGATGCACCTCCGGTCGATCCATCGGCGGTTCGCAGACATTATGCACTCTGGGGAGCCTGCCTGCTGAGCTAAGTGAATATGTGATCTGGGTGCTCCTAATTCCTCAGGTAAGCCACGACCTGTCTACTCGGTCTCAATGTTGCAAATAAGCATCCCGAGCTCGGGGGGAAGAATGGGCAATTTGGTGCGTTTAGCCAGTAGCTTAAGAACCACACGGCAGTAATCTCGCCGCAATTTCTTTCTTTCAGCAGAACGCGCTTCCTTGCTGTATGCATCGTGAATGGAATCGAGTGCTCTCGT
>JAABUL010008559.1_pt1 | contig 10334 bp, 10 predicted proteins | sample 5559151 | NCBI WGS metagenome assembly JAABUL01 (sample SAMN10711876, study PRJNA513368) | rock metagenome | isolation source: Antarctica rocks | place: Antarctica: Victoria Land, Pudding Butte sud | reverse complement strand
GGGGAGGCGGGGCGGGCGGCCTGGCGGCACGGCTTTGGTCCAACGGGCCGCTGCTGCTCGCGCTGTGCATGCTGTCCTGGGCCGGCAGCGTCATCACCGGCCGGGCCGCCGCGGCGCTGGTGCCGCCTTCGCTGTTCACGCTGCTGCGGTGGAGCGGCGCGTTGCTCATCGTCCTGCCGCTGGCCTGGCCGCATTTGCGCCGGGACCGTGCGGCACTGATGCGGCGCTGGCCGGTGGTGGCAGGGCTCGCGCTGCTGGGCGTGGATGCTTACAACAACCTGGTCTATCGCGGCCTGCACAGCACCACGGCGGTCAACGCGCTGCTGCTGCAATCGGCGACCCCGCTGTTCGTGATCGTGGCCGTGTTCCTGATGTTCGGCGAGCGGCCGACGGCGCGGCAGGTCGCGGCGATCCTGATCTCGATCACCGGCGTGCTGATCATCGCGGCACAGGGCTCGCTGGGATCGCTGCTCGCGCTCGGCCTCAATCCGGGCGATGTGCTCGTGACCGTCGCGGTCCTTTGCTATGCGATCTACTCCGCCCTGCTGCGGCTGCGCCCGCAGGTGCATCCGCTGAGCCTGCTGACGGCCAGCTTCGCCGTCGGCTTGGTGTTCCTGCTGCCGCTCGCCGGCCGCGAGTATCTCGACGGGGCGCGGCTGGTGCCGTCCCCGCTGGCGATCGGGTCGCTCCTCTATGCCTGCGTGTTTCCCGCCTTCCTCTCCTACCTGTTCTTCAATCGCGGGGTGGAGCTGATCGGCCCGGCGCGGGCGGGGCAATATTTGCACCTGATGCCGGTCTTCGGCGTCGTGCTGGCGATGCTGTTCCTGGGCGAGGCGCTGCATCCCTATCATCTGACTGGGATCGTGCTGATCGCGGCTGGGCTGTGGCTGGCGCGATGAAGATCGTCGGGCTGACCGGGGGGATCGGCATGGGCAAGTCGAACGCGGCTTCGGTATTCCAGCGCGCGGGCGTGTGGGTGTTCGACGCCGACGCGGCCGTGCATCGGTTGCAGGGCCGGGGCGGACGGGCGGTCGGCCCGATCGGGCGCGCCTTTCCCGGCACGGTGCAGGACGGCGTGGTCGAACGGGACGCGCTGCGGCGCGCGGTGCTGGGCGATGCCGCAGCACTCCGCCGGCTCGAGGCGATCGTTCATCCGCTGGTCCGGGCCGAGGAGCGGCGATTTTTGGCCCGTGCGCGCCGGGCGGGTCGCCGCATCGTGGTGCTGGACATCCCGCTGCTGTTCGAGACGGGGGGCGCGCGCCGGGTCGACACCGTCGTCGTGGTGAGCGCGCCGCCTGCGGTGCAGCGGCAGCGGGTGCGCCGACGGCGCAAGATGTCGCCGGCGCAGATCGCGGCCGTGATCGCGCGGCAGACGCCCGATGCGGTCAAGCGCCGGCGCGCCGATTATATCGTCCGCACCGGGTTGTCGCGTCACCATACGCAACGTCAGTTGCGGCGAGTGCTGCGCGCCCTCACAAGGTGAACCCTGCGTGAGCGGCCTTGGCCGCGTGTGCCAACGGCCGGAGCCGTCGTGCTTATCCGGCCGGGCTCAGGATGTGGATGACGCGCGACGCCAGCATGTCCCGGACCTTGGCGCCATAGGCCTGCATGTGCGGGGCGCGGCTGTGCGCCTGCAGCGCGTCCAGGCTCTCCCACTGCTCGACCACGCAGAACGTATCCTCGCCTAGCTTGGCCTGCGCGGCGCCGGCGTTCTCGGCGTCGATCGCCGGTTCGTAGTGCAGGCAGCCGTCTTCGGCGTGCACGGCCGGCATGTTCGCGCGAAATTCCGCGAGCACGGCCTCGCGCTGGCCGGGTTTGGCGGTGATGATGGCCAGCACGTGGATCATGCGGCGCTCCCTCCCTTGTTGTGGGGGCAAGATGACCACCGCCTGGGATTGGGAGCAATGCGGTGCCGATAAACGAACCAATGTGCGAGCGCGTCGGCCTGTCCCCGGTCCGGCTCGGCCGGATCGAGGGCTGGATGCAGCGCTGGGTCGAGAGCGGCCGGCTGGCCGGCGCCTCCGTGCTGGTAAGCCGCCGCGGGCAGATCGCCTATGAGAGCTGCGTCGGCCTGGCCGACCGCGAGCGCGGCCTGGCGATGACGCCGGAGACGATCGTGCGCATCTACTCGATGACCAAGCCGCTCACCAGCGTGGCGCTGATGATGCTGTATGAGGAAGGCCGCCTTCAGCTCGACGATCCGATCTCCGCCGTGCTGCCCTATTTCAGCGACATGCGCGTCACCGCCGGCGAGGGGCGCGAGCCGGTTCCGGCGCAGCGGCCGATCACCTATCGCGACCTGCTGACCCATACCTCGGGCCTGACCTACGGCTTCATGAACGCGACCCCGATCGACGCGATGTATCGCGCCCAGGGGGTCGACTTCCAGCTGTCGGAGCTGACCTTGGGCGAGGTGGTGCAGAAGGCGGCCGGGCTGCCGTTGCTGGCGCAGCCGGGTGCGGCGTGGAACTACAGCATCGCCACCGACGTGATCGGCCACCTGGTGGCCGAGATCTCCGGCCAGCCCTTCGCGCAGTTCCTCCACGAGCGCGTGCTGGGCCCGCTCGAGATGCACGACACGGCCTTCACGGTCGCCGAGGCGAACCGCGCGCGCTTTGCCGCCAACTACGCCCGCGGCGAGGACGGGCGCGCCAAGCTGATCGACGATCCCGTCACCAGCCTCTTCATCACCGAGCGCCGCATCGCATCCGGCGGCGGCGGGCTGACCGGCACGGCGCGGGACTACATCCGCTTCTGCCACATGATGCTGAACCAGGGCGCGTTCGGCGCCGAACGCCTGCTCGGGCGCAAGACGATCGAGCTGATGACCAGCAACCATCTCGGCGGCGACATGGCGTCGATGGGCATGCCGCGGTTTTCCGAGAGCAACTACAATGGCGTCGGCTTTGGCCTCGGCTTCTCCGTCATGCTCGACCCGGCGCGCGCCGAAATCGTCGGCTCCCCCGGCGAATACGCCTGGGGAGGGGCCGCCAGCACCGCCTTCTGGATCGACCCGGCCGAGCAGCTCGCCGTCGTCTTCCTCACCCAGCTCACGCCATCCAGCACCTACCCCGTCCGGCGCGAATTGCGCGTGCTGACCTATGCGTCGCTCGTGGATTGACCCAGATTGGGCGTGGGGATTACGCCCGGGAGGAACACCATTGACCGATGAACTGCTGTTCGAAGCGGCGGACGGGATCGCTCGCATCACCTTCAACCGACCGGAGCAGCGCAACGCGCTGACCTGGGCGATGTACGACGGGCTGGTCGAGGCGATCCGCCGCGTCGATGCCGACAGCGGCATGCGCGCGCTGATCCTGACCGGCGCCGGCGGCAAGGCGTTCGCCGCCGGGACCGACATCGCCCAGTTCCGCGCCTTCGACGGCCCGGCGGACGCGATCGGCTACGAGGAGCGGATCGACGCGGTGCTGAACGTGCTGGAAGCCTGCCGCGTGCCGACCATCGCCGCGATCCAGGGCGCCTGCATCGGCGGCGGCGCGGCGATCGCGGCCTGCTGCGACCTGCGCATCGCCGGCGCCGGGGTGCGGTTCGGCTTCCCGATCGCGCGCACGCTCGGCAATTGCCTCTCGATGGCCAACCTCGCCCGGCTCTCGGCCCTGATCGGCGCGGCCCGGGTCAAGGAGCTGATCTTCACCGCCCGGCTGATCGAGGCCGAGGAGGCGCTGCGCATCGGCCTCGTCGGCGAGGTGGTCGCCGCCGAGGCCTTGGCCGTCCGCGCCGACGAACTCGCCCGCACCATCGCCGGCCACGCGCCGCTGACGCTGCGCTCGACCAAGATGGCGCTGCACAAGCTGCAGGGCCGCGTCGCCGAGGACGAGGCGCTGATCCTGATGTGTTATCAGAGCGCCGATTTCCGCGAGGGCATGGAGGCGTTCCTGGCCAAACGCGCGCCGCAGTTCCAGGGCGCCTGAGCGATGGGCAAGCTGGTGCTGCAGGGCTTGGGCAAGCGCTACGGCGAGAACCTGCATGCCGTGCGCGACGTGACGCTGGCGTTGGGCGACGGCGAGTTCGTCTCGCTGCTCGGCCCCTCGGGCTGCGGCAAGACCACCACCTTGCGCATGATCGCAGGCTTCATGGCGCCGACCGAGGGCTCGATCACCATGAACGGCCAGGTGCTGTCCTCGGCCGCCGGCGTCGTGCCGCCGGAGAAGCGCGGCATGTCGATGATCTTCCAGAGCTATGCGATCTGGCCGAACATGACCGTGCGCGAGAACGTCGCCTTCGGGTTGACCCTGCGCAAACTGAACCGCGCCGACCTCACCCGGCGCACCGACTCCATGCTCGAAATCGTCAAGCTCAAGCACCTGGCCGACCGCTACCCCTCCGAGCTCTCGGGCGGGCAGCAGCAGCGGGTCGCGCTGGCCAGGGCGATCGTGATCGAGCCGGAGGTGCTGCTGCTGGACGAGCCGCTCTCCAACCTCGACGCCAACCTGCGCGAGGAGATGCGCGCCGAGATCCGCCGGCTGCACGACGAGTTCCGCATCACCACGGTCTATGTCACGCACGACCAGTCCGAGGCGATGGTCACGTCGGACCGGATCGTGGTGATGAATGGCGGCCGCATCGAGCAGGTGGCCGACCCGGTGAGCCTGTACACCAAGCCGCAGACCCGCTTCGTGGCCGGGTTCATCGGCCGGACCAACGTCCTCGATGGCGTGCTGGACGGCGCCGACATCCGCTTCCCCGGGTTCTCCGTCCCGGCGGGCCTGGCCCCCGGCGCAATCGAGCGCCGCCCGAGCTTTTCGGTCCGCCCCCAGAGCATCGGCCTGCACCACGCCGCCCCCGCCGATCCCGGCCGGCACTGGTGGGTGCAGGGGCAGATCACCGAGCGGTCCTATCTCGGCGAGCAGTGGGACTACCTGGTGGCACCCGCCCAGGGCGGCCCGGGCCTGCGCGTCAGCACCGCCCCCTCGGCGCGGCACGAGATCGGCGAGGCCGTGTGGCTCGAGATCGACCCGGCCCTTGCGGCCCCCATCCCGCCGCCCTGATCAGTGCAGCTGCGCGCGCGCCCACAGCGTCAGAGGCCTTCGCGCAGCACCTGGCGAGCGAAATAGGTCAGGATCAGGTCCGCACCGGCGCGCTTGAAGGCGCCGAGCGTCTCGCGCACCACCCGCGCCTCGTCGATCGCGCCGGCCTGAGCGGCGAACTTGATCATCGCGTATTCGCCGCTGACTTGATAGACGCCGAGCGGCAGGTTGGTTTGCGCCCGCACCCTTGCCAGCACGTCGAGGTAGGGCAGGCCCGGCTTGACCATCAGCATGTCGGCCCCTTCGGCCTCGTCGATCGCGGACTCGCGCAGCGCCTCGCGCCCGTTCATCGGGTCCGCCTGGTAGGTCTTGCGGTCGCCCTTCAGGTCGCAGCCGGCGGCGTCGCGGAACGGGCCGTAGAACGACGAGGCGAACTTGCTCGAATACGACATGATCGGCAGGTGCTCGAAGCCGGCGCCGTCGAGTGCCGCGCGCATCGCTGCGACCTGCCCGTCCATCATCGCCGAGGGTGCGACCATGTCCGCGCCGGCCTCGGCGGCGACCACCGCCTGGCGGCCCAAATTCTCGATCGTCTCGTCGTTATGCACGTGCCCGTTCTCGGTCAGCACGCCGCAATGGCCGTGGTCGGTGTACTCGCAGAAGCAGTTGTCGGTGATGACAACCAGCTCCGGCGCCGCGTCCTTGGCCGCGCGCGTCATCCGCGCCATCAGCCCGCTGGACGACATCGTGTCGCTGCCGCTCGCGTCCTTGTGTGCGGCGACGCCGAACAGCATCAGCGCGCGCACCCGGTCGCGCGCAATGCCCTCGACCTCGCGCTCGAGGCCCTTGAGCGGAATGCGCGAGACGCCCGGCATGGCCGCGATCGGCACCGCCTCGTCGCTGGTCTCGTCGACGAAGATCGGCAGGATCAGGTCGGTGGCGGCGACCTGGTTCTCACGCACCAGGCTGCGCAGCGCCTCGGTCCGGCGCAGGCGCCGCAGCCGGGTCGGTCCGGTGCCCGCCCCGATGCTGGTTTGCAGCGAAAGCGCATCCCGACCCAAATCGACGTGCCTCATCCAACCTTCTCCGTAGCGACGAACCCTCTTTAGCACGTCTTGCCGCGGCCGGCCCATCTTGCCACTCTGGCCGGCATGAAGAACAAGCCTGACACCGATGCGTTCCTGGCCGATCTGCACGCGCTGCGGAAGATTGGCGCGTTCCGCACCGGTGTGCATCGCCCGACCTACTCTGCCGACGACATGGAGAGCCGGCGCTGGCTGATGCAGCGCATGCAGGCCGCCGGGCTCGCGGCCGAGATGGACGGGATCGGCAACGTGCTCGGGCGCCATCCCGGCGCCGGGCCGAAGCTGCTTGCCGGCAGCCATATCGAGAGCCAGAACGAGGCCGGCTGGCTCGACGGCGCGCTAGGCGTCGTCTCCGCGCTGCACCTGGCCGCGGCCGGTTTGCCGGTGGACGCGATCGCGTTCGCCGACGAGGAGGGGCATTACGGCTCGTTCATCGGCTCGCGTTCGTTCACCGGGCTGCTCGACGAGAGCGAGATCGATGCGCTGAAAAACCGCTACCACAACAAGCCGCTGCGCCAAGCGCTCGACGAGGCCGGCCTCGCCGGCACGCCTCGGCTGCAGATGGAGGAGGGGCGCTACCGCGGCTTCCTCGAAATGCATATCGAGCAGGGCACCGCGCTCGAGAGCGCCGACCAGGCGGTGGGAATCGTCACCGGCATCGTCGCCATCTGGCAATATCGCATCCTGTTCGAGGGCCAGCAGGACCATGCCGGCGGCACCACCATGCTCGAGCGGCGCGACGCCGGCCTGGCCGCGGTGCGCATGCTGGCCTGGATCGACGCCGAGTTCCCCAAGCATGTCGGACCCCGCACCGTCTGGACCTGCGGCCGCATCGCGCTCTCGCCCGGTGCTGCCAGCATAATCCCCGGCCAGGCCGAGGTGCTGTTCCAGTTCCGCGACATCTCGATGGACGTGCTTGTCCGGCTCGACCGCGTACTGCAACTGGCGGTGCAGGAGAGCAACCGCCGCGAGCGCTGCCGGGCGACGCTCGAGGTGATGAGCCAGTCCAAGCCGGCGATCTGCGACGACGGGCTGCAGCAGGCGCTGGCCGGCGCCGCCGAGCTGCTCGCGCCGGGCCGCTGGCAGCACATGCCCAGCGGCGCCGGGCACGACGCGCAATACATGGCCCGCAAGATGCCCTCGGCGATGCTGTTCGTGCCCAGCATCGGCGGCATCAGCCATCACTGGGCGGAAGATACCAGCGACGAGGACCTCGCGATGGGCTTCCGGGTGCTGTACGAGGGCGCACGTCGGGCCCTGGCGGCCTAATCGCGGAGAGTGACATGAACGTTGGTTTCATCGGACTGGGCATCATGGGCCGGCCCATGGCGGAGCATCTGGCCGCCGCCGGGCACACGCTGTTCCTGCACAGCCGCAGCGGCGTCCCCGAGGGCATGACCGGCACCGCCTGCCACACCGCGCGGGAGGTCGCCGCCCAGGCCGAGGTGATCATCGTCATGGTCCCCGACACGCCGGACGTGGAGAAGGTGCTGTTCGGCAGCGACGGCGTGGCCGAGGCGCTCTCGGCCGGCAAGATTGTGGTCGACATGAGCTCGATCTCGCCGATCGCCACCAAGGAGTTCGCCGCCCACGTGAACGAGGCAGGCGCCGACTACCTCGACGCGCCGGTCTCCGGCGGCGAGGTCGGCGCCAAGCAGGCCTCGCTCACCATCATGGTCGGCGGCCCCGAGACGGCGTTCGAGCGGGTCCGCCCGATCTTCGAGAAGATGGGCAAGAACATCACCCTGGTCGGCGAGAACGGTGCGGGCCAGACCACCAAGGTCGCCAACCAGATCATCGTCGCGCTCACCATCGAGGCCGTCGCCGAAGGCCTGCTGTTCGCCAGCAAGGCCGGCGCCGACCCGGCCAAGGTGCGCCAGGCCCTCATGGGCGGCCTGGCCACCTCGCGCATCCTCGAGCTGCACGGCAACCGCATGATCGAGCGCACCTTCAACCCCGGCTTCCGCATCGAGCTGCACCAGAAGGACCTCAACCTCGCCCTGCAAGGCGCACGCGCACTGGGCATCAGCCTGCCCAACACCGCCAACGCCCAGGAGCTGTTCAACGCCTGCGTCGCCCATGGCGGCAAGGGGTGGGACCATTCCGCCATGGTCCGCGCGTTGGAGACGATGGCAAACCACGAAATCGGCGCGAAGACCGCCTGACGATCGAACCTCTCAGACGTATTTCGTCAACCGCGCACCGGGCAGGAGGTCATAGGGCGATCGCCACCCGGGCAGTGCGGCGATTCGGGCGAGCCAGGCGACGACGGCCGGAAAGCGCGCTTCGAGGTCGTAGCCGCTCTCCTCGGGCGGAAACATCAGATAGCCGCAGAGCGACAGGTCGGCCACCGTCGGCCGGTCGCTGGCAATGTAGGCGCGGCCGGCCACCTCGCCTTCGAGAATGTCGAGAAAGTCGTCCACCCTCTGGCGCAGATAGGCCTGCACCTTGGGCTCGGGCGAGGGCGTGAACGCGCGTCGGTAGCGGTACGCGGCCATGAATCCGCTCAGCTTCTGGTTGTCCCAGAACAACCAGCGCAGGACCTCGAACCGCGTCCGCTCGTCGTCACCGCCGAACTGGCCGTAGCGGGCGGCCAGCTGTAGCAGGATCGGTCCGGTCTGCGTGAGCTTGGTCCCATCCTCCTCGAGCACGGGGATTTCGCCCATGGCATTGACCTTGGCGCGCCAGCCGGCGGTCCGGGTCACGCCGGCGCCGAAATCGGTCCAAACCGGCTCGAAGCTTTGGCCGCACAGGGTCAGCATCAACGCCAGTTTGTAACTGTTCCCGGACTCCGGGAAATAGTGCAGGCGATAGGTTGGCATGCGGCCATCTTTGACGGGCAATGCCCCGCCACGCAAGCCGGCCTACCCTGCTGCGCGTGCCCTGCTGCGCGTACACGTCACGCATCGCGGGCTTCCGCGAACGGTCATGACTGATTATCGAAGGTGACCGCCGCCGCCCAGCCCGAACCGAAAGGCGATCGCATTCCGATGTTCCCCGTCACCCGCAACACCGCCCCGAAGCCCCGCCCCCAGGACGACACGCTGCAATTCGGGCGCGTGTTCTCCGACCACATGTTCATGATGGAATACGACGAGGGGCGAGGATGGCATGACGGCCGGGTAGTCCCCTACGCGCCGCTGTCGATGGACCCGGCCTGCTGCGTGCTGCACTACGCCCAGGCGGTGTTCGACGGGCTCAAGGCGTTCCGCGGCGCCGACGGCCGAATTCGGCTGTTCCGCGTCGACCAGCACGCCGCCCGGCTGAACCGCTCCTGCGAGCAGCTCTGCATCCCGCCGCTCGACCAGCAGGCGGTCGAGGCCTCCATCGCCGAGCTGGTCGAGGCCGACCGCGACTGGGTGCCGCACAAGCGCGGCACCTCGCTCTACATCCGCCCGACCGTCATCGCCACCGAGACCTTCCTCGGCGTGCACCCGTCGCACAGCTATCTATATTATGTGATCCTCAGCCCGGTCGGCGCCTATTATAAGGAGGGCCTCAACCCGGTCCGCATCCTGGTCTCCGAGGACCATGTCCGCGCCGTCCCCGGCGGGCTCGGCAGCGCGAAGACCGCCGGCAACTACGCCGCCAGCCTCTCGGCCGCCCGCGACGCCGAGCGCGCCGGCTTCACTCAGGTGCTCTATCTCGACGGCCGCTCGCGCGAGTTCCTCGACGAGGTCGGCACCATGAACATCATGGCCCGCATCGGCGACACGGTGGTCACGCCGCCGCTCTCCAGCGGCTCGATCCTGGCCGGCGTCACCCGCGATTCCGTGCTGCGCCTGCTGGCGGACTGGGGCATCGCCGCCGAGGAGCGGCCGATCTCGATCCATGAGATCGTCGCCGCGCACCGGGACGGCAAGCTGGCCGAGATGTGGGGCACCGGCACGGCCGCGGTGATCTCCCCGGTCGGCGAGCTCGGCTATGGCGGCGAGCGCATGCAGATCAACGGCGGCCGCATCGGCGAGCTGACCCAGCGCCTCTACGACACGGTCTCGGCGATCCAGTACGGCGAGACCAACGACACCCACGCCTGGACGCGCCTGATCGGCAATCATGGTTGACGGGCGGCATCCGGCTTCATATCGTTCCAATCCTGCCTGAGACGGTCGCAAGCAAGCACCAAATCATAAGTCCGTCGCAGAGCCTTGTTGTTTCAGTGTGTTGGTGCGGAGTAGCAATTTTGAGCACTCGCAACCCGTCTTCTGACCCCGTCGGCGAAGACTCGTCGTGTCTCATTCGGCGACGCAGCGTCATGATG
>JAABUL010008558.1_pt1 | contig 10334 bp, 9 predicted proteins | sample 5559151 | NCBI WGS metagenome assembly JAABUL01 (sample SAMN10711876, study PRJNA513368) | rock metagenome | isolation source: Antarctica rocks | place: Antarctica: Victoria Land, Pudding Butte sud | reverse complement strand
TCTCCGCTAGTCCGCTTGGTGTGACAAGAGCAATTTCGACGTCTCAACAGACGTTGCGACGGATGGATAGTGATGGTAGGCGTAGCTGTTGTGGACAATGCAGATAAGAAATTGTGCCCCTCTCCATGAAGGTGCCCGCGGTCTGAGCTTACAGCTTGTTCGTTCTTGGAGCTAGAAAAAGATGTGGGGCACTGGGTTCCCCATCAAATGTAGGTCGACGAAAGCCATCGAGTGTTCTTTCTGGAGTGCAACGAAAGCCCCAAGGGTATGCAAATCAAGTTGAAGTGATTCGACGGATAAGAAGAACTTAGAATATCTCGTCGCCTAATTGCTTGAGCTGAGCAAACACGATAATGTCCTGTTTCATACATGGACTCGTCCTCAAACCTTCGCCTAATAACACCTTCGTGATGGCTCATGCTGCCATTGCCGAGCTCTTTCGATGCCCCAGCTACCATTTGCTGGATCACACCATGTGGGGTCAGGCATTGAGATCTCCACATTAATATAGCAGCAGGAACACTCATCCCCATAGCAAGCCAACCTACAACGCGGACGCTCCCAATCGTCCAGTGTCTCCATGCAAGGCTAGTCGCGCTTGAATTCCTCGTAGACATCGGGGTCTAGAATTGCTTTCCGACCGAACCTCTTCCCAAACATAGCTTTTGATTTTCTTCCAGTGGTTTGTCGTGCGAAAAGAATTTCTAGTTGCATCTGGTCTTCAAGGAATGAGTACTCGTCGGCGGCCCCCTCATCAATCCATTGACCGGTCATCAATCGCTCCGTGTAGTCTTTCCATTCTTGAGCCTTGGCTCCACTGCAGTATGTGGTGTTGACGTACGCGTGAGGAACAACGATTCTAGGCTTGTCGACATTGTCCAGGAAGCGATATATCGTCATAAGTATTTGGTCAATGTCATAATAATCAAACTCATCTTTCGCCGCGAAGGATGAGAGTTCCAGAGTGGCGTTAGCGATGCCATCTGTCATCCATCTTCCGCTTTCAGATTCAACAAAATCAACGGTGAGCTGTGGAATGCGTCGATGTAGGGCAAGGTCTTTGCAAAAGCTTTGAACATGTTGCCAGATGTGCCACACCTCGTGTGGTCTATCTGAATCAGGAGCATAGACTTTCAAGATTATGTGCTTCATCCTACCAAGCCGGGGAACGTGGCCTTTGAGTTTGAAGCACCACTGGGAAAACTCGTCAAAGCCAGCCCGATTAGCTGTATAATGCTTTAAGTGAAGGTTTGTTGGCGCTTTCGTAGAAAATCGTTGCATTCGTAGTGGATAAATCTGTTGACGCGAAGCAAGCTCGGCTGAGGCGCTGTATCGAAGCACACCTGGTATATCTGATGCCGTAGCTCTAGCGGGAGTCGAAGTAATCGAGACTGTGACTTGTCTATGGGAAAGAGTGCAACAGGATATAGTTCCGGATCCTGGAGGATGTAAGAATAATAGAAAACGAAGAATGACTGGGAGCAGAAGAGAATATTGATAAAGATGGATGGACTGATCGAGAATGACAGTACTTAGGCATGAGAAGATGGGAGCTGGCAGTGATGCGCTAAGTTTCGAAGAAACGGGAGAATAAAATGCTAGGCAATACTCGAGTGGCGCGAATTAACATATCGGATTCAAAACGGAAGCTGAATTCTACTCGGATACCCAGCGGGCCGAGGGAAGAACGGTCAACAGATGAGTCGCGCAAGAGTTCAAACCGTTGATGTTCTTGGCTTCAAGTGCCTGAGTAATCCCACTAGAATGCAACCTCTCTTCCATCGAGTGCCCTCTCCTACCCTACTCCAACCCATCCAGCATCGCCACGTCAATCAACCGAGAGAGCGGACGAGCCCGGGCTCGGACTCCTTGTTGTGCACGTAGTAAGAATTCCATTCTCGAGGGGCCCTGTTGTGTCGCTGGTCACCAAAACAGATCGCGACCTAGGAAGGCGCGGAGCATCGGGCATCGATGTATCTCCCGTGAGAGCGGACCAGCTGCTGCTCTGTGCTATTGGAAGTGGGCGCTAGCCTGTCCCACCCACCAAACCAGTCAGATTGCTGAGTGGCTTGTGCTCAAGTGCTTCTTGGTGCGACTGTAGAACTCCTTTGTGTGTGAAGGCTTTTCGGCACACTTCCCAAACCAATGGAATCAGATCGCTTACTCCTCGATGCTTCGTTGATTGCTGATTGCTGATGCTGTTGCAAGTTCGCTTTGCATGCGAAGGTTTTTCGGCACTCTATGCATGCGACGGAAGTGAGAGCGGGAGCGTCCTGATGCGTATAAATCAAACCATAAGTTCGGTCTTCCACCGGCTCGTGCCTAGTTGACTTCTGGTGAGTTTGCAAGTCTGCCGAGCATGCAAAGGTCTTTCGGCACCCTTTACAAGTCGCACCGGTCAGATCATCGATTCTCTGGTGTCTTGTGTGGTCTTGGTGCTGTTGCAAATCTGCTTTACGTGCAAAAGTCCGTCCACACTCCTGGCAAGCCACTTTCCTTTCAAATGTCGGCGCTGGTGGACCATTTGGTCTTGTGTGCACCATATCATTATGTTGTTGCGCAAGTGTAGCCGTATCGACGAGTTCCTGTCCGCAGTGGCAAACACTGTTGGCTTTGGCCGCGGTCGGTTTGCTTCGACTTCCAGGAGGCTTGCAGTACTTATCTTGGAGGTGCTGGTCGGGGGCGACCTGACCCTTGTGAAGACGTCCGCAAACGCAACAGTGCCGGACGATTTGAGACTGCGCTCCGAGTACTCGTCCACAATTACAACAGTGCTCGTTGACAGCGCGTTTGTCTTTGAAGTATTGTTGACAACAGTAACATAGAAGAACTGCACGACTTTCAAAATAGTATCAATGCTGACCCATCCATAATTGTGTGCCGGATTTGAATACTCTTCACAAGCATGTCTGCATTACATGACTAGCTAAGTGGATATAAGCATTGGAAGTTGTGTAGAGCTAGTAAGAGTCGATGGGTGCATTGTCCCTCTTGTCTGGAAGGCCTGGGCAAGTCGCTACTTCCTGATCTGTCCCCGACATAGCCCACGGTGTTGGGGATTCTGACGCGATAGGTTCCGCTTGTCCTTAAGCTTACTCGTCAACGACCCCTTTCGCATTACACAACAATCCTAAAGTAAGTTAAGTATAGTCCATTGGCAATTAGTAGTCGTAGTCAAACCACAGCACCACAGCTCTTGATTAGCTCGTTGACCGAGCTGATGCTCAGACTGGTGAAATGACAATCTGCTGAGTGGTCAAGGAAGAAACAGAGTTGACAACCTGGAGAGATAATCCGAAACAGGATGATCTTGGTCCAGCAGGAAGAGATACTTCAAGGTGAAAATGCGCTTTGACACCTTGACACCTTGACACGAGACGAACAACATAGACCATAGCAGAGTCAATCCTGAGCTTGTCGAGCACACATCTGACTATTCAGGTCAGGCTGTGGAAAGCTTGGATTTCGACAGTGAGATTCCTGAATGATAGAACCGACTACATGCTTCATGTGCGCATGTATATCCTCGGCGACACGTTCGACATGCCCAATCTACGTCAATAAACTGCGTTGTGGCCTCCGATCTTACTTGACCGACCTTGGGGAAATCCCTGTATTCACACCAATTTTATCATCATCATGCGCTTTGTTTTCGACTCGACACCAGAGAACGATAAAGAGCTTCTGCCGCTGATTATCTCCGAGACAAAACAATACCTGAGTGAACTAATGCGAAAACAGAATTGCTCTGGACGTTTCCGCGAGCTGCTTAGAGACGAGCCTGCCCTTTCGTGGCAGCTACTCGATCGCTGCATTTAAATGCCACCAGCATGTTGCAGGGCACGAGGGTGGGCGCAACGAATCTGCACATAAGAATGTTCCTCGAGCTCATGAGTTTACTCTAGGCCCTTGAACTCTCAGCGCATTGGTAGCGAGGGCTCAATGAGCATCCAGACGTGACAATGTGAGGTTCTTGTCAAGAGCAGATTGCTTGTGGTTGCTTTTGCCGCGCGCTTGCGCTTACTTTTCAAACTCGATATCAGGAGGAGCAGGGGTGACAGCAATCTCACTTTTGGCTTTGATGGAGGAGAACTTGAAGCAAGCTTTTTATGGCTCGGAACTAGCCATCGGCAGTAAGATCTATGACTGTCGGGTTGTATTGAGCGTTCCATTATGAGGCCATAATCTTGCAACATCATAATGCTGGCCAAAGCTATGGAAGAGCAAAGCAACAATCAAGAGCGACGCCGCGAAACACGTCTGCATAATGGATTTATGCACCATCATCTGTTGCCTTCTTGCTTCACCAGCACTCAGCCTCCAATTCGAGTCGATGTTTGCCCCAGCAAGCGCCCACTAGTCCACGCTTGAGAACATCACCCCTGCTCAGGCCACTTTGTAATATTTGCCCAAGATCAAGCGAGAACCATACATCTACTTCATTGCTTGCCCAAGACTTTGCCTCCACAACGGAACCTACTGTTATTGCAGTGACATCTTTGCTCTTCATATTGAGCTGGGAAATCGTGCCAGCGACAATTTTCTATCATCTATCGAGGCGGAACTGCAGTAATAGCTTCGAAGGTCTGCTGAGCTTGATTTCAGGGTCTCGGAGGTGCTCTATGGCATGGAGTAATAGGGATTCTGCAATTCTCCCTATGACGAACGACGCATTGGAGCAATAACCATCGTCGAGGCGAGGGCACCTGTGCTTGCGGGGCAAGGCTGTTGTTCTGGGGTGGTGTGTGGGGCATAGATGAGAAGGATCGCCGCTGAGATTCTGTTCTTGTGGGTTTGCAATGACGTGACTTAGCCTTGGGTAGCTGGAGCGCGAGTTGAGTCGAAGAATGGAAGGGTTGTGAAAGAAGAAGCGGCTGAAGGTGCTTTTGTTAGTAGGTAGATTGGCATGGCCTTCAAAGTTGCGATACTCTAGTCTTAGCCTTGCGTGGATTTCCGTACTTTACGGCGTGACTTAAAGCTGCTCTGGTGGCGAGCTACTCTGGAAGCCAGTTGGTCAAGCAAGTACACGTCCTACTTCTCCAAAGGCTCACTCTGTATCAACTTTTGCGAGCAGCAGAAAACCCATGGTATTGACCAGCGCAAGCGCCAACACCCTAACGCCATCAGCGATTCTTCTGCCTTTCCCATCCCACCTCACCGCCCCCCACCAGGTGGTCCAAACGGCCCGCCACCTTGCGGTGGACTCATACTCTGCCCCATACCCTGCATTCCAGGTCCTGGGCTCATCTGGGGCGGCATCTGGAAATTCGGCGGCGGCATAAACCCTTGTGGGGGCATACCTCCTGGCGGCGGGAAAGGCATGTTCATGGGTGGACCGTTGGGGCCAGGACCACCTGCAGGTGGAAAAGGTGGGAAGGGCATGCCGCGCCCGCCGGGTGCTGTGGGGCGTATTAGTGGGCTTTTGGAGCAGAGATCGCTGGAAAGAGAAATCAAAGGGTGATCAAAGACATACGTGGCATGAAGCCTGGTCCACCGGGCCCGGGCATACCCATTTGAAATGGTGGTGGTGGCATTCCGCCTACTTTACATCAGCACTTCATATCCCCAAGAGCCCAGATCGCATGTGACGTTCGGTTATCGACGGTGGAGGGCAAATACCAGGAAAGCCGAAAGGCGGAGGTCCAAAGCCTGGCCCACCCATAGGTCCACCAGGTCCACCTCCTTGTGGTCCTAGCATTGGGTTTGCGCCTGACTCGCCGGCTGCGGCATAGGAGGAGGTGATGCTGTCGATTACCGATTGTGCTTTTTCGTGACCGATCTCTGTTTCAATCCGTACATCAGCCTTCAATGCTTCGGTTAGGTAGTGCTCCGAGGCACTATCGGTAGCTTATAGTTGCGCATGTGGAAAGGCGAAGAGTAAGGAAAAGGGCGTACGTTGGTAGTAGTCCAGTACGTTGCGTTCATGATTTCGGCCAGCATTGTGGGCTTTCCGTACGCTCATCGAGTCGTGAGTAAGGTAGACATCGCAGTAGTCGCCTGTACCGGTCAATATCTCGAGCGGGCGCCTTCAGATAAAAAGGGCTCCTACAGAAGAGTGCTACGAATATTAGCTGAGGGTGCTTTCCCGGTCGAAAGAGGGTGATGACTTATATTTCGGCATCTTGTGACAGAACGTGATTACACCCTGCCGCGAACTGAAATAAACAAGAGCGTCAATTCAGTAGAGAGCTTGCATGTTCGACATTAGATGTAAGTAGCTATAGGCCAGTTCTTTGTGCTAAGCCTGGTCACAGCAAGGTAGGGTTGAAAGCTTAGGGTTATAATACCTGGAGCACTCAGGGGCTAATTTGGCATGAGGTGGAACTTCAGATGATCTTACTATACATGGATGGGACTGACGAGCGATGGTCGATCCGATTCGCAATTGTTGCTTTTGTCATAATTGCTAAAGTTGGGAGGGTTTTGTTCGGTATTCTCGGCCAGAAACGTTATGATCCCACAACTATCTACCGTGCCAGGACTCTAATCTTTAATTGTAACACTGATGATACTTGTGGACCATGGCTACATATGATTGTCGTAAAGCATGCTACTCGAGTGAGTATCTCGGTAAATGCTGACTTCTTGGGATGCCACGGACTCACTAGACCTGTTCGCCCATGATCTGGTACAAGTAGCGCTCATTACACCGTCGTATCATCGCCTATATCCGATGCTGCCTCCAGGCGTTTTGACCGGCGCTGGGCATCGGGCGATACGTCTCTTCACGTACACGTTCGGGCTGGGACCGCAATGAATACTTAGTCGGGGGTGGTGGTCCTGGCGGTCGTGGAGGCTGATGATTGGGATTAGGGCGACTCCGAGTCCCAGGATGGCCCCGGTGTAGGTACGGTTCGTTGGAAGCGTTGTAAAAGCCACGCTGAGCGGAAGACCATTGACGGTAGGCGTCGAGATCACCGACATACTGCGGGCTGTTATTGCCATAGCCAAGCTGCTGAGATCCCGGGTAGGGATCGCTCATAGGATTGCGTCTTGTTTCTTGGGTGTTGCTTTGGCTTGGGGGCGCAATGTGGATCGAGCCTCTGTTTGTAGGTGCAGGGATCTTTGGACGAACGAAGGTCACCTCCTCGTCCGAGTCGGAATCAATACTGATCGGCTCCGGCGGTTGCTGTTGCTGTGCTCTACCCCTGATCGCCAAGCCATTCTTCGATTGATTTCTTGGCTGGTTCAACATGGTGTTGCCACTTAGCGACCAAGTCCCCGTACCCATCCGTTTCCCCGGCTTTCGAACCGGACAGTCATTGCCAAGGTGCTGAGGACGGCCACATTCGTAACAGTAGATGTACTTCCAGCGCCTGTCGGACTTATCCAGGGGCGTAGGAGGTCCTGATGTACGCCAGAGTAATTCGCATCCGTATTCCGTGTGCCCTCTGTTTTGGCACAGGTCGCAGACGATATCGCTTGTGGCGAGCTTCAATTTGCTGGGACAATTCGCTAAGTCGTGGCCCTGACTCCTGCATCTGAAACACCTCTTCTTCTGCGGACAGAATGGAACGAAATGGTCATTGTAGGAGCCACAGTCAGCGCATGTCAGCGCTTCACATTCCAGCGCCATATGTCCAGCTCTCGTGCAGACCAAGCATCTGATTGGAATACTCCGCAAATCGAGATCATGAGGATCATGAGTGATATAGAAGTACCTTAGTTGCGCATCGAGATCTTCATCACCCAAGTCGGCGAGTGTTTTTGGTTGTGAGCTCTCAACGATTGTGCTTTGAAATTGAGGGTTGCTCTGTTCAGGGAGACGCCTCGCTTGATCTGCATCCGCATATGTGACCATCGCATCAGCTTCATTTGATGCGTCTCGCCGACCGGGAACGCTGCAGGCCCATTCTTGGCGGTCTTCTTCGATTTGGACCACCCTATTCGGTGAACGGTAGCTCCGCTGCTGTGAGCCACTCATGAGATGACTCTCATGATTTTCTTCAGCCATGGGAGCTGTTTCTGACCATTCTCCACTTCCTTGCTCATTCGTCTCGAAATTTAGCATTACACAATCGTCATTCTCGTCAGACTCGTTATGGTATCGAGAATCGAGCTGTGGGTCTGGAGGAAGCTTTACATAAAAGCGCTGATGATCATCTTTCGATGGCGGTAAGTCTTCAGTCGAGTGCTCATGACTCACCGGCTGCTGCCTTTTTTTATGGGTTGTTGCTAGACGCAGATTCTCTGATGTGAATATCCGAGGCTGCAACGCCAAATCATTCGCTGCTAGCTCTTCATCCAGCTCACCGTTCTTGAATGCATCCAGCCTACCATCCTTCATACATTTCTCAACAAAAGTCCATAGCGGAGGTCTGGGCATCCTCAAATTCTTGAAGCCTGAAACGCCTGGTGGGAAAAGATGCTGATACTCTTTGTCTTCTGTGGGAAAGTACTGGGTATAGGCCAGGTCGACTTCCGCGATATGAATCGACTGCTGGAGCTCTTCATGCTTCGTGTTGCCCGATTTTGGAACAGGACCACACTGCGCTAGGAGTTTCTGCAGTTTCTGTAACGACCGGGTACACATTTGTTGTTCTTGAAAAGCTGTTATCAAAGAATTAGAGAGGGATATACTAGGCTGAGTTGTGTCATGACCAACCCCCAAATTGCTTCTTGGGTTTCCACAGCGAGGTTCTGATGGCGCCTTTCGTGCCGGCGTTCCAGTTGACCTTTGGTGCACCATTCCCAGGAGACTGATCGGTTTGCTCGATGGTTTTCTGTTTTCCGCGCTTGGCGCGTTTTCGAGGAGTATGGGTGGTGGTCTCGGTATCGTCTACATCGTGTACTCGCTTGATCGATGCATTTCGAGAGTCTGAGTCCTCCATTACTGTTGTCATATGATCAGCCATTGTGGCGTCAGGTGGTTCTGGGCTGAGAACGATGTGATTCAGTTGAGCGCCCAAACAGTGATGGCATGCATGGTCAGAATGGCAGACTTTTTGAGAACGCGATCATCCTGTCTTCACCCAGACCAGATTTATCAAACCACAAAAGAGTGTGGGGGATCTTCAACCACATCAATATTGAAATGAAGACCCGGCCCCTCATGTCGCGTCATTAAGACCAGGGTCTAGCGGCGCTTTATGCACGTGCCAGAGATCCCTGGTTGGGGCAAGCCAAGCTCTTTGGTCCTGCCCGATTCGCATTTCTCCGGTTGACCAGGTTGACTTGTTCTCTGTCGACTTCCATACTTACTACGAGCTGAGCATCTTACAATCTATCACATCCGCATCTTCATTTACCGTCGAACTTGACAGGCAACTTACCTGCCAGCGCCCTTCTCCGACCCACGGCCTCCAGCCGTTGTGGAACTGTCGCTACGGAGTCCCGGTACAACGTTCGAGAGATTATATCTATCCCGTAAGTTGATCAGTCCCTTCATGGAACCCGGCCCAGAGATTGCTCGTGCTTCCAAGCCAGCGTAGAGCTCGAACATTACCTCCTCCTGCCCGTCTCCTCCCTTCAACAATCCACCACTAATGCTATACCCCAGATCTGGTTTGCTCCCCACATGTTAAGCAATACCATCAAACAAGGCCCACCTGGTGATCCCGAACTACATAAATAACCGCCAATCTGTCTCCCCTGATTCTCCCGCGGACTGTCCACTTTGCTCCCAACAGCGACAAAGCCCCGCTCCCGCAATCAACTTCTGACGACGGAGCGATGAACAACGGGAAGAAAGGACGGAGGAGGCGATCTAGCAGCTTGCTGTATCAAGAGCCGCCGGAGAGTATGGAGCACATGAGTGACCAGTCAGCATTGCCGAATCTGAACGCCGACTGGGTGAACGCTAAGGGTGAGCACCCCACTCGTAGAAACCCAGGGCTACTGGAGGGAGCCCTCCGAAATCCATAAGAGATATTTAAAGCTGATATACCTCATATGCGCAGGCGCCTGGTTCATCCACCCCCTTCTAATCTTCCTCCTCAAAATCCTCTTTGATACCTTCCCGCGCATCAGCCAAGAAACCTCCTGGACACTCACAAACATCACCTACATGTTCGGCTCCTACATCATGTTCCACTGGGTGCAAGGCGTGCCCTTTGAATTCAATGCCGGCGCCTACGACAACCTCAACATGTGGGAGCAGATCGACAACGGCGACCAATACACGCCTGCGAAGAAGTTTCTGCTATCTGTGCCGGTCGTGCTGTTTCTGTTGAGCACGCATTATACGCATTATGATTTATGGTTTTTCATGGTCAATCTGGCGGCGTGTTTGGGGGTTGTGATTCCGAAGCTGCCGTCGGTGAGTATTCGCTTCTTCGATGCGGATCACGGATCGTAGCTCACGTGCATATACAGAGCCATCGCATGCGCGTATC
>JAABUL010008557.1_pt1 | contig 10334 bp, 9 predicted proteins | sample 5559151 | NCBI WGS metagenome assembly JAABUL01 (sample SAMN10711876, study PRJNA513368) | rock metagenome | isolation source: Antarctica rocks | place: Antarctica: Victoria Land, Pudding Butte sud | reverse complement strand
AAGAGCCTCATTATAATGCGTGAGAGACCATGTGAGCCACCTGCCTTGGTGAGTCTGCGATCAAGTATGAAGAGTACCACCGGAGCTTTGAGCTCCATGAACTCGAGCTCAGATGGGTCGAGCGAAATTATCCCACCCATATCGTAAAGCGACGGTCTGGCTTTGTCAAGCTGAAATACTCTATCCGCCGCCTTCTTCTGACCGTATCTGTACTCGTTGTTGCCGGACAACCTCTTCAGGAAAATGTCTGTGATGAAATACGCTATGCCCACCACAATCCAAGTATCCACAGGTGTATGGGGTATGATGAAGATCCCCATCCATTGAACCGCCAAAGCGTGAACAAGCTGCCTGCTGACGCGGTCTATTGGTTCGATAACATCCTCAGGGAACAAAAGACGATTGCTGCATATCGACAAACAGGCTGTGTCAAGAATGTCGGGGATGAGGTCATCAACAAAACACACTCTGTAAATCGGGAACGGGTAGGAGCCATAGGTCATTACAAAAAAGTCGAGAGCCTTACAATAGCTCAGTCTCGGGAGCTCAAGCGGAAGGGACGAAGACCTACCTTCGCCATCGGAATGCAAGTATTCTTCATTTCAACAGCTCTGCCAGGCAGACAAAATCCATGTGTACGGACGGCGTTTTGACCCAACTTGTCGTCCTCGTCGCCTTCTCTGAAGTCTCCGAGGTCGACATGTTCGAAGGGTCCAATCGCAAAGCCGATATGCTGAGCTGATATCGGAACGTTGCTAGCGAAAGTCGTCGTTTTCTTCGATAGATCAGATGAATCGATGATCTGTAAGGTTTAGAATGGACTGCTAGAACGCCATGGATGCCTCACCTCATCCGTCATGTCTCCCGTGCCAACCACGACTAAGTCCAGCGACCGATCGTCCGCGGTGAGGTTTGACAGAACCTCACCTGTACTTGCACGTCCATGCGTTCCGTTTACGCTATTGGTGTACGAGGGATACTGAGATACGTGGCGTTGGCTCAGGGCATCCCCAATGGTCTTGGAGCATTTAATTGATATCTCCCAAGTACATCGACATGTGAGCTTATCGACGCAAGGAAACAAGCAGCAAGCAGCCCCGGGTGAGAGAGAGTTCCTGGTGTAGGCATGAGCATATCGTAGATCTCCGTCCTCCCAACCAACGAAGTGCATGCCATCTCTGATCTCTTCTATCGCGTATTGCACAACTATCTTGACCTGCGTAAAGCGCGCACTCTGCTCAATCGCTGCTTGTGCAACCTGTGATGTATCCAGAGCAGATCCATCCACCGAATCTCTCTTTGGTAGAAGCAACTTTTGTGGCTCCGTGGCGAAGGGATCCAAGTCGTCGATTTTGACACTCTTTGGAAAATTGATTACCAGCTCCTCTTCCGGCGGGTCTTTCAGCGAATCTTGGATTTTATCCTTGAGCATCTTCCACTGATTGACGCTGGTTTTTCCTGGTAGTTTTGCTTCGGCATACGGGTCGTCATAGGTGTAATTGGAGCATGGCCTTCCGTTGACGGTTATCCGCTGGATGTGGCATTGCCGGCAATTCAGACTGACAGTCTTGAGCTCTTTGGAATGAGGATTGACGGTGATCTCAGTCGTGCCCTTCAACCTCCGCGACAGGATGTCGATGTCGAGCTCCACCTTCTGACTTTGGATCGAGAACGGCGTGTCTGGGACAGAATCACCCGGGGTCTCCGTCATGCCCACCATATTGCCGCTCGCTAGCTATCGCCTTTGGCAACTGTAGTAGATGTCAATTCATTGCTCTGTGAACAGTGTATTTCTTCTCACCTTGTGGTCGCCATGCAGAGCGACGTAGGCTCCAAGGCCCGACTTTATTGGTGCCTAATAGGTGTCCAATTGGTGTTAAAGAGCCGGCGATTGTTACATCTCTCCACGGTCGACTTCACCTGATAGGAGCCCGTGGAGTCAGTTACGGAAGTTCACGTGCTGACGATTTGAGCCTTATGCATTAGGTATCATATCAGGACTGATGAAGGTCAAAGTGTCGAGTTCACCAGATGAGGTCGACCCATATCCAGTAACACGCTCAAGGCTCGTCAATGGGATTCAAGGTAGGCTTGATAAGAGAATACAACGATCTGATCACAGTCTAACAGAATGCCAATGGCTTGGGTAGCCGCCTCTGGAGCTGCAGATGTCTTGGACCAGCCATGAATCTGACTAGGTACGATGCTCAAGTACCTATAGCCTGCCTCTATATACTAGTAAGGTACATTCATAGAACAAACCTACGGAAAGGTCACACAGCATTGTCTAAGTCTATTGATCAAAAAATGCATGACAATTCCAATTCCTGCTCCGTAGTGTACAAAAGTCAGCCTCGACCAGAAAGCATCTTGGTACCAGACTCCTGTCAATAATGATACACCATGGCGCACCGACTGAAGCACTTTCGAATCGGTTGCACTCTTCATGCTTTACTTTCCCTTCTGGCTGCCCGGTGACTCCTGGCCCGGGCTCTTAGCGCATCTGGTGTCAAGATGTCCTGCGGCAGTCCAAAGTCATTCTCCTTGATATCCGGTATAGGCTGTCCGAAGGCCAATCGAGTCCTTCCGCGGCGATGCTTACCCAGTGCAGCTTCACGGAGGTGCGGTTTCTCGTAGAACGAGGTGAAAGGTTTCTGAACCAGCAGAGGCTCAGCAGGCTTGTGCGCAGGCTTGGTGCTCCGTACTTGCCGACCTGATGCTGATACAGCCTCCCGGTGTAATTGACGCGCAGCACAGGCATCAACATCGCTATCATTGGGGGGGCCGCCATCGCTCATGATCTGTGACTCCTCTTCATATCCCTCTTCCGCTTGTAACCTTTCCTCCCTTTCGGTCCTCCGCCGCTTTTCTTCCTCTTTCCATTCTCTGAATTTCTCCAGGAGCAATTCGACTTCCAGTATGAAGTAGTCGCGTTTCGGCTCCCAGGATTTCTTCTCCCCATCAGTGACGCCGCTGATGCCCATGACCTTCAGCCAGTCATGCCCTTTTAGACACTCCAACAACCGCTCCAACTGAACCTTCTCATGCATAGCTCGTTCCTTCTCTATGTTGCGCAGCTGTTTTTCCTGCCGTTCAGCGCGCCGGTGGGCCTTTGCGTATACCTCGTCACCCAAAGGATCGTCGCTGTCAACACCGATCTCGTTCTCAACGGTCGGAAACTCGATTCTTTGAGTATCGTTGAGAGCCAAGTAATCGTTCTCCTTCATTCCGGTGGTCTGCGCGAAACCATCCACGTTAGAACCTTCCGAAATACTCGATTGCCGGAACTTATCGAGCGCATGTCGAATTGGTGCAGCGCTTAGCAAGCTGCTTGTAGAGGCTTTGGCCGGCTCATCGATGATTTGTATGCGGGTCTCTGCAGTAAAGAATTCTGGAGGTGTCAATGCAGGCTCTGGAGAGGGTATTTTGAGGTGCATACATACCAGGCTCCCTGGGCTCGTCATTCACGAGCTCATCATAGTTCGGAAAGTACCACGAAAGCTCGCTCCTTGATCTGGATCCGCCAGCTTGAGACCTCAAGGTTCTTTTCTCGATTTGGTTGGTGGCTGGAGCTGGGTTGTTCGCACTTTGGCTTGCAAGATGAGCTCCATTGGTTGTCAGTGTGGAGCTATTGTGGCCTTTCGACTGTAAGACATCTACAATTTGTGGTTGCTGCACCTGCGCTCCGGCGTCCACTACTCCGGACGCCGTCGCGGACTTTCCATCATTTGTTCGGGGGTAAGGCCTTGGAGGAATTGGATAGCTTGTTAACAGCTTTGGCTTCTTAATTGATCGAGAGTCATTTGCTTTGACAGAAGGATCGCGTGGACGTTTGCCTAGCCGGGTGTTGTCGGATAGGTTTTGCTGAATGAGGGTCGGAGGGAGCTCATCCAGGCTTGCACTGCGCCGCGAGGACGACCGCACACGAGGCCTGGAAAAAGCGGCCATCGCGTTTGAAATAGGCTAATTGCATTTTCTATCGCGATTTACGCCGACTAAGATTGGATTCATTGAATCATCATGGGATTTATTCCGGATAAGCTCTGGAGTCTGCGGTCACGGAGAACAAAAAGAACGCGCCCCTGGCTAGCCTGGCTTGTACTTCCCTTGGCACCAATCCTCCCACCCGTCATCGCTATCCCACTTCCAACACAGAGCCTCACTTCTTTCGTATCCCCAAAGCGAAACCAGGATGTATAAGCTTTCAAGTCGATTTATACATTAGGCAGCCTTCCCAGACTATCCGTACCTATCAACGGGGCCCAGAGAAGATCAGAGATCCGATTTACGCCTGGAATCCAACTGACCCGGACGTTGCTGGGACTCTATATCATGAAGAAACCGGCGCTTTCCGATGCCTTGGATCTTGCTCACAGGACCAAAGTAGTGAAAGAAGCTTTAATTGAAGATGAAGTCTTTGGTTATCGGCGCAGAAGAGAATTCCGGATTCAGTAAAATACAGCTTTGATTGATCAGTAAACATGATTCCATGGGACGTGGATGACCGCGTACTTTAAAAAGTATGCCAGACCAATACGCCTTTTCTCAAGGAAATCGGGCCGAAACCGGACTATGATAGTCTTAGCTGGACTGTGCAACCGTGATCTTGTAATACTCACAGAAAGTGCTTTTGGGCGGTAACAAAGGCATCGCTGCTTTGGAGTTGGGAAAAGTCGCCGATAGTTGCTTGCGTAAACCGTCGAAGTCGGAATATCTGGACCTCGTAAGTAGGAACAAGGCCTTGTTGAATTCCAAAGCATAGGTCTAACCTTCTGCGAATGATCATTGAACAACCCTACAGAAGCGTTAGATGACCATTGTTGAGAAGGAGGACGCCCCAATATAGGGATAGGGAAGGCTCGGTCTGCAACCCAAGCTTGAACTGACATCCAAAGTATCAATCTTGCAATTCCAGATCGTATAATCTCCAACGCCTCGGACACCACCAGAGACAAGGACGAAGTCGTCTATGGCAACCGCTTTCGCCCACAGCGGACTCCTAATATCGGGAACCTCTTCAGTATTGTCTTCTAGAGCAATGGGCGCAGGTTTGCTATGGCTAATTGAGACGTAAGACTCGTATCTTCGATGCTGCCAGTGAATCGGCGCACCAGTACCAATCGACTGGCCTTGCTCTTGCCGTTGCCCCTCCGCATTCGAAAGGTCGTGGCGGTCGGAGGCAACGTCTTTACTAGACTCCATCCATCAAGGAGCATGCGGAGAAGGCAAGCCACCGAGTCACGTTACCGAGTCCTTTGGTGGACGCGGGGCTTCCATGTGAATCTCACAACTTGAGCTGGCTCGTATCCGACGACGACGACGACTTTGTCTAGCTCTTTGGCCGGGTCTCTAAAGACATCGTTGAGCCAATGAGACAGCTTCTCCCCGCACTAAGAGCTCGGCCCGCAGTAGTCGATCGCTCTAGACGATCATCGGTGCTCCCTGCACCACCTTTCTTATCGCCGAGCCAGCCTTTTCTCGGCGTCCAGCAGCCATCCGACTCCCTTTTCCTTTCCTCTCCCTGTCCGATCTTCAATGTTCATTGACAAAGTATACACAGTCGTTCAGCATCATACGTTCGCTTACTTCTTCTTGAACCTCGTCAGCACGCAAAATCTCTGTCGTTACTTGCAGGAACACTAGCTAGATATCCAGAGGAAGAAATGTCAGTCCTTTGCTATTCCCTGAACCTCACCCCTCTTATGCACGGATCCTCTTCAGTCCCCCTTTGCATCTTCTTCAAGTACAATATAGAGCTGACAGCCGTGTCTTAGATACCGTCATACCGGTCTTCACGAGACCAAGATGTATTCGCTTACAGCCTTGGTCGTCGCTGCTACCACCTGTTCCAAGCTCGTCTTCTCCCAGTCCATTGATCCGACCTCGGTCCCCATAAACACAAGGGGTAATTCCTTTCGACGAACACTGGCTGAGGAATGGTCTTCGCTGACCACAAGTAGACATATGGTGTACTGCTCAGAAGGCTTCTTGCCCCTTGTTGTGTCTTCAGTTGCCCAACACCACTGCCGCCACCGAGGCCAACACCTGTTCCTCGGTAAGTCTTTACCACGCGTCAACAACAATCACTTGACTGACGCCTTGTAGGACTCCCTCAGCTATGAATGCGTTTGTAGCAACGGACTATCGCCCAACGCTTCGCAATACTCGCAGTAAGTTTGAGAGCTTTGTCCATTGTCCTTGGCATGCAAACTGACTGGAAGTTATTGAAGGACCATTCCGTATTTCGAGTGTACAGAGTCTGCCAACCAGTGTGCCAACAATTGCGGGTCTAACTCTGGCTGCGTCACCACATGCCGAACAGCCCACCCCTGCGGCGCTCAAGATCCAGTCAGGATCAATACATCAACGGTCAGCACAATGGCTGCCACAGCATCTTCGACAAGTGGAGGTGCTGCCCAGACTTCAGGTGGCTCAGCCGTCTACACTGGCTTTGGGACTTCCTCAACATCTTCGAGTAAGCCAGGCTCCACGAATGATGGACAAGTTCTGGCTGTGGATTTCGGGCGGGCGTATGGTCTAGTGGCTGTCCTCGCCAGTGTGTTCGGATGTTTCACGTTCCTGCTCTGATCATCCGGTCGCCTTCCTCGAATGTTACTGGCGGCTAAATCCCGCTCCGCTTCCGTGGCTCACGACACAGAGCAGTTTCAAACTCTCACTCTGCTGCCATAGCATGCGTTGTTTTAGCGAGTGAGTCATGTATCTGGAAGTAAGCCTGGTCCTCCGGTAATATGGGTATCTTCGGAAAATAGGTTCCTTCATCCTGTCATTTCTCATAGCGTTTCAGCGGCATGGGATTCATACGAATAGTGGTAATTAAAAGAAGTTCGGTCCATAGGCATATGCGAGTCCTTGTCACATCTCCACAATAATTGTGTGTGGTGATTTCTCCAGTTGAGACCTTGCCTCATGCGTACTCATCCTTGTTGCCCGGTCGCCTATGTCTGCCCTGGATCGCTACTCGTTGCCTGATATCACTCTGGACTCTTCCCGACATATCTGCAAAACGTGCCTCGGACCAGGCGGTATGAATCTCCACTGATTGATGTGTCGTGGATCATAGTTCCATCACCCTTTCTCAGCGTCCCAATCCGATCCTCTCCTCCCTTGTCATAGTCGTCCGCGACGCCCTCGTCCTGTCTCCTGGCAACGGCTTCAATTCATCGTTTGGATCTACCACAACCTTCCCGTCGCCATTTGCATGTTGTTGGGAGTTGAAGTTTTCTTGTCGCCCGGGATTATCTTTGCGGTCTTCGTAGATGGCCAGGTCCTCGGAGGTCAATTGAATCGCGGTGGGCTGTCGACGAAGCATTCTGGGCTCGACCAAACAACTTCGAAGGTGCGATACGCAGTGGCTTAGGATTGCTGAATATGTCTGTTGTGGGTGAGTTTGGAAGGAGCTTCACCTGGTGCGGAGCATTCGGGGATGGTTGACCAATCAGGTGCGCTACGCCAAGCCAGTGCAGATCTCCTTCTCCTTGGCCTTGGACTGCTAATAATGACATTACAAATGCACCCTTCTTTCTTCCGTTCATTTGGCCCCAGCAACCGGAATCCATCTACAATCAGACATAGCAAGATGGCAAAATGACAGATTTGTGGAAAATGGTGATGCGGCTTACCCGGATCGAACGGGTGACCTTTAGATATGCAAGCTGAAGTTTTCTTCAGTCTGAATAATTAGTGGTGAGCGGATTAAGTGGATAGGTTTAAGTACCTAACGCTCTCCCAACTGTGGGATGTTAGCTTACTTGGAGACAAGGTTTGAATCGAGGTTCTTTTTACCTGAGCTAAAGCCGCGACTCAGACAAGTCTGGTGTTCTTGACTAAAATGCAGCAAAAAGTTTTATATCAACCACTACAGACACACCACCCAACACTACTGGCACACCACCCTCTAAAACTAAGCCTAATCGGATAATTTCTAGTGTCCACGGACCCCGTAAACAAACAACATAAGCAAGATCAAAAGGAGATATATAGTTTTGCGCCTGTCTACCATCAAGTTCAACGTAGTTTCTCGCCGATCTTCCGGTACAAAATCAAACCTGAAACACATCTTTTGCATGCTCAAAATCGATCTCTATTTGCACCTCTAATTTACATTTAAAAACTGCCCATGTAGAAGGCCTGGACATCGCCGATTTGATTCTTCGCGGCGCTCTCTCGAGTACATCTTCTTGCTCGCCGCGTTGGATAGAGGGGTTACTGTCAGACATCTGACTGGAGAGTAGATCCGGGGCCAACTTGAAGACGAACGACGTAAGGCAGCAGTTGCATAGGTATGTTGAGATAGATGCTGCAAATTGTGGGAGATATGTTAGAGAGATGGCGGCGGCGACGGCATCAGATGGGAGCGTATTTTACTGCCGCTTGCTGTTCGCGTAGTCACCCATTCAAGTCTGCAGGAAGCGGCAGCGAAATACGCTCCCGTCTGGTGACGGCGATGTAAACAAGAAACGCGGTGCTCTGGATCCTGAAAATTACTCGATCAGGCTTAGTTTTTGGGGGTGGTGTGCCAGCAGTGTTAGGTGGTGTATCTGTAGTGGTTACCTATAAGAATTTACAACACCACTGGTGACATCTCGCTACCGAATTCAGCCATGCAAATCAGACAGATCCATCTCATCCACACAAGTCCTTCGCTCTATTCCACGGCATGTTTTGATCCAGAACGATCACCCAGGTCACGCGACTGTAAAGCGGCCTTCACCCGAGTCTCGATGCAGGGTGATCTTCGGGCAGATTTTTGTCACCTCGGCAATCCACGAATATGAGATTCTTTCGTCGATCTCGGTAGGCTCGTATCCAACACAGCTTCAATTGACGATGCAGAAGACGCAATTCTCATCAGTGTTGCTGCGAAGACGTTACCCGTCTCTGCATTCCTCCGGCCTAGAGCGACAGCTCGTTCCCGTTCGGCATTTCCACGTTACTCCTACTAGCGCAGCAGATCAACATCCTCCAGGTATTCACACCATAATTAATCGGGTACTTCACCCGGACTGCACGAGACTGATACAGAAAATAGGATTTCCCGACGGGACTCCATCGAGTCAACGGCGTCAGAATACCACAGAAGAAATCAAACGTGTGTTTGACCACGGAACTCGCTTCCACGACATCAGCCAGAGAAAGGGCGGAGTCCCAGTCGAGGAAGAGAGAACATCCAACAGAAACAATCATGGTGACCATCAACGGCCATCTCCCAGCAACGGCGATCAGACTGCGAGGAATGGTCCTCCGCGAGCAGGAGCAGTTGATGCCCGCAATCTTGCTGCGCAGAGTCATTCGGTACCCAAACCTCAACAGGGCGACTATTCAAAACCCTTAGTAGCAGCAGCGATCAATGCCCGTAGCCTAGGAGCTCGACCTGGACCCCAACCATCCCAAAGAGACCGTCGCCCACCACTCCCCGGAGGCCCCATCGACGCCCGCAGCCTTGCCGCCCACATCCCCCCTAAATCAGACTCCCCATCAGGAGATCCTCCCCGTAACCTCATCCGCCGAGTCGGCCACGACGACGATCGCCTCCGACCCATCATCCCTCGCGGCGGGAACTTCGCCAAAGCCGGCCCCCCGCGCCGCGAAGCCAGGGATAGCATCAACGCCGCTTCCCAAAAACCCCCGCGAGAGCCGGGACCTCGCAGAAGACTCCAACGAGAAGTCAAAGAAGGGGGAGGCGTTTCGAAGATTTCGATCAGCTATGGAGACGATGGGATCGAGTACAGTGGAGACAAACTCGGGTCCGGGATCAGGGAATTTCTGGATGAGGTGAGGGAGCACAAGAGGCCGAAGGCGGTGGCGTACCTGCCTGCGGAGGTGACGGCCCAGACGCTGAGTGGGAATGGGCCGGCGATACCGCTGGGCGGGTGGGGGATGAATGAGATTGTGGAGGAGTGGGTTAGCAGGATTGGGAAGGAAGGGGAGAGGAGGGGGGAGGATCTGGCACTGATGGCGGAGAAGTGGAATAATGGGAATACCGTCGATTTTGGAGGAGATCAGGAGAGGAAGAAACAGATGCTTGCTGCTGCGGAGAATGGCATGCAGGATATGAGTGAAGAGGAGCAGGGAGTTGTGGCGGAGAAGCTGAGGGAGACTTTTGGGAAGGTGTTTGCGGAGAGGGTGTTTAAGGGGGAGTATGTCTTTGAGGGGAGGAAGGAGGGTGGTGTGTTGGATTCGTTGGCGCGGCAGACGACGAGGAATGCGAGCTTCTTGCCGAGGGATGGGGAGTCGTTGGCTGCGAAGGTGAGGAGCTTGTTACCTGCTGAGATTTCTGGAGGAGCTCAGAAGGCGCCGAGGGCGTAGATTGTAGG
>JAABUL010008556.1_pt1 | contig 10337 bp, 13 predicted proteins | sample 5559151 | NCBI WGS metagenome assembly JAABUL01 (sample SAMN10711876, study PRJNA513368) | rock metagenome | isolation source: Antarctica rocks | place: Antarctica: Victoria Land, Pudding Butte sud | reverse complement strand
ACATGCAATCTTCACTGTAATGATCACCAACCAAGTGCGGTATTTTGCTCTGATCATTGACCTTCATGGACTAAGTAAGGGGGGGTTTACACGAGCGGCTGACGGTTGGCTCCGTTACTGGGATACTCGCCGAGGCAAAGCGCTAACGACAGAGTAACGGTGGACTTAACGTGCGTTCAGACCACTAATGGAGACGTTAGTGCCTCAGGCGGAGTAGACCTCGCGACATGAGGTAACTTAATGAAGGCGCTAATGTGAGCGCTAACGGAGTACTAACTTGTCAAATGTAAACACACGGTAGCCACGTTGACATTAATTTGACGATTTAAATGTCACGTGTGAATTGCCCCTCTGGCAGGCTGTAATTTGACTAACAAGGCCGTTTTGACACTTGGGTGAGGCATACTTCAAAGAGAAAGCACAGCAAAGTAAGCAATAGGCTCCTGTGTAGTACCAGACCAGAGGTGCAAAGTGAGCAGGGTTGTCACCTGTGCCTCGGGGCAAAGGTGCAGCCTGCCTCGCAGGTCTGCGCTGCGGTCCCATGAGCATTGCACAAAGGCTCCTCTGTGAATAGCCCTTCGAATGAACCCCTTCTCCATGTGCTAGAAGCTGCAGCAGGCATGTCATGTTTTTGCCAGGTTGTTCACTTGATGTGTAAGCATGGAGGAGCCACTGTTCCTGACTACAATGGAAACTGTAGTGCACACTGACTGAACGTGCAATGCACTGAGGGAAGATATCAGTGTATAAAGTCTAGAGCATGTGGCGACATAGTATGTAGCTGTACCGCCCAGATGCGCATGCAAAGGCTGCACAATGAAAGCTTTGTTTGGTGTGTTTGTTTGTGCACAACAGAAAACTAACAGCATCTAAACCACTAGCGCATTCAGCAGCAACCCCGTAGCTATGAAGCTGCAGCAAACTGCAGCACATGTCACAGCTTCAGTCATGAAATGGATGAAGATCAATAGAACCTACTTGTATGGAAGCAGACAGCACAAGGTCTGCCAGCCTGTTTCTTGCCCTCAGCCTTCTTTCCCTCAGACCTCTTCTGTTTGCTGCGCTGGCTCAGGCTCAGGAGACGATGTACGGCGACGAGGGGCAGGCCTCAGCGACCTCCTTGCAGGGTTGGGAAGCCCCTCCTGCACTGAGTCACCAGAGGTAGGTCTTTGAGGGAACACCTCCTGACGGCAGGGCTGTTCTGAAACACCTGCTTCCTGGCAGGACTGCTTGGAATCTCATCCCTTGCATCAGAATTGGTCTCAAAGTCCTGCAGAATTCATGTGTTTGATCAGCATTATACACACTTTGACCAACACAACTGACATTGAGCTGTTGACACCAGCAATGCCAAAGATGAGGCGAGCAGAAACTACATGCCTGTCAGATTTCACAAGCAGTCATTCAAAAATCTTTGACATCGGCACTAATGCCGCATGGCTGCGACGTCTTTGAAGTGACCACGATCATTTGCTTTGTATGTCAAAGTCCAACAGCTGGTTTTGACAACAATGGCAAAGTCCATAATCAAGAAAGAATGTGTGACGGCAGACAGGCTTGCTAACTCACCATTCAGTCGCGCCTGGCCTTCTTCTCTCGCACTGGTCTTCCAAACCCTTTAGTCTGCTGAACCGACCCTGTAGCCCACCTACTGAACAAAGCTGCTTGGTCCTTCTTGGATGTTGTCTTCTTGGTGGTCTTGGCCAGGACTGCTGGCGTCGCAACCCTGGCAGGCTTTTCAAAGTGACGCTGTCTGACGGGCAGTGGCTTCCCATGGCTAAACCTGATTGGCATGCTGCTTTCATTCATTCATGAGATTTTAAAGGTCGTTGGGGCCAACCATGACCATTGGACCAGTAGACTGAAAGTGTCAGACAAAGATACCCAAATGTTCTAAAGCACTTATGAAAACATTAATGTTCACAGCTGACGCACTCTAAGCTAAACTAAAGGGTATGTCCAGATTGTGCTGCCACCAGGGTGTTCCTATGTTCAAAACATTCCCTCAAAAACCTAGCTATGACTTTGGGATTATGTAGAGTAAAAAAAGAAGACAGTATAGGGGCTGGGCCCCAGAATATGTTTGTGAATCTGCTCCCGATGGCACAATATGCAGGGCAATCAAACACGAAATGATGTTCATCCTCTGCTAAACCAGAAGCGCAGAAAACACAGTGGCGTTGCTCCCTAGGCACCTGCTGTGTCAAAGGCAAAAGCCTACCAGTATCTGCACGGCAGATCACCGGGGATGAAGAAGAGCGCTTCCCTCCCAAGTTCGTGCCACTTTTTCAAACACAATTTGAACTCGACACCTCTCGCTTTCTCTGCATACAGATATCGACCTCAGCTGCTTCTACGATGACGTTGCTGAAATCGCAATACAAGTCAGATTGTTGTTGTAGCTCGTGCTAATTCCTCGCCCAAGCACCGAGTACCAACGCACCTGCATGCGCCTGGCATTGCCAACAATAGCTTCCTATGGGACCTGGCCTATTTGCACGCTGCTTTGGGGCCACAAAGACTGTAGGAGAGGCTGAGAGAAACTCTAATATTGCAACCACTCAGAGCGAGATACCTGCAATGGGTCTGCAGACGGTGCGCAGTAGTGTATGCTGCCACTTGATTGACTGGAGTTGGGCTAAGATGCTCCATACGCAGGGAGATGTCGTGAAGTGGACACCTGAAGATGTCCAGCGGTGGCTCTCTACTGTAGGGTCAGGCGAACATGCTCAGAACTTTGAAGGCATGACCGGCCAAGTAAGCTTTTGCTGGGGTACATGGCAAGCAGAGTGTAGTTCAGTCCAAATGTCACATCTACATTGGCCATGCTCAGAACGGCCAACTCACATCGGCCAACAAAGTTGCTTGCAAGTCCAGATCTGGTGTGTTGCTCACAGTCAACATTGCATCCCAAATGAACAATTGCAGGACTTGCTGGAGCTCACTGATGCTGAGATCATGGCGCGTGTGACTGCAAGAAAACCAGCTGCAAAGCTTGCAAAGGCTGTTCAGCACCTACAACGCACCTGGTTGCAGGTAACCCAGTCTGCAGTCATGCACCCTGCTACATCGTTTGGTAGCAAGATGTCCTATCTTAGCAGAAACCTCGCAGCCAAGCCCAAAACACCAAATATACTGTTGCCATCCAGTAACACAGCCTGCATGTCACTTCACTTCGCTGCCTCAGGTCACGCCATCTGGACCACAGCCTCTATCGTCTTCCATTGACAGCACCAAAGTCACTATTCTCAGAGGTACTGCGTCCGGAGTCATCAATGTGCCCATTGACACTGCCAAGCCATCAGACAGCATCAAAGCATCTTGGGGCCCACCGGTGGACACACCAACTCCTGAGGCGCACCTATCTCAGTTTGAACGCAATGCAAGTGTGCCCATCCCAACACCATTGGAGGCACATCTTGCTGCTGAAAGGGCTGTAACGGAGGCTTTGGCCAAAGAAATGTTTGACTTTGGGACTGTCATCGACAACCCCTTAGCTGGCAGCAAGTCTCTTGGAGGGTAGGAATCGCAGCCTTCTTGCCCTTGCATTGCACCTGATCAGACCCGAGCGGTGCATGTAGACATTGATATATATGTGAACAATCCTTACAAGGTGCAATGCATGCAGGCTTTCATTCCTGTAGCTTGCTCAGCTCCAGCATGCTTTGGACTGCAATTCAGCTGCACTTGCTTGAACAAGGACGCCTGCACTGACGTACTGAATGCCACACTAGGTGTCCATTTGCTGAGGCAAGGATATGGCATCTTCTTGGGCAGCAAGAGCTGCTGTCATGTTGCAAAGCATGCCATCATTGTCTTGGTCAATTGGCAGCTCCACAGCTTGATCAGTGTCACGTTTTGCAGGAGCACCAACACATCTCCAGGAGCAGGCGGACCAGGTCACACATCAACCATGGCCCGTTCAGCTTCCATGGCTCTTGCAGCACAAGCAGCAGCTGCAGCCTCGCTAAGGCGCCACACCCCCCTCACCCCAGTGTCACCCCCGTCACCTTCTCACACCACCCATGACTACACGCCTGGCAGCTTCACATACAGTGGCAGCATGAGTGCAACGCCTGAAGCGTTGATGAGCCGCCGAGCTGAGCTTGATGGCACAGAGCCTTTGAGTGCAGGTGAGCACTGCTTGTCGATCCTGCTTATGGTCCTCTGTATAATAATCACAATAGATGCAGGTGTGCTAGCCGCTTTTTTCTAGGTACCTGCTAGTTGTATCTAAGTTCTGTACGCCAACATCTACCTGTATGAGACTGCAGATTGAGTGCATGTCGACTGTTGTGTAAACTGCATGCCTGCATATCAGCTGCCATGCCAAGGCTACAGCAAACACAGGCAGTGTTCTGTTTTCATCCGCATGCAAGATGGCTGTTGCATGTGCAGGCGTGCCACAGGCCCCCGCCAGTCATCAACAAGCAGCTGCTCATGAGCAGCAGCAGTCCTTCACTGCTGAGAGCCGAGCTCCTGCCTGTACAGTTGATATGTCTGCTGAAGAGCCAGCTTCTGCTGAGGAAGCATCCATTATTGAGGTTGATGCAACATCTGCAACAATTGACAGCACTGCAGAGCAAAGCAGCCAGCAGCAGCAGGTAAATTTTGCTTTTGAACTCTGTGCAGATCAAATTTGCCTCCCTTGCACAAGCTGTTGGTTGCTTTTGGACGGAATAATGGATTGCATAGGGAACAGTCAATGTCTGGACCTGACCATCGTGACTCCAGTGCGCATGTTTCTGCAGAGTGCTTGTCTGAGCCCAGAAAGGCAGCACGACCAGCACAAACGCTGGCAGTTGCCTGGCCTGACAGGCTCTGATGCAATAAAGCCTGAGGAGTGGCAGAATTTTTGCACCAAAGTGGAGCCACCACTGCCCTTGGGTGAGCTCCAGCAATTCACTGTTGATGCCGAGTTGCCATGATTACTTGCTGCTATATCACCTGCTTTGACAGATAGGGAGAAAGGTTATGTTGGGGTGCGAGATGTCAATGTGCTCGGCAGAATATTGGTGCTGCCTATGGGGTCATTGTCCAATGTCAGTGGGTCTCACCTAGCACTGTGTGATTGCTGCAGATGATCCTCTGCCAAGCAATGCAGATGTGTTGCAAAACAGAGCTGATCTTGCTGAAGATGAGAACAGGGATGAGAGCGATGTGGCTGCAGCAGAGAGGGCTTATGTCAAGTCCCTGGTCAAAAGGTAATGACATGCTGTCTTGCACGTCTGTGGCATGTTTACATTCAGCAGCATGTTGATCATGGGAGGGCCAAGACAAGCCTGATGCAGGATGACACATTAGACGTTGTTTCGGCGCCTTTTCTGTAGTGGGACCAGGCGTGTTATCCAGCAAAACAACACAGCACATCGCATCTCATGTGCATTTGATTGCTGGGCGGCAGGCTGTCATGGCTTCTGCTCCGCAAAGACACCTGAAGGTGCTGTGCAAGCCTTTGTAAGCGTGACATGCAGGTTTGAGAAGTCTGTTGGCCCAAACTGGCCAGCACGCCGATCAATAAACGCCATTGGTGAAGACGCTGGAAAAGAGAACACTGAGGCTGGCAGGGGCAAGATGGTTGGACGAGATTCTGCTGGCCAAGGACAGTACCTTGTCTTCATGCCTGTACCAGACCAGCCACAAGTCTAGAGGAGCTCAGGATCAGTTGTAGATTAGGCCACCCCCAGTTGTGCGCAAAGCCATGCATGGCTTTCAACTGTAATGCATGCGCAGTGTATTTGGCTCTCTGTATGACACAGTTTGACATTATTGTTGTCTGTTTGCTGGCTTTAGATGATGCCCTGGTTGAAGCGTCACACAAATGTCATGCATATGAGGTCATGTATAAAGGATACAATTCGTAGCATTGCACGTCGTTAACAATTGCACAAACTGCAGTGCCTACTTGGTCAGGGTCTGAGCATTGGAAGGCGTGCAACACCAGTGTGCGTCGTTAAGACATCTTGTGGATGTAAGTGGAGGTGAAAGGATTGTGATTTCTGCATGTCTGGTCATTCATTGATTCATTCATTAGATTTGAAAGGTCGTTGGGGCCATCCATGACCAGTAGACTAAAAATGTCAAACAAAGATACCCAAATGTCCTAAAGCACTTATGAAAACACTAATGTTCACAGCTGACGCACTCTAAGCTAAACTAAAGGGTATGTCCAGATTGTGCTGCCACCAGGGTGTTCCTATGTCCAAAACATTCCCTCAAAAACCTAGCTATGACTTTGGGATCATGTCGAGTAAGAAAAGAAGACAGTGGCCCCGAAATGTGTTTGTAAATCTCGGGTCAACATTCACGCTGCAGCTACTTGTATCTTCTTCCCAGCAAGCGTTGCAATCTTTCGCTGTGATGCTGTGAGCATGCTCGGTACGCACAGCTTGCCAAAGCAAGTTTCCGCAACGAGTGCTGTATCTCTGGGTCGCAAAACGTCACTCAATAGCGGCACCTGGCGCTTGACAAGCTGCTTTGGTGTCAGAACAGCACTTTGTAAGGCTTGCAAATTCCGCACAGTCAGCAGGTCAACTCCGCATGTGCGATGCCTTTCGAAAGCTGGAGAAGAGTTTCCTATTCGGCCAAAAAAACGCTCCGATTGGGAGCTAGGACCTGCCTTTGATCTTTCACAGGAGCAAGCTGTGTGCATGCAGCTGCAGGTGATGGCTTGTTGAGCACCAGCACTGTGTGCTAACATGGCTGAAATCGAGTGTGCGGTCTCGACACATCAGTTGGAATTGTCTCTGCTTGCAGGCACTGCAACAAAATGACCTGCCAACAGCTGATCACGGGGTTGAGGTTCTATATCGCTTTGCAGACTTTGACCGTTTTGCAAGGAGCTGCTATTTTGGGTGAGCCATTTGCCTAATAATGCATGTAGCCTCCAAAATCACTCAAGTGCACCTGCCTGCCGAATAACTTTGGGAGTTTTCCTAAGAAGATCACTTGGCTTCATAGTAATCAGTAGCATATTGACTTCTTGCTTTGCAGAGTCAACAGAGACCTAGGACAGTTTGAGCGATTTAGACGCATTTTCCACACACCATACTACAGTGTCCTTCTGAGTCACCTTCATTACACCCCCCTCAGCTCTCTGCAGGTAAGCAAGGCGATGATGCATTGTGCACTCACATGTTCATTCCTTCTGCAGTCTTACCCAGGCATCAAGAATGAACTGCACAGATATTCCTGTCCATGTTATTAGATTCTTTGGTCATGGCACTGATTTGCCTACAGGTCTCTGAGCTGCAGTGGAAACAGCGTGTCTGGGTGAAGGGCTACAAGGCAAGCGAGGAGGGTGTATTTGAATTTTTCATGGTCAAGCGCCTTGGAGGCAGATATGATGGAACCTGGTTCACACGGCAGTTGACATGTGATGGTTGTCCAGGGGGCACATTGTCTGTGTAGCACATAAGCTGTCTCATGGTCCAAAGAACCATGTGTGATCACTGTCAGGTTACAAGGTCTGTCTTCTCCATGTGTATTTCATGCATTTACTAAATAGTTCCTTGTACCAGTAGGCTAAAGCGGGTTTGCGAGCTTTTTTGCACATGTATCTTAGGCATGCAAGTTTGACATGTATTGTATCGTGCTGTTTTAGATGAACATGAGGCAGAAGCAGGATGCAAGCTGCACTTAGCTCCACAGTGACTGAATATCTCAATAACGCAAGTGCTTGTATTGGCACAGTACCACCAAAGACTCTGACCTGACATGTGCTACTAGTCATGTTTTGTTACAAACATGTAAAGCATCTCAATGCATTTCAGTGCATTGCGCAGCCTAACACAGCCTTGCATGACTGCATGTGACACATTACCTATGATCCAGGCATTTCACCGTGCTCTGCAAATTTGTGCATCCTTGGGGATGTGTATCTGAGATCCAATCTATCAAGGGAACATGTAAAGCAGAATAAACTGGACCTGGTCGACTCACATCAAGATCTCCAGTCGACCTCATCAGTGGTCATGGTGCCTCCGCTCAGCCCTGCAAGGCATTGCAAATCTTGTTATAAATTGAGTCATGTCAAATCCAGCAGTGAGTGGCTGGCAATAGGGTGAGTGTGCAACTTGCATTTAGCGGTACCACATGTAAACCATCATTGCATGCTCATGGCAGAACAACTCATCCAGCGATGTGCCTGCTGTCTGCTGCTTATTTGAACGTCAGCTGTTGCATACCTGAGATGAGGTGATTTGCTGCTCCCTGCTGCCCATTTGCTGTCTGTTGCATCCCCCTTGATGTCTGATGAGACAGCTGACCCGCTGCGTTACTTGACATCGAAGCTACCCTGGGCAAGTCCGCTGCTGTGGAGGCTGTCAGAGAGCCTCCTGTCCTGAGGTTGCTACGTGTGCGTCTGAAGCCTGCTGCCATGCCCAGGAAGATGTCAGGTGCAGCAGCAGCAGCTGTGATCCTTTCTGATGGCTGCTGTCTGAACGTGGATGCCCCACTTACAGTCCCTGAGTCGGCTTCAGACTGTTCAGCAATAGGTGACAATGCTGCACCACCAGACAAGCTTGCAGTGTGACGCAAACTGAGCCCTCCAACTACTGCATTGACAGCTGCTAGGAGGTCATGAGTGCCAGAGCCCTGTGGCTTGATGCCATGCAGAGCTGCAGTCGTGTCAATACCACTGCTGCCAACTGCTGCCATGCCACTCCCAACAGGAACAGCACTCTTTGTGTCAGCTGCTATGCCGCTGGCAGAGGAAATTGACACCCCACTCAGCATATTGTCAGCTTGAGAGCCTGAGATCGATGCCTGTGATATTGAGCCTGAGTTGGATTCAGGTGCTTGGCTAAGCACAGCGCCAAACTGAGTGTCCCTAGGACTAGTGGTGATGCGAGAACTGCTGCGTGACAGCTGTGCAGGATTGATCTGAAGCAGCGGCGCATCCCTTTGTCGCATGGAAGTGGGCGTGCTGGCTGCAGGCTGTACTACTGCTGCACTTGCTGAAGCTGTGCCATCAGGTGACCTCTCAGCTGCATTGGAGATTGGCAACATTGGGAACGTCAGATCAGGCTGTGAAGCAACGCCAAGAGACTCTGCAAGTCCTGCAGGTTTACAGGTGCTGTCAATCCTGCACTTTTAGGCACAGACTAGGGTACTGTGTTCCTTGTCAAGCAGAGCTTGTCTGCCAGACAACATGCAGATCTGAGAAGGGGGACAATGGTGATGAACTACATCCCTTTGTGTCTTGAGTCAGCAGTGCAATGTCAAGGCAATCAGGTGACGCACACCTGTTAGATCTGCAGGTTTGCTGGATCCACTGGGCGCCACATTTGCTACAGTCTGACACGTGCTGACACCAACAAGAGCTTGAGAGACAGCAAGCTTGCCAGCCAGCTCTGCTGTGCTGCCCCTGCCGGGTGGGCTGCCGGGCCTGGCAGGAGGGGGAGGCGAGGGAGCTTGTGCCATAGCAGCTGCTGCAGCTGGCTGCTTGGAGGACTTCTTGCTCTGCTTGATGATTGACAGCCTTGGTGTAGGCACCTGGGACCAGTGACAATGCTTGATTCAAGATGCAGATGTATTGAATGCACCATTCAATATGAGAGCAGCTGTTAACATATGGACAGATTATGGTGCACTATGCCGGCATGCAATGTTTAAGCAGTTGCCCTGAGCAATGCCCTGACATTCAAGGCATTGAAAAGAGCAGCCATGGTGCTCGGCAAGTTTGAAATTAGCAGTAAAGACAGGGGTCAATTCCCTAATCCTCATCTGTCATGTGTGTTAAATGCCTTCTATGCATGACCTGCCAAGCAAGCTTAAGTTGATGCAAGGGAAGTATGGCAAGCAGCTGCACTGAAAGACTTACTGGTGATGCAGGTATGCTGGAAGCAGCCAGGTCCCAGATCTCAAGCATGCGCGCAGTGCGGTACCGAATGTGCAGGTGCTCTGAAACACGAGACCGCTTGAGCAGCTTGACTGCCATCAGCGTCCAATGCAGAAGAGCCCTCTGCAAGCAAAGTACACTTGTGCATGCTATGTCATATAGTGACGCTGAGAAGCTGACAGGAGCAATACACACTCACAGAAGGAAGCTCTCGTGCTTGCTCTATTGAAGATCCAGCTAGTGAGTTCACGCTGGCAAGCTGCTCCTCTATTGCAGCTTTGCTGCAGGCACACAGAAACACTCAGATGATAGCGCCAGCTGTGCAAGCAGCAGCTTGACATATGTGCCTATAGCATTCAGAGTACTTGCCTCAAAAACAATGAAGACGATATCACCGTAATATTAGTCAGCTGTTGTCTGGTCAAAGGCTTACGGCTGACGGCCTTGTGTAAGATCTCATCCTGCGAAAAATGTTGGACGCTTTCACAGCACAATT
>JAABUL010008555.1_pt1 | contig 10337 bp, 7 predicted proteins | sample 5559151 | NCBI WGS metagenome assembly JAABUL01 (sample SAMN10711876, study PRJNA513368) | rock metagenome | isolation source: Antarctica rocks | place: Antarctica: Victoria Land, Pudding Butte sud | reverse complement strand
ACCAACCCCCCGCCGCCTCCGCCCCTGGCCCTACTGTGCACCCTTCCCCCAGCGCCAGCCCAACAAAAACCCCCGCCATCACCTCCGACGCCTCGGACCCGGACTTCGCCGCCTCGTTGCGCTCGCTCGGCCCCGTGACTCCGAACTCAACGCTGAGTAACTCGAGCACGTTTAGCCCACGGAGGGGCGAGGGGCTGAAGAACGTGTTCCCGGACCCGGCGATGAATCCGGCTGTGCGGGTTTTGGCGGCGAGGGAGCGGTTGGCGGGGGAGGCGGAGAGGGAGTTTGCGAGGGTGAGGGGGTATACTGATGATGTGGATGGGGGAAGGGGGGCGGGGGGGAGGAGGTTTTTGGATGTTTTTACGTTGAGGAAGGTGTTGGTGATGAGGGATGAGAAGGGGATGGGGGCGGGGGAGATTGAGAGGGCGATCGGGTTGGCAGAGGGGGTGGTGGGGAGGTTGGGCGAGAGGGGGGTTGTCGGGGAAGTTAGTATGGGGGGTGGGTCGTAATGGGTTGTCGCGTTGGGGTTTGAGGGCTCATGGTATGGTAGCATTGGTAAGAGTACTCTGGAGGTATGGCTAACAGCAGCAGTATTGCTGTGGCTTCTAGAATATATTCTACACAACTCAAAAACGTACTCGCTACCTCCTCACCAGCTGGCGTGCCCCGCATCCATCCTCAAGTCGGCCCCAGTCATGAAAGAGCTTGCATCGGACATCAAGAACACCGCCGCCCCTCTGTACTCCTCCGGCTTGCTCAACCTTCCCAGCATGTTCTGTTCCGGCCACTCCTTCCTTCGTTCGGGGTACCGTTGGAATAGCTGTTCCACCATGGCTGTGACGATGTAGCCCGGCGATATGGTGTTGACTCTGATGCCATAGGGTTGGCCCCATTCTGAAGCAAGATTGCGGGCTAGTTGGAGGACGCCGGCTTTGGAGGCGTTGTAGGCGGGGCAGATGAGACCCTGAGAGTGTTAGCCCAAGCTCCGCGTGTTCTGAGAAGAGAAAGGGAGATACTCTATTTGCGATGGTACCGCTCATAGAAGCGATCAGAGCGATGCTTCCCCGACTACCATAACATATCATTTGCTTCGCCACCGCTTGGGCCGTCATAAAAACGCCGGTGATGTTAACCTCAAACATCATGTTTGCATCCTTGGCTGTATAGTCCAGCGCAGTGGTCTCTTGTTGAATACCTGCCGCTGCAATCAGCCCATCCATCCGTCCATGCGTCTCCCCTATGTCTCCAACGGTTTTGTTCAGGCCCTCAACATCTCGCACGTCAATTCGGCGATAGTGAAAAGTCGTGCCTAGCTCCTCTGCAGCCCTTTTTTGAACGCGGTAGAAGTCTGGAGATGGTTCTTGTAGGCGGTCGAGAGCGTACACGGTCGCTCCGGCTTCGAGTAGGGCTTCGGCTTGGGTCAAACCCAGTCCTCGAGCTGCACCGGAGACAAGCACGACTCTGTCTGTGAGATTGAACTCTGGCATCCGTTTCTTTGTGCCAAGAAAAGTAGCTGACTCAATGTTGCTCCGGAGGTTCTTCGCTTCTTGAGGAGGAGGTGCAGGAGGGCCGCGGCCTGGATTCTGTGGAGCTTGACCTTGCGGCGGCTCTTGAAGCGTCGACGATGACTTGGACAGAAACTGGCTTAATGGGAAAGCTCTCATGTAAGGAAACGCCGCCCCTTGATAAGCGGGCATCGCATTAGACACTTGACGTACTGCTGACAGCATATTGGAAACAATTGAGTCATGTAGCTGAGAAGCTTCTGAGATATAGATCGAATAAGAAGTTCAGACCATAGATGACTGCCAATTGCATGATATCAGTTTTGTAGATAGCCGCTATCCAAAGCCATTGTGTTCTACAATTGGAAACAAATATGGGCCAAGTATGGAGAGTGGAGAGGATCGGGGTTGAGTTGAGATATCGCAACTGCAAGAAGCAGATATCCCAACATGGTGCTTTCGCAGGTGGAACACATCGGAGTGGAGGCTGCGGGGTTACGTAGTGGGGCAGCGGAACGTCCCGTCTGTAGAGGGATGACATTGAGTACCATGGTAACGTATTACTTGACGTTAGTGCTTGCTGCAGGGTAGAAGCTCTAGACTGTATGAGATATCGAAGGTACTGTTATGTAGGTAGGTAATGTCTGCGAAAGGAAGATTACAGTAAGCATGGATCGCGAAAATAAACCTGCCTATTCAGGGTGTTAGGCCTGATAAGAGCTTCACGGCTTCCACTCAACAACCCCTCATTGGAGATAGGATAGTGTCTCTCGTCTCCATCTGCCATAGAAACCTCATTCTCTCAAATCTCAATCATTTCTTTCAAGCATTATCTTTCGATTTGGCCAAGACTACGACCCCCATGAGTAAACCAAGCTGGAAAGAAGTTGCTGAGAAAGCTCAAGAGCATAGGGATGCTAGCATCAAGCTTGTTAAACCAGCTGTTCCTGATGTTCCCTCTGAGTTACCCTTGAATGTCACTGAGATCCCAAAGCACTTGCTTACCACTGAGGAAGTGATCATCACCGAGACAACCCCAGAAGATCTTGTAAAATCTCTCGCTTCTGGCAAACTCACCAGTACAGGCGTGACTAACGCGTTCCTACGTCGAGCTGGTATTGCTCAGAAGCTCGTAGGTTGCTTGCGGAACCTCTCGGCTTATGTATAGCTAATGCTTGGCCGATGCAGGTGAACTGTATCACCGAGCTCCTTCCTGAGAAAGCCTTAGCCAGAGCTAAAGATCTTGATGATTACTACAAGAAACACAATAGGCCTGTTGGAACCTTGCACGGTTTACCAATCAGTGTAAAAGAGCATGTTGGTATGAAAGGTCTGGGATTGAACGGTGGGTTTGTTAGCTGGTGCGACAGCAAGGGAGAAGATGACTCCAATCTTCTGAAAATCCTCTGGAATGCAGGTTGCGTTTTCTATGCCCGGACAACCCAACCACAGACGCTCATGCATTTGGAAACTTCCAGTAACCTCTATGGAGTAACGGTAAATCCGTTCAATCGCAATCTCACGCCTGGAGGTAGTTCTGGTGGAGAGGGCGCGTTGATTGGGTTACGAGGCAGCTGTCTGGGTGTTGGAACGGATATCGGAGGCAGCATTCGGAGCCCATCAGCCAACTGTGGTCTTTACGGTCTAAGGCCTACCAGCTACCGCCTTCCAGTGGATGGATGGACTGCGACCATGCTTTCGCAAGAGCAGATAGTAGCAGTTATCGGCCCTCTGAGTACCACCCTCGAGGGTATAAAACTGTTCATGAAGACAGCGATTGCGGCAAAGCCTTGGCTCGTGGAGTCCTCATTGATACCCTTTCCCTGGAGAGATCAGGAAAGTTACCTAGGAAGAGGACTAGAAAAGAAGCTGAAGGTCGGAGTCATTTGGGACGACGGAATCGTGAAGCCCCATCCGCCAATCATTCGAGCTCTCAAGGAGATAGTAGACAAGCTTAAGACAGTACAAGATGTAGAAGTTGTGAATTGGAAACCGTATAAACACGATGAGGCTTGGGAGATTATTGCTAGCTTGTACTTTTGCGACGGAGCAAATGAAGAAAAGAAAGCTATTGAGGCATCTGGTGAACCGTGGCGGCCATTGTCAGACTTCATAATCAAGGAGAATCCCTATGTGAAATACCATAGCATCGAAGACGTGTGGTACTGGACAATGAGGCGTGAGAAGTATAGACGAGCATACGCCAAGGTCTGGAATGATACAGCCACTGGCACCGGCGAGCATGGTGAACCTGAGGGAATGGTCGATGTGATACTTTGTCCCGTGGGCCCAGGTGCAGCACCTCCAATCGATCATGCCAAGTATTGGGGCTATACTAGTCAATGGAACCTGTTAGATTACCCAGCCTTAGTATTCCCGGTTTCCAAGGTGGATTCAAAGCTTGATCTTGCAGAGGAAGGCTATAAGCCGATGAATGAGAATGACGAGTTCAACTACAATCTCTGTTAGTCAGACGTCGTATCCTAGCATCGAGGAGTAATGCTGATGTATGTTAGACGAATCTGAGAAGTATCAAGGTGCCCCAATATCCTTGCAGCTGGTGGGACGTAGGTACGAAGACGAAAAGGTACGTAGATCTGAGAGGACAGAAATTGGATGAGGGTCTGACAGAGCGACATAGGTGGTCGAAGCAATGGATTACATTAAAAGCAAAACCGGCCTCCCCTTTGCTACCTTTGTCTGAACATGACAGATACCTCAGAAACTTCAGAAACTGTTGTAGATCTGATAGGTGGCTACTCAGCGACCAGAAGATGTATGTACGGCACGTGGAGAGATTTTAGACGGTGTCTCGTGGGACTTTTAAGAGCTACCCAAAGATTAGCATGCTTGTACAGAGCTCATTCCGAAACCTGCCACCAGCTTTTCTACACAGATTGAGCCTGTGGGAAGGCGTGAGTATTTTTGCATTAAGGACCTCAAAGGAGCCCAATGGGTTGGCATTATTATACTCCGTACGTAGGATTCCTTCGTAGAACCCAAGCCACCTTTGCCACTCCCTGATCCGAACCGATTCGATCCTATGCCTCATGTCTCCGACCAAGCAGTTCTCGTGAAGCCTTGCACTACTCATAAGTCTCATTGCCACGCGTGACGTGTTTCTATTTCGGTTCCTGCAGGTGAAACAACATCGATCCTACAGGCCTGCACTTCTGCTTCACACAGCCTGCTGCGCCGCATTGAAGTCGTTGCTTATGAGCAGTCACTCGAAAGAGATGCATAGTTTCCTTGTGGTGAGTTCTTGACACGCATCCATACAATATTAATACCTATATGGAGTGAACGTTGGTGGGAGTGCGGAGCAAGCGAAAAGAAGTGGCCTGACCATGGCAAAGTACACTAAAGGCACAGTTTCATGATTCTACGTCATTTAGGGGCTCAAACTTCTTCCAGATCAACAACTGAAACAATTGTTATTGCTTCTTGTATATATGTTCCTTCTCCTCTCTACATACTCTGTTGGTAAAAATGGTTGCTTCAACTTACTTGTCGAGCGCGATAGCTCTATTGGCATTCGGGGCGTCTTCTAATGGTAAGAGCACGCAACCTGTTTATTCGGCGCACCTACTTAACTTTGCAGCATCTGTCCTCCTACGCGATTCTCCGATAGAATTCGACACCACTGTAGCTTTAGCTACCCTCCGAAGCCGAGCACTCCCCAATGCGCCCAATGGATACACGCCGGCGGGCGACAACTGCCCCTCAGATCGACCTACCATCCGCAGCGCATCAAGCCTATCTCCAAACGAAACATCATGGTTGGAACTACGGCGGAACAACACGATCACGCCCATGCGAGATCTCTTAGGAAGATTGAATATCACGGGCTTCGATGCCGCGTCTTACATTACGAGAAATGCCAAGAATGCAACTGCGCTCCCTAACGTTGCTGTTGCTGTAAGCGGAGGTGGCTACAGAGCCTTGATGACAGGAGCAGGAGCGATCCAAGCGTTTGACAGCAGAGAAGATAATTCTACTGCTGCGGGTCATCTAGGGGGCTTGTTGCAAGCTTCAACATACCTCGCAGGTCTGAGCGGAGGTAGCTGGCTGGTGGGGAGCATCTATGTAAACAACTTCACAACAGTCTCGACACTTCAGGGCAATACCACATCAACATGGGAGTTCCAGAACTCAATATTCTCTGGTCCAGCTCAGAGTGGCATCCAACTGCTCAATACCGCTGATTATTTCTCCAATATCGAGAAGGCTGTTAGCAACAAGAATAGTGCCGGCTTTCCAACCTCAGTTACGGATTACTGGGGGCGGGCGCTTTCTTTCCAGCTGGTCAACGCAAGTGATGGTGGGCCTGACTATACATTTTCATCCATTGCGCTCGATCCAACCTTTGCCCAGGGTAATGCCCCAATGCCGATTTTGGTTACTGATGGCCGTGCTCCTGGTGAGCAAGCGATCCCATCAAATACCACGGTCTACGAGTTCAACCCTTGGGAGTTCGGGACCTTTGATCCCACTTCATATGGTTTTGCTCCTCTTGAATACCTTGGCTCAAATTTTTCGAATGGCGTCATCCCCTCGAATGGGAAATGTGTCCGAGGCTTTGACAATGTTGGATATGTCATGGGTACTTCTTCCTCCCTGTTCAACCAGTTTCTTCTACAAGTAAACTCGACCTCGATCCCATCTTTAGCGAAGGATTTTATCTCCAAGATCCTTGGTGCCGTTAGCTCCGACCACAATGACATTGCCGAGTACCCGAATCCATTCTACCGCTACCACAATGCAACTTCTCTTACCGCTCAGTCAAAGACCCTTTCTCTTGTCGATGGTGGCGAAGATTTCGAAAACATTCCTCTTCACCCCTTAATCCAGCCTGCTCGTCATGTAGACGTGATTTTTGCAGTTGACAGCAGCGCAGATACCAATAACTACTGGCCGAATGGGACGGCACTCGTTGCTACGTACCAGCGCAGCCTAAACTCTTCAGGTCAAGGTAATGGAACATCTTTCCCATCTATCCCCGACCAGAACACTTTCATCAACCTCGGGCTAAATACTCGGCCCACATTTTTTGGATGCAATTCTTCAAACACGACTCACATGACCCCTCTCATCGTTTATTTGCCGAATTTCCCATATACATATCAATCCAACGTCTCAACCTTCGACCCCAGCTACAATACCTCCCAACGCGACTCCGTCATATTCAACGGCTATGAGGTTGCAACCATGGGCAACGGAACCAAAGACACTCAATGGCCGGCGTGCGTTGGCTGCGCAATCCTCAGCCGCAGCCTCGAAAGGACCAAAACGGCAGTTCCAGATGTGTGCAATCAGTGCTTCAACAGGTACTGTTGGAACGGCACGGTGAACAGCGCTAATCCGCCGCCATATCAGCCGAATTACGCGCTCAATGTGACGGTGAAGAGCGCCGCTCCTGGGGCCGCAAGCGCTGGATACGTTGTTGCGACGATAGCAATGATAATGGCGGCGGTGTTGGCAATATGAGTATTCCCAATTTGCCTGGTTTGCGGAGTTGGGTTTTCATGTTTATCATTATGGCATTTTAGGTGTTACTCATCACGTAGTATTCAGATACTATAACAGCGGGCGTAGCATGGATAGAGCCAAGGACTATACTTTATGCAAGATACGTATGGATGAGACTCAGAAGCAGATAGATCATTCCACATGTGATGGTAGAAATCCACAGGAGCCGGACAGGTCAGAGCCAAACCATCAGACCAGTTCGATTTCGAAAAATCAATTCCCCATGTTTCTTTAGTACTAATCTACTATTTGCCCGATTTTTACATTTTGAGCTCAAGTGGAACATACCGGAAGCGTAGTTGTCCATCCGGATAATATTCCTTGGAAATAATCGGGTGTTGTTTGTGGGTGTTTTGCAAACCCCTGGTAACTTGGAGAACTTTGGGTTCATGCTATATATGGGATGTTGCGTTGCGTTGCGTCTCATCTCATTTCAACGGTTTATGAGTAAAGATTTTCCCGGAGAACTGCCGGTAAAGGGGTTCCTGGAGTTGGAGTTTTGGGTGGTGGGGATGGGGGGTTGAGAGTGGATGGAGTTGGAGGAGAGAGGTCCATTCGTGATTGCACAATCCTTCAGAATCTCTCCCTGAAGTCGGGTTTGTTCTCACCATCACCTTTGAATCTGCTGTCTTTTTTTTCGTCAAGCCCCCGAGCTTCCGTGATGACGATCTTTCGTAATTTGTGATGGGTATGATTGGGGGTTTCGATACTTAGTTATACCTCGTCGCCGAATCATACTTGTCATCGTCAACATATTATTCACTATAACTAAGTCATTACAGATGATCTTAGCATAGGTATTGGAGAAGCAAACAGGCATATGCAAAGAATTACAGTAGGAGGCGTACCAGAAGTGAATGACAAAACATTACGATATTGTAGACCTCGTCTCTCAACAACGGCTTCGCCGTAACGACAACACGATCCTTAGGAAAGACGTACCGAATATTCTCAGAGCTGTATCCACACTGCCTCACTGGGACATGGAAAATGAATGGGATCTGGAGGCTTGGAAGCCTACCACTCCACTACCAACACGAGGTCTACCCCAAGAAGTACATCAGTCCATTTCCGCCCACCCCTCTCCACCGCAAAATTGCCCGCCAGCCTCACTTGCTAACTATTGATAGGTCTTGGAACGCGACTCCTGGTTCATAGCCGCAACAACCAAGCGCATCTTCGATGTTCCTCAGAACCCAGAATACTGGTTTAGACGAGCGGACAGGCTTCTACGCTTGGGTTACCCTGAGCTCGCTGCTGGAGATGCCAAAAAGGCATGCCTGTTGCTTGAGCATGCGCTCGAGTATGAGGAGAACAGCGTAGGGATGAAGGTCAGAGTGGCATTTGACACGTTTCTTCGGTTTGAAGTAGAGGACGAAGGCAAGGAGAGAATGGAACCTGGCCAATGGGTATTTCACGTCAAGGACTGCTTGACCGACCTTCTTCGCAATACATATCGGGTTTTATTGAAAGCAGTAGAATTTACACTGGATCCGTGGGAGGCTCTGCACATTTGTCAGGAAGCGAAGATCAGATTCCCTGACGATGAATTTTTCCCTCAAGAATTCAGAGTGTACAAGGCTCAGTTCGAGAAAGCACGACAAACCACACGAATGGAAGGACATGAAGGGGCAGATGCTAACAGACAGCTTATCCAAGGGAGAGTATACTTGAGGCAATATCCATTTATGCCTCTGGGATACCTACGCAGGAGTGAAACTCTCATCAGGTCGCTCGAAAGAGAGCTTACCGCAGTCTCTCCAAAATGCAAGCTGGCACGCATCTCCGTTTCGAACAATCCAGACGTTTTCAGCGGCCCATCGGATGTTCTAGGAGTCTTTGCATCCTCGGATATCGCTGTTGGTGACTGCCTTTTTGTGGATACGACAGTGATAGGAGCCACAAATACATTGCTCACGCCAGACGAGGTCATCTGCGAGGCATGCTGCGGGACAATATCGCCAGGTGGACAGGAAACAGTGTCGGCGGAGTGCTGCTCAGCTGTTTACTGCGCCAAACAATGCCAAACGAGAGCATCGATTTCTTATCACAAGGTGCTGTGCGGTAAAGACTTTCGCTGGCTATTCGAAGCCGCGAAAACAGCGAATCATGTCAATCATCCAGGTTTGGATGGTCTTGTCTGGCTCCGAGTCCTTTCTGTTTGTGTTCAGGGCAATTATCATCCTTTGGAACATCCGCTGCTTGCAAGACTCACACCTCAATATCAAAGTAAAACTATTGATCGATGGTCCTACGAATGGAACGTCGACATCCCCATTCGAATTCTACGGCAGCTTGGTATCGATGTCTGGGCTGACCATCGCTTTGACACCTGGGTGCTCCTGACGGTTTGGGCTCGCCTCATCAACAACAGGAACGTCAAGATGCACCACGACCGTCCAGTCTACGGGGTAAACCCACTTTTCTCTTTCTTCAACCACAGCTGCGAGCCGAACGCCACATGGAAGTCGAGTACTGGGACCAGTACTGGAGGAACGACTGTGGAAATTACGGCGACCCGCGCTGTCAGGCAAGAGGAGCAGATTTTCATCTCATACTGCGGTGGTGGAGCTGACGGCCAGGGATTGAACAAGGATCAGAGGCAAGAGATATTGATGCCCTGGCTCGGCGAGGAGTGCTCATGCTCGAGATGCCAGAGAGATTGAGGAATCATGAACACTACAGAAGTCAACCAGGATGTCGACTTTCCCTTCGAGTTAGCGTCTTAAGCCACCGCAACGGCGCTACTGCCGGATGCAGGTCGTCCTTCTAACTTTGTATCAAACGGCGGCCTTTTCTCAGTAGTTTTTCTCCATTTGAACAATCGCCACGTTTCACTCGCCGGCATTCCGTCCCAAAAGACCAAACCCCCACATCCGGCACTGGCGATCCGCTCGCCAAGATGTCCTCGCCAATGCAAAGCCTCGTGGCACTGCGTGGCTAACCGCTAAAAGTACTGTTGGTATTTTCGTCAGCCCTATCTATTACATATCCCCCAAGAGATTTCAATCGGTATCGGTATCGGTATCGGTATCAATTGACCATCACTCCCGCTCATTATATCTCCGGTCGCACAACATCTCGCGATACAGCGTTACACGCAGATAGCGACCCTTGGGATCACCCTCTCCTAGTTAATCGCCTGCGTGGAAAAGAGATCTGCGGTGCATGAATGCATTTTTGCTGGATATTTGGAATGGGGGAGGGAGCGCCTGTGCTGTGGTCCTGGGTTAAGATCAGCGGGGGGTTTTGGACAAGGCTTGCAACCACCAAGCACGGATCGCCGATGGGCACGTGTCCTGA
>JAABUL010008553.1_pt1 | contig 10341 bp, 10 predicted proteins | sample 5559151 | NCBI WGS metagenome assembly JAABUL01 (sample SAMN10711876, study PRJNA513368) | rock metagenome | isolation source: Antarctica rocks | place: Antarctica: Victoria Land, Pudding Butte sud | reverse complement strand
GATCTTCAGCTCCGTGCCAAATGACCGAGGAGGAAGGAGGACCTACGCCGCTCGTCGTCGTCCTCGGCTACACCGACCTCATCGACCAATTCTATGCCCAGCTCCCCAAACACCTCTTCCACTTCGTCCCATATTGCTGCACCAGCATCATCTCCATCTGTATCTGATGGGTCTCGGGTGCGAATGGCAAGAGCTATATCTCGGGGTTCGGAGATGACGAGTTTCGTCAGACTCGCAGGTAAAGGTCTCGGCGGCTTGGTCCATTAGCTCCGTCCGTGTCTATGACCAAAGACCCGAGAACGCACAGATCCAGCGAAGAGGTAGATGACGACCGGCACCTCTGATGCTTGGATCACGTCGCCGCTTGAGATGGGTGTGAGAAGGAAATGCGCGGCGACGGTGTAGTACTTGTTGTCTATTCGCCATGGTACAGTCGAAGTATCCTCAGGTATCGGTGAGGAAAGGCTGAGCAGGCCTATATGTCCTCGATCAGTCATGAGGCATGGGGGAGCGGGATACGGGACCTACGACTAAGAAAGGGGCGGGGGTCAAGTGATGGGGGATGAAAGAGGAGGATACTGTTTTCGGGGTCTTGCATTTTGGACCCTGATGTGACCCTTCCCAGGAATGAGCGGCTGAGCAGAGTAACACAGATGGGATTTCCGCAGCCAGGCGATGGAAAAGCTGACAGATATGCGGTAAAGTGATTGACGTGACACCTCAAACACGATTGACCTCCACCGCTTTGCCACGCGACTTGTCAACGGTCTCCTCATTTAGCTCTTCTTTCCACAGGAATCTGGAAGTAAAACCTTGTAGACCTGCACTTCGCCCTGGCACCGTCGCACCCTCACGACATCCCATGCAAGCCTCTTTTGAAATCTAGGAGACGTGTACAAAGGATACGTTTCGTGCTAACTGGGGGATGACGTGAACAAGGCATCATGCAGGGAGATGTTCGGTAGTACTGTCGAAAGAAACAGAGAACCAGGATCGAAAAAATGGAATTGTTTAGGCATTCTGCGGGGCCTCTTTCCAAGAGATTGCCTGCTCCTCGTCTACACCGTTCACCTCAGCAACATGTTGACCGGGAGAGGGAGACGGAAGCGGAGCGACGTACCCATGGCGGAGATGATGGTGACCATGAGATCTTTGCCCTCCCCGAACGCGCCCGAAATCTCCTTGCCGATGTCGGTCTCCGGGACTTTGACGTCGTCCTTTGGGGTGCCGTCGTTGTCCATGAGGTTCATGAAGTCCTGTTTTCCGTCAGCGGGTGAAAACGACGAATTCTTGCCTCGAAGCCACTCACATCCTGGATGTCAAGGAGCAGGTATTCGGAGCGCTTGACGTGCGGGACGTCCATGTTGTGGGTCTGGGGCGATCATCAATACACACTCTGATGGAAATGGGAGGTATGATCGACGCACGGACGGGGAGATATCCTCAAGCTTCTTGCCGTTGAAGATCTGATATGCCTTCAGCTGGGATGGTGCGGCGAGAACACTCGAGACGCACGTCGATAGCCACGAGATGAACCTTGGCATGACCGTGCTTGCCCGTCTTCGAGGTCGACATGTCAACAATCTTGCAGGCACGACCCTTGATCACGACATGCCCGCTCTTCCTCAACGAAGAACACTGCATCCTGAGGGTCGAATGAAATCAGCGCAACCCTGACAGCTGATCTCCGGTCGATGGCCACCGCGACTCACGGGTAGGTCTTTGAAGCCCCGGCACCGGTGGCCTCGAACGTCTCATGATGCTCCTCCTCGGCCATTTCTTAATTCCATCAGCTCTGCATCTTCGCTGTACTGGAGCATTACTCACTGATGATATTTATGTGGGTAAGGAGTGGAAGTGTGACCTGTTGACACGCGGCGAGGCAAAATGTAGGAATCCCATCCAACTTTTCAACGGAAACCCCTTAGCTCCGAGAGAAAGCCGAATGTGGCGCCGGTGATTCCCGCTCATTAGCTCTCTCTGTCTTGTGGATTCTCCGTATAAGCTTGAAGCCTGCCGAGCGATGGCCTCGGCCTCTGGATCACCGGAAGCGGTATTGCACCTCGCAGTACTACACGGTCTCGCTCAAGCTGGCTTCGCGAGTACCTCTCGAGCAGCGAGTCTCACCTTTTCCTCCGCCGTCTCGCGGTACCTTCGACTCGTCGCTCTATCATGTGCCGACCTCGCCAACCTCGCTGGACGAAGCAAGATAGCTGCGATCGATGTGGTACAGGCTGTGGAAGATCTGGGTGTGGGCGGAGTCGCTGACCTGCATGAATGGGCGGCGAGCTTGGAGAAGGAGGTGGTCTTTAGCGGCGGATTCGAGGGGTTAGAGGAGGCTAGGGGAATAGAGAAGGGATTGGTGGAGATGAGACTGGTGCATGACGATGAGATCAAGCTCGAATCCGAGGAGGAAGAGGAGAGTATGGACGTGGATGAAGAGGACGATGGACGGGTCAAGTCAGAATCGCCAGACGAGATACCCGAAACGGCACCCCGTGAACGATCCGCCTCTCCCGACCTCTCCTGGCTTCCTCCTCTTCCCGGCACCACCCTTCAACCCGATGTACCAGCCTCCACTAGTAATGGCGTCACTTCCACGATATCAGCCCCTAGTCTATCCATAGCCGAACGATATCGCCGCGCAATACCCTATGCCCAATCCCAGCTTTCCCAAGCTCACCCATTCGTCGACCCACCTCACCCATCAACACCCGTCTTCCTTCCCCCCGCTCCTTCATCCTTCCCATCCCTGCTCAAAGCCTACGAAGCGACCGCTTCCGACCCATCCATAGCGCTCCGCCAAACCCCTCTCCGACAACAAGCGACCGAACTCCTCCGTCGCTCCATCGCTACCGCCGAAAACTTCTCACCTCCAGACACGCTCATCTCCCAAATCCCTCCGCCTCGCGTCACACCTATCGTCCCGAGCCACTCCGATGTCCTACCTCAGCATCTCATCCCCCTCAATCCCAATCCAACCGGAATGCTCGCCAGCTTGGTCCATCAAATCCATTCCCCTCACCTCCCGCCAACACTTCGCGACCGGCTGACATCCTTGCGGCCTCCACAAGCCCAGCTCCGAGATAGCGTGCCAATTCTTTATGGCGAGCCTATACGAGGCGGAGACAACGCAGCGTTGGCACGGGCACGCGGGAAACAACCGAATCCAGAGGACGAGGCGTTCCTGCGCGCGACCTGGGATTCAGGACCGAGAGGCATCGAGAAATGGGGTCGTAGCCGACTGCCAACAGGGAGGAAAGTGGTCCAGAGTGGGATCGGGGAGGATAAACCTAGGGAACCGGAGGGTACGGCGGCGAGTAGGATCGTGAAGCTGAAGCTGGGTGGGACGGAGGGAAGCGTCAGTCCGGGAGGTGGATTAGGGGACGTGAATGAGGGGGAGAAACCGCCGACGCCTGGCGGTCTCGCGCCGAGTGGGGCTATGGGGACTGGGATCAAGCTGCGTCTTGGAGGTGCTCAGATGGGGAGGAGGGAGAGTGAGGAGGGCGTTCAAGTCTCATCGGCGCCGACGATCGGTGCAGCCGGTGACGCTCTTACCCAAGGGGCTGCTGCAATCGCAGTCATTCCCACTTCGAATGGTCCATCCTCGATCAGTGAACGACCCGAAGGTCTCCCCATCGTCACGCACACCGCGTGATTGCCGTCGGCGGCTCCAATTGACTCACAGTCCGATTTGTCAGGCGGCTTCGAGGCGGATCAGGACGACAGTGGAATGATGTATGCCATGAGTTTCGACAGTAAGGTTGTCAGCCGGCTTCGAGGCGGATCAGGAGGACAGTGAATTATGTGAGTTTCGACAGTAGAAAGAGGTAATCCGCATGGACTGCGTCCGCTCCTGAGGAACTTTTGTAAGTATGACTGTTTCTCGCAGGAACGCAACAGTAGTTGAGACGCCGAACAATGCACAATCCACGATGCATGAAGCCAGACAAAATGCTGCATGTCCGCTCGACTGCATGGCTAAACTAGTGGTGAGAATGATGCTGTTGTGGAGGTGGTTGTTGTCCCGGTGGACTGAACAACCCAGGGAAACCGTTCGGCCCAGGCGTGCCGAACGGTGTTGGGACTCCGCTGATCCCGCCAAACGAGGGCTGCCTCGTTGGCACTCCTGAACCTCCCCAAGAACTGCCTGATGCTTCGCTGCTGACAGAGTTTCCCCAGATGGACGGATTCGCAGACCATCGCCCTGCTCCGGGGGCCGCAGCGACGGACGCATCCCAGCCGTTGGACAAGTTGCGACGGGCAGGTTGGACGATCTCGTCGTCTGCTCCGAGCGCTGCTGAGCCGAAAACTTGATCCGGAGGAGCGGGACTGCCAGACCGCATGGTGGAGGTAGACGAGCTCGGTTGATCGAGGTACGCAGCAGCTGGTCGTCCGATGGGCCCGGGTGGACCTATCGGTGCAGGCTCACGGCGGAAGTCACCGATGAGCTCACCGGATATCGCACGAGGTCCTGCCCCAATCGGAGCGGTGGAAGGTGAGAATGTTTCGTCTACACTGGCCATGCGAGCGGACTTCACCGGTGGGAAGCCCATCCCGATCGGAGCGGTGCGTGGCAGTAGCTCGAAAGGTGGACTAGAGTCTGTCGGGAAACCTCGTGTCGGGGGATTGGGCGAGATGGCGTTGGTCTGGACTTGCGAGAAAATGGGAGATTGTGAGGGAAAAGCAGGACGCAGACCGGGAGCGAAGGACTGTTGTGGGGTACGAGCTGGGAATGAGGCGGTCGTCGGCATCGGTTGCGGAAAGAACGGTTGAGGTGTCTTTTGCGTCCGTACTGTCGGAGGACGGATGGCGCTGCTCGCTTTGATTGGTGAAGGATGATCGAGAGGGGGTGTCGTCTGCGGCGCCGGACCGTTGCGAGGGGTGGCCTTGGACCGGACAGGAACGGCGGATCGAAGCTTTTCTTGAGCTACCCTGTCTGCTGCCGCCCTTTCAGCTGAAGCCTTCTCTAGCTGTGCCCGCTCTCGCTGAGCCTGCTGCACCGCAAGTATCTTGGCTTGTTCTCCGGCGCCGCGCTCTTTCCTTGCGGTCTCCTCGAGACGAGCCTTCTCGATCCGATCTTCTTCCAGCTGCAACAGTCGTTCCTTCTCGGCCCCTTCTCGAGCCTCTTTGAGCAGCTTTTCTTCCTCCGCTTTGTCTGCCTTCTCCTTGGCGAGCATCTCCTTCTCGGCTTTCTCCTTTGCGGCTCGTTCCTCCTTGTCGCGCCGTTCCTTGTCCTTGGCCTCCTTTTCCCGAGCTTCCCGCTCCTTGCGAGCCTTCTCCTCACGCTCCCGCTTCTTCTTCGCTGCCTCTTCCTCGCGCTCCTTCTCTTCCTGCTGCCGCTTTCGCCTATCCGCCGCGATACGCAGCTGCTCGTCCTGAGCCGCCTTCTTCACCGCTTCGCGTCGAGACCGTTCCTCTTCCAGCCTCTTCTGCCGTTCCCGGTCAGCCTCTTCGGCTTTGGCCTTGGCTGCATGCTGCTCTGCGGCGACCGCGGCGTCCTTGGCAGCCTTCTCCTCGTCCTGCCGTTGCTTCTGCAGCCTGCACGGTCAGCACAGTCTTGGGTTTTCACTTACTTCTTCTTGTCCTTCTTCTTCTGCGCCTCCTTGGCCTTCCTTTCCTCCTTGGCTCGCTTGCTGTCCTCTTCCTCTTCAAGTTCCCGCAGCAACTGCTCCTCGCGCTGCTTGGCCACCTTCTCCCGGTACGCCTGCAGCACACGCTGCTCGAACATGCGGGCCGCGAATATTTGGAACATCCGCTTGCCTTCCTCGAGTCGCTCTGCTTCGGTGATCGGTTCCCTAGATGTCAGCGCCATCGCTAAATACCACTCACTCCTTGTCCTCGTCGTACTCCTCCTCATCGGTCTCCTCGAGATCCCGGATGTTCTGTTCTTCTCGGACATGACGAGCCACTGCAAGCTGCTCCATCATCTCCAAAAACTTGGAACCGTCGTTTTTGAGCAGATCATCGGCGACAGTGAGGATACCTCCTGGGGTGAACAGGTAAAACCAAGCATAGCTCAGCGTGAGCTGCAAAACAGACAGGTGTGAGCCACTCACCTTTGATGGTGGCGAGGTTTGAGCTGAAGCTGAGAAATTCATCGGCTCCGTCTGGTCGTGGTGCGACGGATCGAGGGGGAGGCGGGCGTATTTGACGGACTGGAGGTTGAGGAGGAGGTTGCGTATCATCGAGGTCATCGCCAGCATCGGCCTCGTCGGATCCAACTTCCTCATCGTCAATGTCGCCTTCTTCGTCGTAGTCCTCCTCGTCATCATATTCATCGCTCTCTTCGGCGCCGATGAGCACGTCCGGAGGGACCACCCGAGGATCCGGAGCCCGATGGTCATACCTGGTAATTTGACCTGTCGCGTCCACCTCTACGCTGCCAGGGAAAGGTCCTGCTCCTGGTGGTGCCGGCTGCCGACCGTTGATCGCTGCACGCTGTTCGGCGGTGTATGAACCGAGATCATCAAGATACTGATCGTACAGCTGGTCGACCTCGTGCTCGATGCTGACTTTCTTCCTCCCGCACACGGCACACCCGCATGAATGACGATGCTGCTCCTTCAGCTTCCGCAGGACCGCATCCTTCTCGATCTGCACGAGATCCCGCCTCTCTGCTTCGCCCAAGGCGTGCCAAAACTGCCGAATGTTCTCTCGATCCTCTGCCGAGGATTGCGCCCAAATCTTGGCAGGCGGTCCATTGGCAGGAGCCTTGCCTTTACCGTTGGGCTTGAGCGGAGGTGGGTGATTATGGTGATTGTGATTGTGGGCAGGTGCGGCAGCCGCAGGTGCCTTTCCAGCAGCACGAGCTGATCTAGCTGGAGCAGCGGCAGCGGGGACGGGCGCATGATTCATCGGTTGCTTTCCGGCTGCGCGCGAGCTGGGCGGTGCATGCGCTGCCGCAGGAAGGACAGGAGGTGGTGGGGGATTTAAGGCAGGTTGGACAGGCGGTTGCGGCGGTATGGGCTGTCGAAGGGGCTGCTTCACAGCGGGAGGGGGGAGTTGAGCTGGCGGAGGCTCGACGATCCCAGACTTCTTCTTCTTCTTCTTGTTCTTCTTCTTCGGCAAGTCTCCGTTCGGTGCTGCATACTCCGGCTCGTCGACGTCAAAATCCTCCTCGTCCTCATACTCCTCGTCCTTGACATCGGGATGACGATGAAAGCCAAGCTCGTCCCCGTTACCAATAGGCATAGGTTGTGTGAACTGCCGTCCGTTCAGCAGGTTTGCAGCAACACCCGGTCCTAATCCCATGCTCTGGCTCGCCGCACTGACGATCTTGTGCGCAAAGTCGTACATGTCTCGAGACGAGCCGTTTGCACCTTGAACACCCTGTCCGTCCGCACCGCTTCCCGAGAAAGGCATGGCTTGGCGAATGAATTGCTTGACATGAGGCGCCAAGTTGGACCAGTATGGATCGTCACTGCCAAAATTGGAATCACCCATCCTCTTGTACAGCTCCGCCGCCGTGCTGAACAAATCCTCGTGAGTGATGTTGAAGGACGAGGCGATCTGGGTGAAAGCACTTCCGTATGGCGGTTGAGTAAGCGGAGGTGGCAGGCTCGAGTAGTCGAATGGGAAAGGGAGCGAGTGAGGATCGTGCCCGTTGGTGACAGGCACGTCGGCTTCGTCGTAGTAGGTCGCCGTGTCGTACTGAATGTCTACGGGATAGGCGCCAGGTGGGAAGTTGAACAGGTTGGGGTCGGCAGTCGCGGCCTGTTCAAAGTCGGCCTCTCCCGCCGTCAACTCGGAGCCGTTGACTACCTGTGACTTCGCCTTCTTGGCCTTCTTCTTGGCCGCCGACTTGGAGATGCCGGTTTGCGCAAGGGTTGACGGCGGCTTGGCAGACATACGAGGTCGAGGTGGGGAGACTACGTCAAGAGCGTCAGCGCCGGTGTGTGTCTCGTCCACCTGGCCGGCCCTCAGACTTTCATCAGGAATGTGGAGTCACAGGTCCCAGCCTTTAAGCATAGGACCAGCAAGACTCTCTCCCTGGAATGTGAAAGCTGATGGCCGCTGCGGTCTCCTGTCTTCACTCACCTCCAAAGGACGCAGAGTCTCGCAATGTCAAACCCCCTTGGGATACAGGTATCGCTGAGGTCGTGTCAGAGGTGATTGATGCCGGAGCGTAAGTGGGGGACTAGCCAAGAATGGAGGACGACTTCAAATTCCAGGTATCGACCGAGTATGATGAGGTTGCTAATTAGAGAGAAAATCCCGCGTTTTGCCGCGATTGGCGGAATCGTATCACCTCCATACCGGGATTCCATTATGGCTTGCACAGCGAGATCATCAGAAAATATAACGAAGCATGCATGGTATCCGTCATGATCGTCATCGTCTTGAGAAATGCTCTCCCATTCTTTGCCTGACGAACTCCAGTACCCGCCCAGCAGCGAGCTTGGATTGCTCCATTGCTTCGTCAAACTGCCCACTTTAGCAAAATTCCCCTTAAAATCTCATACAGTTTGGCTCACCTCATGTCTCGTGAATTCTCCCTCGCTCTCCACCAAAACAAGCTCCGCCACGCCTCGATCTTCAGCCTGTGCGTCCACTTCCGTATCTCCTCGTTCTCCGTTTGCTTCCCCGTCTCTGCTCACAGTCCTGATTCCCACTCCGAAAGCCCAAGCGAACACATGCCGACTGCTCGCTCGCTCTTCTTCCTCCGACGTCGGGTCGAGAACCAGTGTACCCGTATCGTCTCGGTGATTCGTATTGCCATTCGCCAGACCTGTCCTCGCCGGTCGGTATGGCACATGAGCGACGGCGACGGCTATCGGTACAGCTCGAAGTGAGATCGAGCCTGCATCGAGAATAGCGAGGGTGGAAGCGTTCAATGCTGCTGCTCGTGCTGAAAAGTGGATTCCAGTCATTGGTGCATGTCGGTCGTCACGTTCAGGTCGATCGTCGTCATCGTCCTCGGCTGTGATGGGGGGCGCAGGCCACGTTCTTTGCGACGACGATGCTGAGGAAGTCGATGTGGAGGGGTATGATTGGCTGTTGGCTGAGGACGGAGAAGGCGAGAGGGATTGGACGATTAGCTGGACGAGGGAGCGAGGATGTTGGCCGAGACCGAGCAAGGGTGGGAGACTCGCTGAGAGGGTGGTAACGAGAGCTCGTGATGGGGTCGCTAGGAGCCGTATTACCTTTTCTCTCAAACGCTAGAGCCGGAATCTCACCTCCTACACCTTCGAGTGGCCGGTGGACGACCTCGAAAGTCGCCTTGTCCGGCAACTCTTCGCGAAGTCGAACCTCGAGCGGACCAGACAATGAGGCGAGAGCAGACTCGGTACCTAATTATCAGACTCGCATTAGTCTTGACTGCTCCCCGCTAGCTGAGGGAATGGCTTCGAAAGGGAAGCTCACCGAAAGAGAAGCGAGCGGACCCATCCGCTCGATCCAACTCACCAAAGGAGGCCGAAAGTGGTCGAAGCTCGATCGCCGCACGGCCATCCAGTCTAGACGAAGAGGCCATAATCTGCAAACGAAGCTGTTCATTCGAACGCGGTCCCCGCCAAGGGTTCCAAACATTCTTAGGCAAATCTGGTGAGATATTGACACGTCATACTCCCGCACGTGGTAGTCCGATGTGCCTGATCTTTGCTATAATTATACACCGTCTCCTCGCGGGTGCCAGGGCGATCCTGCACATTCCTGTCATGAGCAAAGGGCTGTCCCGACAAATTCTTGACTGTCCGCAGTTTTCGCTCAAAATTCACATTTGAGACCAGCAATCCATCATGTCCTCCGCTCCCGGTGCGACCGTTCCCCTTCCCAGCGAGATGGGCGGGCCGCTCGAGAGCTCCTTCACTCATCTCGTGGATAAATCATCAGCCCAGCAAGGGGGCGAAGCGGACCAGCTTGCTCGTACGTTCGTTTCTGCCTTTGTCTTCCGGTGCTTACCAGGACAATTCATCTAGCAAGTGAGAAGAGGGCGGACGCGATCCATTCGCATGGGGGATCTTCAAAGTCCTGGATCAAGAAATTCTTCCCCAGCGAGGAGACGCTTGATAAGGTATGTCCCAGTCGAGATGAAGTGATGTTGATTGACGAGGAGGGATAGCTCTTCAGCTTGGAGCACATGGGTTCGTATTCTGAGCTCTGTACAATCTGGTTGTCATATGCTCATATGGTCAAAGGCAACTTTGTGGTGGACCGTCAAACTGGGAGAAAGAACTTCGAATCGATGCCTCTCTGTGCGTTCACGGATAGTCATTCAAGTAGAACCGAGCTCATACATGATCTGCCTAGACGTTCGAGTCGGGATGCACCTCCTCTTTGTGGATGGAGTAGGTTGATTCCCGACGGTCCAGGGAACCCCCCCCCCCCCTTGACTGACAT
>JAABUL010008552.1_pt1 | contig 10342 bp, 10 predicted proteins | sample 5559151 | NCBI WGS metagenome assembly JAABUL01 (sample SAMN10711876, study PRJNA513368) | rock metagenome | isolation source: Antarctica rocks | place: Antarctica: Victoria Land, Pudding Butte sud | reverse complement strand
GTCGGACAGCGTCCTCACGGAACTCCGGGCTGAATACCCTTTTAGCTCGACTCACAACCTGGCCTCTCATCCGAGTGGAAGGATTGTATCCACTGTCCGAGAAACGCGGGGCACCTCAGCGGCTACCGGGTTCAGCACCGGCCATCCTCGCAAACAGCCCGCACCGCCCATGCTTGATCAGTGAGCATCGAGCGCTACCAAGGACTGCTCGCCGCTGAACTGCTCTACGCCCGACCCTGGGACAGCGAAACCGCCCGCAACACCGCCATCCAGAGCTGGCTCATCCACTACAACTACCATCGCCCACACACCGCCATCGGAGACGTCCCACCCGCCCCAAGGCTGCCCACCGGCGTCACCAACGTCATGCCCGCCAACAGCTAGTGAAAATGTTGGCTGGGTAGTGAGAAGTCGCCAGCGAGAGTCGAGAGGGCTGAGTCGTCGAGCTCCGCTCCAAACGCCGCCGCAGGCAAACGACGGCCCCTGCGGTCCTCACTGCGCCTGCTTGGCGCGCAGCCGCACCTTCTACAAGTTCAGGCTATTCTCTACCATTTGAGAGATGGCATACGTTTCCCTTTCAAGAGGCGGCACCGTATGCGGGAGCTTCGATCGATCGTCCCAGTCCAACACTCGTAAAGGGAGACGAAGTCGGTCAATGATTCTCTGAACTCCGTCCACCGACATCGAATGCGCGGGTCCCGTGCTGCAGACGGCGCGTTGGGAAGCTGGACACCTCGACATCTCACAGTCGTGGCGAGCGAGAAGATCGACGGCTCCGAGACTTGAGCGATGCATCATATGCGATTGCGCGCACGAGGACTTGAAGTAGACGGGCGTACCGGGCAGATATTGGGCACAATATTCGAGAACGGCTTCGGCCAATTCCTGAGGAAGATCCTCTTTGTCGTTGCCGGTGGCGTCTTCCTGCATTGACGCAGGGAGGCTCATCCCTCGCGCACCTCGAACTGCCCTGTCAACGCCTTCTGTCCACCTCAGAGCCCCGGGTACAACTGCGTGAATGAAATCCCCGTACGACTCGCCGACTTCGCGAATCATCTCCTCCAACTTTTCAGGCCCCGTACCCCACGCCGGCGCGAGCGGCCGAAGATACCAATCAATTGTAGCGCCAGCCTCGTGGGCTGCCCTGGCATTCAAAAACCGATTGTTTTGAACTGGCTCCAGTTCAACCGGATTGCCCGCCCAACAGACTGAGATGAGGACGGACGGACCGTTCTTGCAGATTCGCTCGAGTCGTTGCATGTATTTAGCAGGCATGCCCCGCTTGGTCACTATCCAGAAGGGATTACGGTACCCTCGCTCCTGGAGCGCCTCCATGAAGTCGAACGTAGACTCCACGACATGCCCAGGCGCTAATGGCTCCGTGCTCGACCCTCCAAGGCTGAGTACGGTCTGATTTGGGGAGAAAAATGGATGCGTTATGAGCGCGTCTATGACCTCATCGATACTGTGCTTGGTTCGCCTTCTCGTGCTCTTAGGCATGACGCCGTCGTCGTTGAGGTCCTCAAGGCTGCCCTGAACGTGGCAGTATGCACATTGCCACGCGCATCCGACCCAAAAGTTGATTGTCAACGCGCAGTTCGCCATTGCAACGTTGCATAATGGATCTTCGCGATCCGGCACTAGTGCACCGAAAGTGTACTCAGTTAACTCGTACGCGCCCTCGGTGTGCAGCCCGCTAACGACGCGTCGCGCGTCCCGGCGCGCAAACTCAACAACATCGGGAATTTTCAGGTCTTGCTGAATGCCACTCACTCTGCCAGCCCCTCCTCCGTACGGGAAACCCGCGAACGGTGCGTGTACCGACTGCCCTCAACTCAACAAGGGAACCAACCAACAACGAGTCGGAGCGCAACGACGGGCTCGAAGTTGAGCATAGCACTGGAGGCCGTTCGCGTATACCCTGGCTGGCCCGGGCAAGGCATGCAACTGAGCATTGGCGCTATTGAGCGCTCGGTAGGTTTAGCCGGCGTAGCGGGCTGATGTACGCCGTGGCTGTCCCGGCTAACATCACCGTGCTGCTGACAAGAAACGCGCCGCGCAGACCCAGCACCTCTCCCAGGATCCCGCCGAGTAGTGCGCCGACCGGCTGGACACCGTACACGAGCAGACGCCACGTTCCTAGCGCCTGCGGCAACAGATCAAGTGGAATCAGAGACTGGCGTAGGCCCTGCTGGCTGATGCTAAATAACGAAGGTCCCGCACCACGCAGCACCTGCGCAACTAGCAGCGTTACAAGAAGCAACCAACCTCCTCCGCCAGCCACCGCGAAGACAACTCCCGAGATACTGGCAATCAACATCCCGACGACGAACGTAGGGCCGATGCCGAGCTTGTGGATGATCCAGCTGGCCACGATGGCACTGACGAGGCCAGCAAGCCCGCCACTTGCGACAACTACTCCCACCGTTGCGGCATTGAGGTGCAGGTCGCGGACTAAGTACAGGACAACAAGAACAGCCTGCATCTGACCGCCGAATGCTCCAACTATAGCTGCCGACATTACGGAACGCATAGTTGGATGCCGAAAGAGAATCTTGAAACCAGCAGTTGTCGATGGGGTTCGACCTGAAGCGGACATTTGGTAAGCGGAGCGTGAGCCGGTGCTTCTTATGCGACTCTTCCAGATGGCCGACGCCAGAAAGGACAGCGCGTCGAGCGCGATTGCGCTTGGCGCCGATAGGAGTTGCACCAAATATCCCCCGAGCGCACTTCCTGCGGTACTCACTGCTGCAACGCTAGCAGCCATCGCGCTGTTTGCACCATTGCGGGAAAGCGGCGGAACCAGGATCTGGATGAACGATTCCGCTGCGACGGACTCGAATAATGCACAGGTTCCCGCGAGGAACACGACCGCATACAACTGCCCCATTGAAAGGGTCCCGGTCAGCGCTGAGACGGGGATAGAACCGAGCAGCAGGAACCTAAGCAGGTCCGCCAACACCAGGATGCGTCGGAACGAAAGTCGGGTGATCCACATTCCTGCATGAAGCCCCAGGAGCAGATTTGGTAGGAAGGTGGCCGCACCTAATGCGCCCAACTGAATAGGCGAAGCGCCAAGATACGTCGCAGCAGCCAGCGGCAATGCGATCACGCTTACGCCGGAACCGGAGAGCGAGATAAGAGTTCCCGTGAACAATTTGCGAAAGTCCGCGTGTTCTTTAAGTACCTGCAACAGCGACATCACTGGTGCTCGCTCACAGACCTACTTATATCCCCTCAGCGCTGGTACGGTCAACTCCCATGCTGACGCTAGCGCTCAAGCCTGGACATGACGGCTCAGTGGCCGCGATCGAAGACGGCCAGCTCCTCTGGTGCCTTGAGCCCGAGAAGGATAGCTTCTACAGGTACTCAGCCCTCACACCAAGCACAATACTCGACCTGGCCGAGAATATGGGGGCTCTGCCCGATGTGGTTGCACTCGGAGGTTGGTCAAGGACCCGCGAGCTCGGGCACGTAGGCGCTGGGTATCTGGATGCAACGGGGGTCGAGACTCACTCCTCCCGATTCTTCGGAAAGGAGGTAAAGTACTTCACGTCCTCGCACGAGCGGTCGCATCTCATGATGGCTTTGGGCATGGATGCTCCTGCGGACGACAACTTAATCTCTGTTCTAGTGTGGGAGGGCGTGATCGGCGCGTTCTACGTCTTCGATCGCCACTGGGAACTCCTACGCAAGATTCCAGTGATGGAGAACCCGGGCGGGCGGTACGCATTTCTGTTCGCGCTTGCTGACCCGAGCTTTCCCGATCGGGGCGCGAGGCCAGGGCGGGAGGTGAGCGGCAAGCTAATGGCCCTGGCGGCCTTCGGCGATCCGGCTGACGCCACTCCTGCAATTGTCGCGGTGGTTGATCAATTGCTGTCTGTCGACCTATACAACCTGTCTCTCAAGGCTACGTTCGAAGGCTCCGTTCTGCATAATGCAGGCGTTGAGTCGCACGTAGTGAAGACAGCGGCCGCATTACTGTCGCGTCGGATCTTCGATGCTTTCGCTGCAGTCGCTTTGGTTCAGCTTCCCGCTGGGTCGCCGCTGAGGATTTCGGGTGGGTGTGGCTTGAATTGCGACTGGAACTCTGCATGGGGCGATCTCGGCCACTTCAGCTCCGTCTTTGTCCCGCCGTGTGCCAACGATTCAGGGTCGGCAATAGGCACGGCCATCGACGCCGCTGCGTATTATGGCGATCGCCGACAACTCAACTGGTCGGTTTATAGCGGCCTAGAGTTTGTGCACGATACTTCGCCAAGTGCAGATCGATGGATCCGTCGACCGCTGATCGAGAGGGATCTTGCTGCGACCGTCGTGGACGGACACGTCGTTGCATTTGTCCAGGGTCGCTGGGAGATGGGACCCCGAGCGCTCGGGCACAGGTCGCTGCTCGCCGAGCCTTACACCAGCGCAACCAAGGACAGGTTGAACGCGATCAAACGACGTGAGTCGTACAGACCTATTGCGCCATGCTGTCGGGTCGAAGACCTGAGCAAGGCCTTCGTCGAGGACTTCCACGACCCTCACATGCTCTACTTCCGCCACGTACGTGCGAACAGCCTTCGCGCTGTCACGCACGTTGATGGATCAGCTCGAGCACAGAGCGTCACGGAGGCATCTAACCCTCGGTTACACGGGGTGCTCGATGCATTTGCAGCGCAAACGGGGTTAGGCGTGTTGTGTAACACCTCGCTGAACTTCAACGGCACCGGCTTCATCAACCGTATGTCGGACCTGGTCGCATACTGCGAGGCTCGCGGAATCGACGAAATGGTCATCGATGGCGACTGGTACTCACGTCGCCCAGAGTGATCACGAGGAGTAGGCGGTACATCCAGCATCCAGCAGTGATTCCGCGCGACCGGACGGCGTGTCTGCCGGAAGGGACGTGGAGCCCGGGGTGTGGTCGGTTTCGACCAAGTCCCCAACCGCCCCAGGACCCCGCGTGATCGCCTATCGTGCCACCCTCGACGTCTCTGACGCCGTATTCGCCACCGTCGTGCAGTGGATCGTCGCATCGGAAACGAGTCGATCGGCGCCCGTGGCAGCGGGCGGATTCGTGCCGTTCGCAGGCGCTGCTGGTCCTGCGCTGCCTGAAAGACGCGACCCTCGTCGACGCTGCCGCGCGCGACATCTCCGTGTCGAAGCAACGGGATACCGGTAATTCCACGAGGCGATCGACGTGATCGCCGAGCACGCACCCGACCTCGCTAACGTGCTGGATCGAGCGCAGGTCGAGGGCTGGTCGCACATCGAGCTCGACGGGACGCTCATCCCGACGACCCGCGTCGGGGAACGGACCGAGCGCGGCAACGACGCCTGGTACTCCGGCAAGCACAAGCAGCACGGCGGGAACCTGCAGGTCCTCTACGACCCACACGGATTCCCGGTCTGGGTCGCACCGGTTGAGCCAGGTTCGACGCAGGACATCATCGCCGCGCGCCGGCACGTGTTCCCCGGCCTGAACCACGCAGCCGCGACCTGGTTGCCGATCCTGGTCGACCTCGGCTACCAAGGCGCCGACATCGGCTACGAGCACGCGGTCAACAAGCCGAACCTCGACCAGACGACGAAGGCGCAAAACCGGTTCCTCACCGTTCTGCGCTGCATCTGCGAACGCAGCAACGCGCTGCTCAAAGCTGGCTGGCGCTACCTTCGCCGCATCACTTGCTGCCCGAAACGCATCACCCGGATCGCCCGCGCCGCACTCGCGCTAACCCACATCGCTTACGGCTGGTGAGAAAGCCTCAGTGGTAGCGGGCACAGGGTCTACTCGCAAGGACCGGTAATTGACATCGATGTCAAACCGGGCCGAAGCGGTTGCCAAACCGCCTGCTGCGATCTCTCGCTGAATGTTCACATCACCGTTTAGTAGCGACATCGCCGCGGCAAGTCCTTCCACATCCCTTGGTTGCACGAGCCTGCAGTTGATCCCGTCCACGGCGAATTCGTTAAACCCAGCAACATCCGTGAGAATCGTCGGCGTACCAACAGCCATGGCTTCAATTGCGGAGTAGCCGAGACCTTCATAATAGGACGGCTGAACGACGAGGTCGCTCGCTTGCAGCAGCCCAGGCATGTCGGCGTTGCTAACGTCTGTCCTCACGATCACCTTTTGCGAGATGCCCAACTCCCGCACCTGTTCGTTGATCTGACCAAGGTAACCAGTGGTGCCGGCACTCGGCGCGCCCGCAAGTACCAGGGTCGCACTCGGCTGGGCTGTGCCGAACGCTGCAAAAGCCCGCAGCAAATCAAGTTGCCCCTTGCGTTCGGAGAAACGACTGGGACAAACGATGACCTTGATTGCGCCCGAGAAGACGTGTTCTTGTCGCGCAAACTGGCGCATGTCGATGCCCAACGGGTTAACGACAATTTTATCGGGGGGCGCTCCGGATTCGATCGCTACGGACCGATAGCGCTCGCTCAAGCAGACAAAACGGTCCACACATTTCAGTTCTGCGGCGAATCTATACCGAGCGGCTGCAAAGGCCATCCGGTCCATAGCAATCTCGCTAAAGATTGCTGAGACCCTCGATCGTTCAACTCGCCCTGCCAGGGCGATGGCGGTGCTGATGGCCGCGTCGTGAGAGAGCACCCAAATTTGGTCGAAGTGGCGTTCCTCAACCAGGCGAAAGACTGTCTCGGCGCGGTAAAAGGTCTCGTGATCCCAATGTAGGCGGTGGCCCGGATCCTTGCGAGCGAGTACGACCACCTGGCCCCCCCCCTCCGTGATCACGTCTTGAAGACTCTGGTAAGGAGAAGTGCCGGTTACGAGGTCAAGCTCATCCCCTGATCGGAGAATTGCGCCACATAGATTTGCGGCCAGAGACTCGGCACCCCCCACCGCCGGAGCGATCGCCGGTGTGACTACCAGTGTCCGCACGCGCAAGGCCTCCCCTCTGCTATGACGCCGCATGGCCGTCCTAGACGATCGCGCGAGCAGAGCCTAGGACTACGTGGCCACAATCGCGAGCGGCCTGGTCGGCGACGATGAGGGGAGGGAGTGCTAGATGTTGCATGTCATGAGGTTGTGACCAGCGGGTTCGGCGGCGGGGCGGGTTGATCGGGAACGGGTCTCCCCGGTTGGGTGTGGAGCTACCACGGCAACACTCCCGTCCGAAGGAGACCCGTCCCGTGCACGCTGACGCCCCCTGACCGCCGAAGGCCGTCGTCGTCTGGTGGCCCGGGTCCTGGACGAGGGCCGCCCGCAGGCTCACGTCGCCGCGGAGCCCCATCTGGCCAGGGCGACGGTCCGCAAGTGGGTCACCCGGTTCGTCGCGGGCGGGGACGCGGCGTTGGCGGACCGGTCCAGTCGGCCGCATTGCAGCCCGACCCGGCTGGACCCGGCGGTGGTGGCGCGGGTCGAGGCGTTGCGCCGGGACCGCAAGCTCCCGCCCCGGCTGATCGTGGACGAGCTCGCCGCGGACGGGATCGAGGTGTCCGCGGCCACGGTGCACCGGTGGCTCCGGAAGCTGGGGATCAGCCGGCTCCGGGACCTCGACGTCACCTGCAACAGCCACCGGCAGGTCCGCCGGATCGTCACCGAACGCCCAGGTCAGCTGGTCCACCTGGACGTGAAGAAGATCGGCGCGATCCCCACCGGCGGCGGGCGGCGGGTGGCGGGTGGCGGGTCCACGGCCGCGGCAGCACCCAGGACAAGGCCGCCCGCCGGGAGCGGGTCGGCTACCGCTACTGGCACAGCGCGGTCGATGCCCACACCCGGCTCGCGTTCACCGAGTCCCTGCCCGACGAACGCGCCGTGACCGCGGCCGGGTTCCTCCGCCGGGCCGCCGCGTTCTTCGCCGCCCACGGCATCACGGTGGAGAAGGTCCTCACCGACAACGGGTCCTGCTACCGCTCGCCGGTGTTCGACGGGGCGCTGCCCGACGGCGCCCGGCACGCGTTCACCCGCCCGCACCGCCCGCAGACCAATGGGAAGGTCGAGCGGTACAACCGGACCCTGGGCGCGGAGTTCGCCTACGCCCGACCCTGGACCTGCGAAACCCAGCGCGCCGACTACCTCCAACGCTGGCTCATCCACTACAACTACCACCGAGCCCACACCGCCACCGGCAACCAGCCCCCGGCCACCCCACCCCCACCACTGTCACCAACGTCATGATGCAGAACAGCTAGAGGCCCGATCGTGAACTGTCCTGCGAAACGCCATCTGCCGCTGTGCGGCGAGCGTGTTCGACTCGACCTACCGGTAAGGTAACGACCGCGAGGATCGCAAGCGGCTCTCCGGAGCATTCGACAGGCGAAAGCATGGAGCTACTATGCGGATTTGGACTGATTCGGCAACCAAGCCCTCCACGCGCATAACAATTGTAGAGATTGATACTGCCTGGCACCCTTCGCGGCCAGGCGATGACTACCTGCGTTACGAGACCTTTGAGAATCGGCCGGAGCATGTCGACCTCTTGCTTGCTCAGGCTAGATACTTCTCCGAGTTCGGCCGCCAAGCGCCGGCCCACCGGGGTTGCCTGCTAGTTCTCGAGACCGGTGGTTGTTCGACGGGCCTTCCGGATCGGACGTGGCAGGGTCTGAGGATCGTGGACCCCGACGCACACGATGTCGCCGTCCTTCAGCGCCTAGTCGAGGAGGGTCGGCTGAGGTCGGTCAGGGGTCTGTTGCAGCTCGTCGGTCCGACTGCAGACGAAAGCGAGATGGCTCTGACTGATGCCCTCAATCAAACGCAGTTATCGATCTTCCACCCCGCGGGAAAGGGTGACTTTCGCAATGAAGCCGACCCGCCCACCGACATCGATCTGGTGGTTCCGACCAGCTTTCGCGGTGGGTTCCTCTCGCGAAGCAGCAACGACATAAGCTTTAATAGTGGTTTCTTCGTCTTGGCTGAGGAAGAACTGGTGAGCGATCCATTCAATCGGCTATACGACCCTATTGGCTTGACTATTGAGCGCGGCGTGATAACCTCGCCACCTTTATACTCTCGGCCTGCGCTCCTTGGTCTTGCGTCGAGCCGTCGACGAGGAGCGATCGACGGTCTGCGCTTTGCAGAGGTGGGCGGTGGCCAGTACCCGAGCGAGTGGGCTGTTGTGCAACTCTCAATCGCGGACGTGAACATCCATTTGAGTGGGTTAGATGTCCCTATTGACGGGTGCAGTGCAATCATGCGAACCAACGCCGTCCGAGGCTGCCACTGGGAAGCCGACTCGGTGATTCTCGCCGTTGTCGGGAGAAAAATAATGGCCGCTGGTCGCGCGTCTGAGATCGCTCCTAATTCGTCCCCACCCATGAATGGGTTCCTCCTAAGCGTGCCTCGACAGACGGCGTCGAGCGTTGACCTGGCGGCCGGTGTGTCTTACTCCTTCAAAAGAGCTCGTCTTCAGGCTGCATTGACGGGCGCTGGAGGGTGGCGGATCGTCGTGCATAAACGGGAGGTGACCGTTAATGACCCGTCCTTCACGGGCGAGTTTCGCAGCCTTCGTGATTCAGATCTGCAGCGGTGTCTCCCGCCAGTGCATCTTTCGACGCGCTATGCAACCGCAAGCAACAGATCCATCATCGCTGCGGGCGTCTCGCGTGATGCGCGTCTTTTTATCATACATGCTGAGGGTACTGAGCCGCGGATGGAGCGAGGAGATGTGGATAGCCTCGGAAGCAGCCTGGAGCAAGTGGCGCAGATCCTCGTTGACCTGGGGTGCGAAGACGCGTTAGCTCTCGACGGGGGCGGTTCGGCGCTTGTCAGTAGCAGGGGAAAGCTATTAACCAAGCCTGCTGACCGCTACGGTATTCCGCTTATAGGTATTGAGCGTCCGCTTCCTGGTGCCTGGCAGATTCAGGAGTCCTGACAGTCCCTGTTGGTGATCGTTCTCAGCGGCGCCCCGGTTCGTGGCAGCAGTGTCGGGAATGTGCTCGGTGTGGAGGTAGTCGTAGATCGATGAAAGCATCAGAAGTCGAGCCCGCGGGTTCAAGTTTGCCTGATCGTGGCGATCGGACTTTCCTCGGTGCTTACATCTGCGGCGACCACGAACGTCACGGTCCAGATTCTAAATCTCGGCGGGTCGGCCTCGGTGCCTCCCCTTTACGCTTTGCTGCAGAATCTCGCAGGGTTTACGAGCCTGATCTTGTCGCGGAAGATCGTCAGGGCGCACCCTCCAATGAGGGTTGCCTGATGTGCCCTGCGTTTCTCGGACGTGGTCATTTGTGCTTTACGCCGCTGCTCGGTAGCCGGCATGAATCTCACTAGGCGTCTGGTAGCCCAGGCCGGAGTGCAGTCTTTCGGTGTTGTACCAGCTATCGATGTACCTGGTGATGTCCCGGATCGCGTGCGCACGCGTCGGGTAGACGGTGCGGTGGACGCGTTCGTTCTTCA
>JAABUL010008551.1_pt1 | contig 10342 bp, 9 predicted proteins | sample 5559151 | NCBI WGS metagenome assembly JAABUL01 (sample SAMN10711876, study PRJNA513368) | rock metagenome | isolation source: Antarctica rocks | place: Antarctica: Victoria Land, Pudding Butte sud | reverse complement strand
GTATGCGTGCCGACCCACTCGTGCACCTGCCCGTCGTCCCCCCGCATCGGCACGCTGCGGACGAACATGTTGCGCCATGCCCCGTCCGCCCGCCGCAGCCGATGCTCGAACGTGAACGGGAGCTTGGATTGGATCGCCGCGTCCCAGAGCGGCTCGACCACGGGCCGGTCCTCCGGATGGATCGCCTCCATCCAGCCCCGGTCGCACAGCGCCGCCGTATCCTGGCCGGTGAACGCGCTCCAGCCCTGCTGCTCGCCGACAAAGCCGCCGTCACGCGGCATCAGCCACGTGATGGAAGTCGACGCCTCGATCAGCGTCCGGATCCGCCGTTCGCTCAGCGCCAGCTCGCCCCGGCTTGCCTGCTCCGACCCTCGCCGGCGGCGCGCCACGATCATCACGCAAGCAAAGCCCAACACGATCGACCCGGCCGCCACCAGCCCCAGCACCCGCGCCCGCCACGCCTCCCGCCGCTGCGCCTCGGCCAACCGCTCGCCGCCGCGCCGCTCGAGCGCCGCCGTCGCCTCGCGCACGCGGTCCATCGCCACCTTGCCCTCGCGCGACGACGTGATCGCCAGCGCCCTGGCCTCCGACACCCGGCGCTCGTCGACGATGCGCGTCGCCACGCCGACCTTGGCGTCGACCAGGGACCGCAGATCATCGATCGGCCCGAGCCCCTCCAACTCGCGCAAGCGCTCCGGCAGCGCGGCCCGGCCGTCCCTGAACGGCTCCAGGAACTGCTCGTCGCCGCTGATGACGAACCCGCGTTCGCCCGTCTCCACGTCCTTGAGCGACGACAGCAACCGCTCGGCCGCGATCACCCGCGCCGTCTCCCGCGCGACCTCCTCGCGCAAACCATGTTCCGAATAGACATAGGCCCCCGCCGCCGCCGCACCCGCGACCACCAGCACGGCCGCCGCCAGCATCAGCCGATCGCCCAGCCTCATCGCGCCTCGCTCAGACAGGAACATTCTCCACCGGCTCCGAGGCCACTTTGACAAACGCGATCAATTCGCCAACCGAGAGGATGACATGCTCATCGCCACCCTCCGCGCGCAAGGCCGCCAGCGTCGGCGAATCCGCGCTCGCCCCCCACAGCCCCACCACGATCTGCACCCCCGGGATCTTCCGCTGCATCCGCCGCACGAAGAAATGGATCGCCGCCACGCTCGCGCCGTCCTCGATCACGGAGAGGCAGCACAGCTTCACCGCGCCGAACTCCGGCTCGGCCCCGGATGCGTTGTTGTCCAGGATCGTGTTCGCCGCCGCCGCCGCGCCGAACCCGGCCTCGCACAACGACTGCACCGCCATCATCGCCGCCAGGTCGTCGAGGTCGCCGCGCGCCGGCAGGCACAGGATCGAGCGCTCGGCGGCCCACGCCCCCACACAGCGCCCCCGCCCAGCATCGGCGCCTGACACGAGCGCCTCGAGTAGGCCGGCCACCTGCGCATGAACCGAATCCACGTCCTCCGGCTCGTCGGACCCGTCCCCCCGGTTGCGCTGCGCCAGCACCAGCCCGGGGATCGCCACCCGATCGTAGTAGTCCACGCGCGAAGTCGCCGCGATCTGCTCTCGCGCCGGATCCAGCAGCACCAGCGACCGCCCCTCCAGCGCCCGCTGGTAGAACGTCTCCGACGGCAGCAGCGGAGACCCGCTCCCGAACAGCACATCGAGGAACGCGAACGCGCTCACGTTGCGCCCCAGCACCACCAGACAGACCGTCAGCGGCGTCGCGATCAACAGACCGACGAACCCCCACAGCAAGGTCCAGAACGACGTCGCCACCAGCACCGCCACCGGCGAGATCCCGGTGCTGTGCCCATACAGCAGCGGCTCGACTACCTGCCCGACGATGAGGTCGCTCAGGATGAACAGCGCGACGACGCCGATCGCCAGCGACCATCCCGGAGAGATCGCCACCGCCAGCGCGAACGGCGGCACCACCGCGATGAAGCTGCCGACGAACGGCACGAACCGCATCAGCGTCGCCGTCAAACCCAGCAGGATGTACCCAGGCACGCCCATGATCGCCAGCATGCTGCCGATCCAGACCCCGAATGCGGCATTGATCGTCAGCTGCGACAGGAAATAGCGCGACAGCCGATGCCCGGCATCGTTCATCGCGAAGATCGTCCGGTGCAGGTCCCGCCGGCCCACCAGACGAACGAACCGGTCGCGCAGGTCCTCGCTGTACAGCAGGATCACCAGCGTGAAGATCAGCACCACGGCCGCCGTCGTCAACGGCCCGAGAAGCGGCCGCGCGAACCGCTCCGCCAACGACACCACCGTGCCACCGGTCGATCCGCCGCCCGTCAGCGGCCGCGCCGCCTCGGCGATGATCTCGTTGCTCGCCAGCAGCCGGTCCCACTTGCTGGTGATGTTCGCCTGATACTGCGGCAGGCTGCTGGCCAGCGCCGTGATCTGTTGCCCGACCACCAGGCTGAGCAGCCCGATGACCATGAACGCCAGTGCCACCGCCAGCAGGACCGCCAGCGCACGCGGCAGCCGCGCCCGCTGCAGCAACCGCGCCAACGGCGCCAGCACGAACGCCAGCAACCCGGCCAGCACCAGCGGCACCAGCAGCTCCTGCCCGAAATACAGCGCCGCGACCACGACCGCGCCGCCGTTCAGCATCGCCGTGATCCGCACCGCAGCCGCATTCAGCTGCCGCTGCGCTTGCCTCGACCCGGCCTCATAGAGCGTGTCAGCGATGGTTGCCTGCCCTCCGACTTGTTAGGACCAAGCTTGGCGACGAATGAACCTTTGCGCGCGTCCGAAGTTGCAGGATATGCGGCGGCGCCCGCCAAAGAGGCCGAATGACGAAAATTTTGCTGGTTGAGGATCACGAAGAGCTCTGGGATTCGCTGTCACGCCGTCTGCGCCGGCGCAATTTCGACGTCGTGCTCGCCCATGACGGCCAACAGGCAATCGATCAGATCACCGCCGAGTCGCCCGAAATCGTGCTGCTCGATATGAATCTTCCGGTCATGGACGGCTGGACCGTGGCCCAAACGCTGCGGGCGCAACGGAACCGGATCCCGATCATCGCCCTGACCGCCCACGCCATGGCCGCCGACCGCCAACGCGCGCTCGAGGCCGGCTGCGACGCGTTCCACGCCAAGCCCGTCGTGTTCGACGAGCTGCTCCGCCAGATCGACGAGATGCTGCTCCGCGCCGAAGAAGCCGAAGCCTGACTCCTCATGAGCCGTGCAACGGCCATACCAGCAGGATCATGGGCAGGCCGACGAGGATCACGATCAGCGACAGCGGCGCGCCGAGCCGGGGATAGTCGATGAACCGGTAGCCGCCGGGTCCCATGACCAGCGTGTTGCACTGATGCCCCAACGGCGAAAGGAAGTCGCAGCCGGCCCCGAGCGCCACGGCGATCAGGAACGGGTCGACGCTGAAGCCGAGCTTGCCAGCCACGCTGGCCGCCAGCGGACCCATGATCAACACCGTCGGCGCATTGTGCAGGAAGGGCGTCACGATCAGCGTGATCACCAGGATGATCCCAAGCGCCCACACCCCCGGCATGCCCTGCACCGCCTGCAGCAGCAGATTGGCCAGCAGCGCCGTCCCGCCCGTGTCGTTGAGCGCATGCGTCACCGGGATCAACGCGCCGAGCAGGATCAGCACGTGCCACTCGACCGTCTCGTAGGCCTCGTGCATCGTCATCGTGCGCATCAGCAGCATCACCACCGCCGCCGCGAAGAACGCCACCGCAACGCTCAGCACGTGCGTCGCCACCAATCCCATCGCGACGACCAGCACGAGCGCCGGCCAGATGCTGCGCGCATCCCGGCCGAGCGAAATGCTGCGATTGGCCAACGGCAGGATCCGCAGTTCCCCAAGCGTATCCGGCAGCTGCGGCGACGCGCTCCGCAGCACGACCACGTCGCCGGCGCGCAGCCGCACCGTCGCCAGCCGCTGCCCAATCCGCTGCCCGCTGCGGCTGACCGCGAGGACGCCGATCTCGAACCGCTCCCCGAGCCGGGATTGCAGCAGCGTCTTGCCCACCAGCGGCGAATCGGCCGTGACCACGCCCTCGACCACCTTCGCCTCGCCAGCCGAAGCGCCGCTCAGGCTCAGGCCCGCCCGCGCCACCAGCCGGTCGAGGTCCGACGGCTCGCCCCGCAACAACAGCAGGTCGTCCTCGCGCACCACCGATTCCGGCCGCGGCGGATAGCGCCGGAACCGCTCGCGGATCACCAGCGCCACCTGCACATCGCCCTCCGCCAGGGCCTCCACCTCGGCCACGCTGCGGCCCACCACCGCCGACCCCCGCGAGACGTTCGCCTCGGCCGTATAATCCTCCAGGTTGAACGCCGCCTCCAGACCCGCCTCGGCCCGCCGCCCGCGCGGCAGCAACCGCCACGCGAAGCTCACGAACACCAGCCCGGCCACCGCGACCGTCAGCCCCACCGGCGTGAAGTCGAACAAGCCAAACGGCTTGCCGACCGTGTCCGCCCGCACCTTGGAGATCAGGATGTTCGGCGCCGTGCCGACCAAGGTGACGATCCCGCCAAGCATGGACGCAAACGCCATCGGCATCAGTACCGCCGACGCCGGCGTCTTGTTGCGCCGGCAAATCTGCAGCGCCACCGGCATGAAGATCGCAAGCGCGCCCACGTTCTTCGTCACCATCGACAAGCTCAGGCACGCCGCCGACAGCACCGGCACCTGCAGCCGGGTCGTCGTCAGCTTGGACGCGATCGGGCGCATGGCCGCCTCGACGATCCCCGACCGCGCGATGGCCGCACTCACCACCAGCGCCGCCGCGATGATGATGACGACGTCGTCGGAAAACCCCTCGAACGCATGCTTGGCCGGGATGATGCCGCCCAGCAGGCCGATCCCGAGCGAGGTCAGCGCCACCAGGTCATACGGCAACCGGCCCCAGGCGAAGGCCGCGACCGTACTGCCGAGCAGGACGAAGGCAAAGATCTGCTCGGGTGTCATGGCGGTGCCTGCTTGGTTCGCGTGAAGCGGTGGAACCAAAATTGACGACCGGAGTTGCATCGTCGCGATGGATTGGCGCCAACGCGCCAACCCGCCAGAAAGGGCCAGATGCGCAAGATCCTACTCGTTGAAGACCATGAGGAGATCTGGGACTTTCTCTCGCGCCGCCTCAAACGCCGTGGCTTCGAAATCGTCCTCGCCACCGACGGCCAGCAAGCGGTCGACAAGGCCGGCAGCGAACGGCCCGACATCGTTTTGCTGGACATGAACCTCCCCATAATGGATGGTTGGACCGTCGCAGGCACGATCAAGGCAAACCCGGAGCTGCAAAAGACACCGATCATCGCACTCACCGCCCACGCGATGTCGGGCGACCGCGAAAAAGCCCTGGCAGCAGGGTGCGACGACTACCACCCCAAGCCGGTCGACTTCTCCAAGCTCCTGACCCAGATCGACGAGCAACTGGCTAAAACCGTTCCGGCTTGACGGCAATGTCGGTCCTGACCTTCTTCCGGCGTGCCGAACCCGGCGCCCTCCCATCGCCCGACCTGGACGCGACCGAAATCGGCGCCACGCCGGCCACCACCGTCGAAGCGCCGCTCGGCCGCCGCGAGCGCCGCCCCGACCCCGGCGCCGCCGTCATCATGGACGCGGTCGGCCAGAAGCTGATCAACGCCTGGTTGCAGAATCGAAATCAAACCTTGGTGCCGCTGACCCTCAACTTCAGAGTCTTGTCGGCCGAACAGCACGACTCCGTCATCTCGTTTCTCGCGGCGCTCCTGCTCGCCGGCCGCCCCGCCGCCGATGCGATGGCCGCCGTCCCGTCGCTGAAAACCTGGCTCACCGGCCTCGGCGCCGACCCGGCCGATCTCGCCACCTTCGACGCCGCCCTGGCCGCCCCCAAGCCACTCGGCACGCTGATGGAAGCCGCCCACGCGCTCGACACCACCATCTACGCCTTCATCGCCTCGCTCGCCGCCGCCGACCAGCGGTTTCCCGCGTCGAACCTGCTGTGCGACGTGATCGAGGCCCGCTTCGAGCTCCCATCGGCCGCAATCCGCAGCGCAACCCGCCGCTACCGGCGCTAATCCGATTCAGTCAGCGCCCGCAGGGCCTGCTGCACCGAACTGTTCGTCACCAGCAATGTCCGCGAGATATCCGCAAGCGTGATCCAGCCGACGACGTGATCGGTCTCCGCATCCAGCACAGGCAGCCGCCGGACATTGTTGACCGCCATGACGTCCATGGCCGATTGCAGAGTATCCCCAGGGCGGCACGTGATCACCGGCCGTGATGCGAAATCGCGCACGCGGGTGGCGACCGGATCGAGCCCCTTGGCCACGACCCGGTACAGCACGTCCCGATCCGTCACGATGCCGAGCAACCGGTCCGCCGACCCGACCGGAAGCGCACCGACATCGATTTCACCCATCAACTCGGCCGTCTCCTGCGCCGAACTCTCCGCCGGGAGGAACTCGACGTCCCGGCTCATCACGTCGGCGACGATCATGCCTCGTCGTGCTTCAACTCGAACAGCAGCAGGGAGCGCGACGTCACGGCATACTCCTGGTCGAACTCGAACACCGGCTCATAGGACAATTCCGGTTGGTTCGTGTCGATGACCAGATACCACCGGCCCCCGCCCACGACCGACGGCAGCTTGAACTGCACCAGCGTATGCGAGGCGTTGAGGATCAAAAGCAGCGTCCGGTCGATGCCGCGCCGCCGGATACCCGTCGCCTGCGCCCGCCCATCGAGGATCAGGCCCATGCACTTGGCGACCCCGTCCTCCCAGTCCGACGGCTCCATCTCCGCCCCGGACGGGCTGATCCAGGTCAATTCCCGGATTTGCAGCTCTTCGTTGTAGCTTCCCGTCAGGAACCGCTCGCGCCGCAGGATCGGAAACTCCCGGCGCACCCGCGTCAGCTTGGTGACGAAGCGCATGAGCGTCTTGCCAGCCTCGTCATGCTCCCAATTCACCCAGGAGATGTCGTTGTCCTGGCAGTAGGCATTATTGTTCCCGTCCTGGGTCCGCCCGAACTCGTCACCCGCCAGGATCATCGGCAACCCTTGGGATAGGAGCAGGGTCGCCAGCATGTTCCGCTTTTGGCGCTCCCGCAGCTCGATGATCTCAGCATCGTCCGTCGGGCCCTCGACGCCACTGTTCCAGCTCAAATTGTTGCTGGTGCCGTCTTTGTTGTCCTCGCCGTTGGCGTCGTTGTGCTTCTCGTTGTAACTGACGAGGTCGTTCAGCGTGAAACCGTCATGCGCGGTGAGGAAGTTCACGCTCGACCACGGACGGCGGCCACCCCAATCGAACTTATCGGCCGATCCGGTGATGCGCGTGGCCAACTCCGGAAGCATCCCGTTCTCGCCCTTCCAGAACTCACGCACCGTATCCCGATACCGGTCGTTCCACTCGGCCCAGCCCGGGGCAAACCCGCCAACCTGATAGCCCCCCGGGCCACAATCCCACGGTTCGGCGATCAGCTTGACCTCCTGCAGCACCGGATCCTGGCCGACCGCCCGCAGGAAGCCGCTCTGCTGATCGAAGCCATGCGGCTCGCGCGCCAGGATCGTCCCCAGATCGAAGCGGAATCCATCCACGTGCATTTCCTGAACCCAATACCGCAGGCTGTCCGTCACCATCTGAATGACCCGCGGATGGCTCAAGTTTAAGGTGTTGCCCGTCCCGGTATCGTTAATGTAATAACGCGGCTGATCCGGCAGCAAGCGATAATAGCTCGCGTTGTCGATCCCCTTGAAGGACAGGGTCGCCCCCTTTTCGTTGCCCTCTGCCGTATGGTTGTAAACCACGTCGAGAATGACCTCTAAGCCGGCTTCGTGCAGCCGAGCCACCATTTCTTTGAATTCGGCAAAGGCGAAATCCGGCACGCTGGCGTAGCGCCGTGACGGGGAAAAGAACCCGATCGTGTTGTAGCCCCAGAAATTGGTGAGGCCCTTCTCCAACAGGTAGTCGTCGAGCACGTAACTATGCACCGGCATCAACTCGACCGCAGTCACTCCGAGCGATTTCAGATGGCGGATGACGGCCGGGTCGGCCAAACCGCGGAACGTGCCGCGATAGGGCTCGGGCACGTTCGGGTGCTTCTTCGTGTACCCCCGGACATGCAGTTCGGCGACCACCATTTGATCCCACCCGATGCGGGGAAGTCGGTCATTGCCCCAAGTGAACGCGCTATCGATCACGCGCGCCTTCGGCATGAACTTGGCACTATCGCGATCATCGAACGTCAGATCGTCTCCAGTCTCCATCTTGTAGCCAAACAGAGCCGGGTCCCACTGCACTTGCCCTACCAGAGACTTCGCGTAGGGGTCCAACAGCAACTTGTTAGGGTTGAAACGATGTCCGGCCAGCGGCTCGTAAGGACCATGCACCCGAAAGCCGTAGGCTGTCCCCGGCCGTGCGTCAGGCACGAACCCGTGGAAGATCTCGTTGGTGTATTCCGGCAACTCGAGGCGCTCGAGTTCATTCTCGCCGCTCTCGTCGAACAGGCACAGCTCGACCTTCGTCGCGTTCGCGGAGAAGATCGAGAAATTGACCCCGAGCCCGGTCCAGGTCGCGCCGCGCGGCGAGGGACGACCTTCGAGAATACGTGTCTGGGGCAGGCTGACGCTCATGGATCGGCTCTTCGATATGCGGGAGCACAACAACTTTCCTCCCTAGGAGTTCGATCGGGATCTCAAAACGCCCGGCATGAGGAAGCCCGCAGAGCTGCTTTAACCGGCTGGTAACCGGTTCGTCGTAGGATAGCCCTCGGCCACCTGAGCAAAATCTCCGTGCGGATCCTCTTCATCCATCAAAACGCGCCGGGACAGTTCCGCCATCTCGCGCCGAGCTTAGCCAGGCGGCCCGGAAACGACGTTGTCTTCCTCGGTGAGCGCCGGCGTCAAAGCCTCTCGCCGAGCCTCCGTAATGTCCGCGCCCTGGCCTACCAGCCGCCCCCCAATCCCGGACCACAGACCCACCGCTATCTCCGCCGCGCCGAATCCAGCGTGCGCCGTGGCCAGGAAGTGGCGAGAACGTGCCTGCGCCTGCGCACCCAAGGGTTCGACCCCGACCTCGTGATCGCCCACCCGGGCTGGGGCGAAACACTGTTCCTGCGCGAGGTCCTTCCGCGCGCGGCGATTCTATCCTATTGTGAGATGTTCTATCGTGCTGAGGGGCAGGACACTGGCTATGTCCCGGAAACGGCGATCGATCTCGACGGTAAATGCCGTATCCGCACCTGGAACGCCGACCTCCTCACCAGTTTGGACGTCATGGACCACGGCCTGTCGCCGACAAGCTGGCAACGCGATCAGCACCCGCAAGCCTACCGCAGCAATATACCGTCATTCACGATGGCGTCGATACCGATGAGGTCGCTCCTCGCCCCAGCGCCCGATTCCAGGTGCCGAACGGGCCCTGCTTCACCCATCAGGACGAAGTGCTCACCTTCGTCGCGCGCGACCTGGAGCCCGTCCGAGGATTCACGCTGCTCATGCGCGCGCTCCCCGATCTCCTCCGCCTCCGCCCCGAAGCGCATGTCCTGATCTGTGGCGGCGACGGCGTCAGCTACGGCCGCCCTCCACCCGGCGGGCAAACCTGGCGGGACGTCATGCTGCGCGAGAACCCGGTCGATCCGGGGCGCGTGCACTTCGTCGGCAAGCTGCCCCGCCCCGCTTATCTCGACCTGCTCGGCGTCTCGGCCTTGCACCTCTATCTGACCGTCCCCTTCGTCCTCTCCTGGTCGTGTGTCGAAGCGCTCGCGGCCGGCTGCCTCCTCCTCGGCTCCGACGTCGCACCCGTCCGCGAGGTCATCGAGGATGGCATCAACGGCTTCCTCGTCGACGCCCGAGACCCGGCCGCCGTAGCAAGACGCGCGGCAGAACTCCTCGAGCACCGCCTCTCGCTCGGCGCCGTCCGCCGCACCGCCCGGGAACACGCCCTCGCCCGCTTCGACGTGCGCGACTGCCTGGCCGCCCAGACCAGGCTCATCGACGGGATCATCCGATGAGATCCGCCCTCGCCCTCCTGACGGCGCTCGCAATCGCCAGTCCAGCGCTCGCTCTGGAACCTCCAGCGCTGCAGCTGCGCATCACCGCCGAGCCGGTCGCGGCTCTCGCGGATCACCCCGCAAAATGCGCCCCCGAGGACATCCCCGATGCACCCGCTCGCGCCATCCGCCTCCGCGATGGAACGGTGCAGCTCTATGCCTCGGACCAAATCAATCGTGTCAACCGAGGCCCCGACCTGGTAGTGGGTCAGTTTGACTTGAACTGAATATCGTCCTAGCCGTTCATCGGTGCAAGCTACGTTGACCCATGCCATATTCTCCACATGACCATGAAGCGTACACCCCGCCCCCGCGATCCCGTCCAG
>JAABUL010008550.1_pt1 | contig 10343 bp, 5 predicted proteins | sample 5559151 | NCBI WGS metagenome assembly JAABUL01 (sample SAMN10711876, study PRJNA513368) | rock metagenome | isolation source: Antarctica rocks | place: Antarctica: Victoria Land, Pudding Butte sud | reverse complement strand
GGCGGCTCCAAGAGGAATGGCGTATCGTGCGAAGCAGATTTGTAGGCCGCAGCGGCAAGACGCCAAGATTTTGGTGACCCCATTACCAAAATCATGGCTTTTCGTGCAATTGAATTAAAACCTCTTCTACTTGTTTAATTGATTTGCAATTGTAAAGTCTTTAGTATATTTGCATAGATAGCATTCTAATCTACATTTGCTTTGTCGTCAATAATTTCTTTAGTTTTTTTGATTTTTTTTTGTCGCTATTGCTATAAACAAGTTTGTCAAAACAAAGAAATTTTTTAAGAAGATTGTCGTTGTTGCTTTTAATAACTTTTTGCTCTTTATAAAATCTAATATTATTAAGTTAAAGCTCAATATTAAAAGCAAGTTAACAACAAGCTTTTTTGTTTTTGCTTTTACAAAGAAGTTTGCGAGCAAAATACTTCTTTTTATTGTCGATATTTATTAGATATTCTTCGATTCTAATATAGATTTTGTTGTTGCTAATAATAATAGATTCTTTGATAATAAAGATGCGAACAATAATGCTATTAATATAGCAACTATAACGAAGATTTTTTTAAACAAAAAAAATCTAATAATTATTAATAAAATCGCAAGACAAAAAAGAAAGAAGAAAAAAAATAAGTTGCTTGCTTTAAAAAACTACATATTAGTCTTTATAATTATTTTCGACAATAATAATGTTTTTAAACAAGATAGTAGATTAATTGTTGTTTGTAATATTAATAATTGATTCTTTATTGTTATTCGACTTTGTATATAGACTAAAGCAAAAATATATACTAAAAATAATGCTATTTTGTGCTATAAATTAGAATTAAAGACAATAATTATCTAAAAAGAGTAGAAATCTAATTAGAGACTAGTTTCGAAGCTTAGAAACAATATAGATTGAACACTTAATATACTTTTGCGCATTAAAGAGTACTTTTGTTCGTAATTTAAAAAACAAAAAATTATAATTTGTGTTTCTTTTCTATATAGTAGAGTCGAATCAAATATATTTTTATTGCATTTAAAGAATTCTTTTTCTTTAAAAAAATCTCTCTTTGTCGCAATAATTAAGACGAAGATTGCAAAAAACAAAGCAATTTGCAAAGCAAAAATTGTTAATCTACTTAAAATTAACAAGATTGCAACAATAAAAAAGCTTGTTAATATACACAAATGCAAAAATTATAAATATATTAATAAAAGCAAAAGACAATACTATTTAAGTAGCAACAAATACTATAAATTTGATTAAAAAAATATTAATAACTAAATTAAAGAGCACACAATTAAACAATATATATTGAGTAAGTCTTTCAACTATATTAAATGTCGATACAAGATTATCGAGCTTAATAGCAATAGCAATTCTTTTAATAGAAAAAACGTATTAAGAGTAGAAAAGTATACGTTTCTCGAAACTTCTACTTCTACTTTTATTCTTGCTTCAATATCTATTTTATCGACTAATTTTATATTTGATTTTATTAAAACTATGTTCGATTTGCATTTTATAGATATAATAAATAATTGTATACGCAAGCAAAAGACTAGAACTTGCAAATATAAAAGAGAGCGTTAGATAGAAATCGATTTTAAATAGAATTGTATAAAGAAATGTTGTTGCAAACAACAAACAACTAGTAGTATAAATAGAAAATATTTTCGCGATAGATTTAGAGTTTATATATGTTTATCTAACACAAATACTAATATTTTTAGTACTTTATCTAGCAATTTTATTAGAATATTTTTCGATAAGTTTGTTATAGTAAACTTTGTTGTCTAAATTGTTTGCAAAAAAGATTTTGCTTTTAAAAATACTTTTTGCGATACAATATTAGAAGCGAGCGATATTCTAAACAAGCAAATATTTATATTTCAAATAATTAAAAGTTAAAAAACAAATACTAGATAATAATTATCGATCGATATAGTATTTAAAGTAAATATTACTTTTGCATACAAAATTAAATTATACAAAAATTATTTAAGAATTAAACAATTTAATAAGAAGACAATTAATAGAAGCTTTAATAAAATTATAAAGAATACTAATAATAAGTTAAATTTTCTATTCTTTCGTCTATATTATTGTCTATCTTTGTAAAATATTTGTAACAATAATTATTAATAAAAACTATTTAAATCGAATTTAGCGTTGTTCGAAAAAAATTGTTTTAATAATAATATTGCAAAATAAAAGTCGAAATTATTGCTAGCAAAATCGCGAATTAACAAAATCTAATTATATAAAGTTTAGTACTACAAAAACTAAATTTTAAATTAATATTAATGCGACTTTGCGCAAAGTTGCAAAAGAATTTAGAGTCTTATTTTTAATTCTATATTTGCTAATTTATTATTATTGTTATTATAGAATCTTAGTTTTTACGTATTTATCAATCGATAAAGTTAGTTTAATCTATAATTTGTTTATTTACAAAATTTGAAGACTATTCGATCAATTAAAAAGATATTAAACATATTGTATTGCAAATGCTTTCGAAAAGTTTTATAAATAAAATTATAGTAGAATTTTCTTTTTAAACGCAAACGTAGACGCAAATATCAAAAGTCTTTTTACAACAAACTCGCTTTTTTACAATTAATTTAAACAAGACTTAAAATAATATATCGAAACATAGAGACACAAACAAAAATAAGAATTCAAATAATAGCTTGCTTAATTATATAGGAAAAAAAAAAAATCTAAAAACAATTAGAAGTTGCAAAAATTACAATTTACAAAGCTCTTATTTAGACAACTAGTTATATATTTTATTGCAATACAAATAGTTTATTTTTAATATTTTAAAAAGTTTGCTTAAATTATGTTTTTGTTTTTGTGCTAGAACTATTTTTGTAAGAATTTCTTAAATATCTTGTAGTTCTTTGCGCGTTGTCTATATTGTTTTATTTATATTTTAAGTATTGCAAAGAAAATTTCGATAAAGTTATAATTATAGAAGTACAAAGATAGAAACGTCAATATAACGTTTGCATTATTATATATTTCTTAAAATTTCTTGCTTTTGTAGACAAAAATATTATTTAAACAAAGCACTAAATTAGAGTTTTTATTAATTGTCAATATAGTAAGTAGTAGAACGTAATAATAAACAAAATTGTTAAAGATTATTTGCGTAATCGATTTATAATAAATAATTTAAACAATATATTTCTTAATTATAAATACAAACAATATTAATTATTTTTTTAATCTTTTAAATATTGTATGCATCTTTGCTTTATAATTTTGTAACAACTATTTATATTTTCTATTGCTAATTCTTTCGCAAACAACAAATTTATTCAAAAATATTAATTGATATATTTTTTACTAATATAGTTGTACTTGTTAAATATTATGTTGCGTCTAATTTTTTTACAAAGTGCAATAAAAAATTTGCAAAACATCTATTAATATATAATTAATAGAACGTTTTTATATTGATCTTTTTATATATTTACTCTTCTTTTCGAAGTATTCTTGCAATCGTTTAAATACTAATAATAATGTCAAATTTATTATATAAATAAAGATATATCTTGTTCAAATAAACAATAAAGTAAAGATCAATATACTTAAGAAGACTATTCTTTATTATTTTATCGATTAATCTAATAGAATCTCTACGATACTAAGAAACGACAACAAAGATATACAACTCGATATTATATTTTATTCTACATATTTGTTGTTTAGATATATTTTCTAGATACAATATGCAAACAGTATCTTTATCGATTCTAATACAATCGACGATAACAACTTTTTGATCGTCGATTAGAGCAAACGTTATAACGAAAAGAAAATTACGAAACAAGCAGATTACACGATTATACTAAAGACTTCAAATGCTGCCTAATCAGAATGCTAATTGAACAGATGGAAGAGGTTTTAATTCAATTGCACGAAAAGCCATGATTTTGGTGGTGGGGCCACCAAAATCTTGGCGTCTTGCCGCTGCGGCCTACAAATCTGCTTCGCACGATAACCGTCGAAACCTCGGTTGCTCTGGCACAAATTTTGTAGCGTGCCAGGGGTCTGAGGCAACATTGATGGAATGTCATTTTTCTTAGCATGTGACGGCTGGCCGAAGAAAAATTCTGATTGCGTGCCCTTGGAGACAATTTAAAAACCCTCCGCTTTTGTGGGCTTCCTCCGCTTTCTCTCGGGCTCAATCATACCAATTTGCAATCAGGGTCGCTCAGCGGCACGCTCGTCAATCGGAAGATGCTTCATCCACAGACCGTAATGCACAGAAACGAGCTCGTATGGCATGTGATGGATGCAGATTAAAGAAGTAAAAGGTGCGTTGAACCATAATCCATACTTCAATTCATTACTTATTTATGTCACAGTGTGATGGTCCCAGTCTATGCAGTAGATGCAAGGCAAACAATGCCATATGTATTTTCGGGGAGCCAAAAGCTCCCATAAACGAGTCTATCCCAATGGTTTTGTTGCTGTCACACATGATTTACAGTATATGACTGATTACTGGAGCAACTGCAATCCCAGCTCACTTCACCGTGTCGGTCAACACCCATGCACTCATGCACCTCGCTTGATTGTATGGGGCTCACCATGTCGGTCGACTCGACCTTCTTGCTGCATCATAGTTAGGATCAGGTAGAGACTGTATGGCTTTCTTAATCGAAATACAGAGGTATCGACCGTGAGTCTTCACTTTCTCCTTGCTGAAACAGATGGTCTTGGCAACAATGCTGTTTTGGATCTCCATCTTTGGCTGCGGTGACGCATTACAGAAGGATTTGAGTTCCTCCAGGACCCACTGAAAGTGAACGAATGACTTGTTCTTGTTCGCCGCTATCCAAAATCTCGATCCAGCTGCCGTGGACTCTGCAGCAACTGTGCTGACGCTCCTTCCACCAGCTTGAAGTCGCATAACAGTGACAGACTGTCCAGAAATATGCGCCTTTCTCCTTTTGTGCATACTGTCATCTGCATTCCGTCATCGAACATAGTTGTGCGCGCTGGCTTCAAGTAGCTGCATGAGGCCAGCTCGTGTGAGAGGAGCAAATGTACCTTGAGTCAGGCCCATTTCCCAGGGTGGTAGCCAATGACGTACGATTACAACGGTGAAAGCCATCCCACGGCCAGTTGTTTTATAGTTTATCTGGTGGGACTCTAAACGTTTGCACACGTCTTTCCCCACCCTCCTCAAAGGCCGTACGTCCGTTTAGTCTGCAAGAAGCGACGGAAAGGGCATACACTAGATGGTTATTCGAGCGGTAGCCGATCCTGACAAGGTCACATTCTCACTTATTGAGCTGTAGCGAACGCTCTAGCGAACAGGTAGGGAAGTTACGGCCAAGTCGGGCCTTGGATTTGGGGCAAAAACGGGTAGCCAATGCATGAACTAAACGACGAAGCCCACAAGCATGTGATCCTTGCTCTCTAGAATTCAAAGTGCAGGGGCTCTAGCGGAACGCTCAGAAATGCGAACATTCCATCAAGCAATAATGGTGGCTGAAGAAGGCCCGACTCTGGAGCCGTGGATTTTATGAACTTAAAGGCTAGTAGGCCCTCTCTCCTGGTTGCTGACCTCTAAAGAAGCTCTACCCGATATTAGGGCGTAAAAGCAAGAGGAAAAGAAAGGGAAGAAAGGGAAAAGGACCCAACAATCATCAATCTTAAACATCTTATCCGAACATCCATCTAACAGATGTGTATCTGAGAGATAGGGTTCTATCGTTAGGCTTGTAATTTACATCCAACGCATGGCGCGGGAGGCTTTGCACTCTGATAAATATCGGGCCTTGGTTTCCCAGAGACATTCAAGTAGCCTACAGCGCCTTTATCCAAGCGAAATATGGCGTGGTCCATAAGGGTATATGTCCCAGGGACCACCATCTTCATATTGACGATCGTCGCAGCACCTGGGAGAACGCTGACCGTCTGTATAGAGGATGCAGGGCGGCTCACGACGTCGCCGTCGCGGTACACGTTTCTAATGTTGCTACCCAATACGTGGAAGGAGCTCGTCAAGTTCGGTCCTGCGTTCCCAAAATAAATGCGGATGGTTTCGTCGGTATGGGCCTTGAGAGGTTGGTCTCTCGTTAGGGCGGACTCGCTCCGGTTGAAGACGACGACGTCCGGTTCCTTGCGCAGCGCGTTTGGATACGAAAACTCCACCATCGACGACCGCTGTCCGTCCTCCAGCTCCTCAGGCGGCTCGTGGTAAAATTCGCTCTGCATCACGTAGTATTCCCGGTCCACCGAGGGAAGATCTCCCTCCGTCGGCTGCACGTATATGAGTTTATACATGCCGTTGGCGATGTGTACGGGCACCGGCGCCGCTGCGCAGTGGTACAAGAACAGTCCCGGGTACAGTAGCTTGAACCTTGCTGTCTTGGTCTCGTTCTCTTCCGCCGTCGTCAACGCCGCCCCTCCGCCAGGCCCCGTAAACGCGTGACAGTCGACGTTGTGCGGATTACCCGTCCGGTCCCGATTCGTCAGCGCCAGCTCCACCACGTCGCCGACCCGTGCTCGGATGAACGGCCCGGGAACCGTGTCGTTGAACGTCCACTGTTCGTACTTGTAGGGTCTCGTAAGCTGCGCCACTCTGGTCGTCGCCGTCAGCGGCACTTGGAGGAGCACAGAATAGTCTCGGGTAATCGATGGAGGAACATGCGGCGCGCTCGTGAGTATCGCCTCCTCTTTGGGGAATTTCGAGATTTCTGATGACTCTCCTTCGGGAATCTCGTAGATTTCCGGGCGCGAATGCGCCGTTTCCCCCGCTTGCGCAGGCACAAAAGAGATTGAACGCCGCGTAGACATCGGCTCTGGCGTCACCGCCGGGAACGGCTTTTCCGCAAATTCATAGGGCGGTACCGGTTTCTCTGAGGTGGGCGCAGGGGTTGGATCCACCGCGGCGGGCGCGCTATCCTGTCCCCAGATCCTCCGAACTGAGCTCTGGCGTCGCCAGTACAGAAACATACCGAGCGCGACTGGGGTGGAGAGCGCTCAAACGAAAGCTAATTGGGTACGTTTCGCATAATGATCGATTCCGGGTTTGAAGGAATCGGTCGAAATCCCACGTGCTGGAACTCACCCAGCTCGTCGTGGTGGTGACGGTGATGTGGAGAAGAAACATGTCGAAACACATGCTCTGCTTCCTGATGCGGAATGCCGTCTGGTCGTCGAAGCCACTATCCAGGACGTCCTCAGCGGTGCGCGCAAGTAACTCGTACTGGCACTCATTATTTTCGCAAGAGAAGTGCAGTGCAGTGCAGTGCAGTGACCTTTCCCTCGAATTGCGGAGAAAAAAAAGAGGGTAGGAAGGCAATCAGGAAGGCACATTGAAATACAAACGTGTCAAAGGCCAAAGGGCAAAGGAGTTTCATAGCACAAGAGGCGAAAAGTGCCGCACACCGTTTCATTACTGCCCAAAAGGCCGGATATGCCGCCTATTGGAATTTTGCAAGACTTGGAACACGAGTCATTGTAGCCCTGCATTGTCGACAACGCAACAGCGCATACTCTCCTACTGCGATGTGCTAGCAGTTTGCGATGGCCGTTCCAGTCATACTACGTATGTGGCTTTGTGCGGGAAAGGAAACTGCGGGCCGCGGAGATCCGAACCATCACATGCGCCATGGGACTTCTCCACTTTATATGGGACGTGCTATAATGAACGAAGGTGACCAGGTGCCAGTCTCATCTCACCTGGAAAAGCCCACATTGGCAAGTACGATGTCGAAGAAATCTTCTCTCATAATCCTCGCCAGCACAACTGGGCCTTCAATCCTTCAGTCTTCCATTCGTCAGAAGTTTCACTCCTTCTTTTCTCCGGAACATTGCTTCAAAATGTCCACTGCTGCTGGTGAGTCTCGTGGAAAGAAAGACTTGCACGTACATCACCTGACTGCGCTTTCCACCTATCCCAGCTCCACCAAAATTTCCCTTCGCTCGCCCTGCGGCCGTTGAACCGCCCGTCGAGTACGCCCGGCTCCGTGCTACCGACCCAGTGTCCAAGGTTGAGCTTTGGGACGGAAGCCACGCCTGGCTTGTTGTCAAGCACCAAGACGTCTGTAGTGTTGCCACTGACGGACGCCTGTCAAAGGTAAACAGGAGTATGGACCTATTCCGACGTATAATTCACGTTCGGTGATTTAACAGCTCACCTGCCTTGGTTCTTCAGGAACGTTCTCGTCCTGGTTTCCCCGAGATGAGTGCAGGCGGAAAACAAGCAGCCAAGAATAAGCCGACATTCGTCGACATGGATGAGCCGCTGCATATGCAGCAGAGGTGAGCACTAAGCTTCTGACTTCTTCGGAGACGACACCACATCTGACTCGATGTATTCTTCTGCGCGCAGGGCAATGCTTGCTCCTCTCTTCACACGCGAGCACATCGATACGATGCGTCCGCACATCCAGAGGACCGTCGACTCACTCCTCGACACTATGCTCAAGGCTCGGGGGGATAAGGCCGTTGACCTCGTTGATAAGTTTTCTCTGCCGGTTCCTTCCTACGTGAGGGCCCTTTTCCTTTTTTTGGGGACCGCCCAATCGACATATTATATACTAAGACGTATCCGCGTGTGTCATGCCAATAGATTATCTACGGTATCCTGGGAGTTCCGTTCAAGGACCTTGAGTACCTCACTCAGTGCAACGCCATCAGAAGCAATGGAAGTGCTACTGCGACCGAGGCGTCAAGTGCAAATCAGTACATTGCTCACATTTCATCCCTGTCACGATTTCTTCTTCTTACATTCCCAATTATGGCAGAAACGGTGACTGAGCTAATATCACAACTATTAGGGAGCTCCTTGACTACATCAGCAACTTGGTCGAGCAAAAACATGCTAAGCCTGCGGATGATCTCATTAGCAAACTGGTCGTCGAGCAGGTACGCACTCTCGTTGCAATTCCTCTGTTCCCTTTTTGGACTGCCCCAGCTAGCCACTTATCGTTCCGGCTTTCAGGTCATTCCAGGACACATCACGAAATCGGATGCCGTCCAGATCGCCTTCCTGATGCTCGTTGCCGGTAACGCCACTATGGTCAACATGATCAATCTCGTAAGCTTCAATTCCCCCAAAGGTTTATTAAAACGGTGAATTCTTCTGACTTAAGCGTTGTTGGTATTCTTCAGGGAGTTACGACTCTTCTACAGCACCCAAACCAGCTCAAAGATCTCAAAGCCGACCCTTCCATTGCCAAAGCTTTTGTCGAGGAACTCTGTCGATTCCACACCGCGTCTGCTATGGCCATGCGTCGTGTCGCCAAAGTTGATATCACTCTCGAAGGCAAGGTACGCACTTCTGCCATTCATTTATGTGCGTCCTTTACTAATTTGGCCGCCCTTTTCCAGCACATCAAAGCTGGCGAAGGTATTATCTGCTCCAACCAGTCCGGGAACCGGGATGAGGACGTCTTCTCTAATCCAGACACCTTCAACATGCGCCGTGAGCGTGGATCCGAAGAGGCTCTTGGGTATGGCTGGGGTGCTCATCGTTGCATCGCCGAGTGGCTCGCTCGTGCGGAGCTTGAAGTTGTCTTTGGTGAACCCTTATTCCCGTGGCTCACAAATTGGTGCAGTTAGCTAATTCCTGCTTCTTGTAGCGACCTTGTTTCAGAAACTTCCGAACTTGAAGCTGGCGATTCCTTTTTCTGAGATCAAGTACTCTCCGCCTACTATGGATGTTGGAATCACAGAACTTCCCGTCACTTTTTAAAATTCGCCCAGTTTGTTCTTAAGAAGAGATATCTTTCTTTCCTCCAGCGCCTATCCTTCATCTAAACTTAGCCCATTCTGTTGCGCGCAACTGGCAAATACAGGTATACGTTGGTATGGAAGCGACTGATTAACCACCTTCCTACCTGAGGAACAAACATAATTATAGACATAAGAATATCTGATCGACACATCATCTTACCTATTTCATCCGATCCCCTGGATTAACAACGAATGTTCTCCTTGTTCTATCTAGCTATAAGCGAGTGGACTTATCATGTATTGTGACAGTTCCAGGAACAGCATAGCTTACGTCTTCGATGTGGTCACCTTCTCTTTGAACATTCTAGAGATCGTTAAGCCACTGCTATTGACGTTTGCAATATCCAACACACCCTTCTCCGGCTCAGTGAGACAGAGCTTGGTACATGTTCATTCTTGTAGCAATCCCACTGACGTGGCCTCTGCCGTTGATGTTCAGGCTACGGTTGTCGCTCTCTGGTCTTCCTTCAAAAGCACGACTCTTCCCTTCTGCCATAACTTTCTGACCTGTCGCCGCCCTCCTCTCAGCGCCTCATGGTGCCTTTCGCGGATGTACGGCGGAGACGCCCACAACTTCGAACGCATC
>JAABUL010008548.1_pt1 | contig 10345 bp, 9 predicted proteins | sample 5559151 | NCBI WGS metagenome assembly JAABUL01 (sample SAMN10711876, study PRJNA513368) | rock metagenome | isolation source: Antarctica rocks | place: Antarctica: Victoria Land, Pudding Butte sud | reverse complement strand
CGAGGAAGCGGTAGCGCAGCCGCAGCTCCTCGGGGTAGGCGTGCTCGCCGGCGACCTGGATCGGCAGCACGTCGGCCGCACTCTGCACGGCGATCTCGCCGACCTGCAGCTCGATGGCGCCGGTGGGAAGCTTGGGGTTGGCGGTGGCCGGGCTGCGCAGCACGACCCGGCCGGTGACGGTGATCACGCTCTCCTGGCGCAACGCGTCCACCGTCTCGAATCCGGGGCTGCCGGCCGGCAGCACACATTGGGTCAGGCCATAGTGATCGCGCAGATCGACGAACAGCAGGCCGCCATGATCGCGCTTGCTGTGGATCCAGCCGGAGAGGCGCGCCATGGTTTCGGCGTCGTCGGCGCGGAGCGCGCCACATGTGTGGGTACGGTATGCATGCATGAACGGGAATTCCGCCAGTTTGCGGTGTCAAGTCGCGCTCTGTATTGAGGCGCCCCATGCCACGCAAGCCCTCGACCGAATTTCCGACTCCCGTCCTCGTCACCCGCACCGACGCGCTCGCCGCCCTGTGCGCCCGCTTGCGGACGCAGGATTACGTGACCATCGACACGGAGTTCATGCGGGAACGGACCTATTTCCCCGAACTGTGCGTCGTCCAGCTCGCCGGGCAGGAGGACGTCGCGGTGATCGACGCGTTGGCGCCGGGGATCGACCTGGCGCCGCTGGGCGAGCTGCTGGCCGACAGCGGGGTGGTCAAGGTGTTCCACGCGGCGCGGCAGGACGTGGAGATCTTCCTCGAGCGCTATGGCGTGGTGCCGGAGCCGATCTTCGACACGCAGGTGGCCGCGATGGTGGCCGGCTTCGGCGACCAGGTCGGCTACGACGCGCTGGTCTCGGCGCTGACGGGCGGGCACATCGACAAGGCGCACCGCTTCAGCGACTGGGCGGCGCGGCCGCTCTCGGCCTCGCAGGTGGCCTATGCCGCCAACGACGTGACGTGGCTGCGGCTGGTCTATGAGGGGCTGTGCGAGCGGTTGCAGCGCGAGGGGCGGCTCGAGTGGGTGCGCGAGGAGATGGGCATCCTGGCCCAGCCGGCCACCTACCGGGCCGATCCGGAGGCGCTGATGGAGCGGCTGCGGCCGCGCACCAACAACCGGCGCATGCTCGGCCTGCTGCTGGCCGCGGTGGCCTGGCGCGAGCGCGAGGCGCAGCGGATCAACATCCCGCGCCAGCGGCTGATCAAGGACGAGAGCCTGCTGGAGATGGCGGCGACGGCGCCGGCCACGCCGGAGGCGCTGGCGCGTATCCGCGGCGTCACGCGCGGGTTCGCGGAGGGCAAGAGCGGGGCCGGGCTGCTCGAGGCGCTGCGCGAGGCGGCCGCCCTGCCGGAGGAGTCGCTGCCGGCGGCGCCGCGCGGGCGGGAGGGGGCGCGCCCCTCGCCGGCGCTGGTCTCGCTGCTGAAGGTGTTGCTGGCGGCCAAGTGCGAGCAGCACAACGTGGCGCCGAAGCTACTCGCCTCGTCCGACGACCTGGACCGTCTGGCCAGCGAGGACGAGCCGGACATCGCTGTGCTGCAGGGCTGGCGGCGCGATGTGTTCGGCGAGGACGCGCTGGCGTTGAAGGCGGGGCGGATCACGCTCGGGGTCGACGGCAAGCGCATCAAGCTGGTGCGGGTGTAGGCCGATGCGCGCCCTGGCCGCCCTCGGCCTGCTCGTCACATTCAACGCCGCCGCGGCCGAGCCGCCGCCGGCGAACCAGGAGCTGATCTATCGCGGCGAGGCGACCAGTATCCTCGGCCGCAGCGTGCACGATCCGGCGGACGCCAAGGTCGGGCAGATCGTCGACGTGCTGGTGGACGATCAGGGCCAGCCGCGCGCGGCGGTGATCGATTTCGGCGGCTTCATGGGCGTCGGACAGCGCCGCATCGCGGTCGCCTGGCGGGCGCTGCACTTCCTGCCCGCAGCGCAACAGGGCCATATCCGGATCGACATGACGGTCGACCAGATCAAGGCGACGCCCGAGTTCAAGCCGGTGTCGCGGGCGCTGGACCCGCCGACGGTGATGGCCGCGCCGCCCCCGTCGCCGGGCATTCCCGCGCTGGGCAAGTGAGCAGCCCTACTCGTCGAGAAGGGGCGGCTCGCGGGCAGGCCGGTCTGGACTGGCACAATTTCTTCGTCGCCAACGTGCAGACCGGGTTCGGCCCCTTCATCGCCGTCTATCTCAGCACCGAGGCATGGACCCAGGGCTCGATCGGCCTGGCGCTCAGCGTCGGCACGATCTGCGGCATGATCAGCCAGTTGCCGGGCGGGGCCTTGGTCGACTCGCTGGAGAACAAGCGCGGCGCGGCGCTGGCGCCGTGCGCGGCGATCTTTGTCAGCGCCATCATGCTGGCGATCTGGCCGCAATGGCTGCCGGTGCTGGGGGCGGAGGTGCTGCACGGCTTTGCCAGCGCGATGCTGCCGGCGGCGATCGCGGCGATGAGCCTCGCCCTGGTCGGGCGCGCGGGCCTGGGCGAGCGGCTGGGGCGCAACGCGCGCTATGCCGCGCTGGGCAACGGCCTCGCCGCGGCCGTGATGGGCGCGGTGGGCGCCTATGTCTCGCAGGTGGCGGTGTTCTATCTCACCGCGGCGCTGATGCTGCCGGCGATGGCGGCGCTGCGGGCGATCCCGCCCGGCGATGTCAGCGTGGCGCTCGACCCCGGCCCGCGCGCCGCCCCGGGAGCGGGCTGGCGCGAGGCGGCCCGGCTCCTGCTGGGCTGGCGTGTGCTGCTGTTCGCCGCCGTCGTGCTGCTGTTCCATCTCGGCAATGCGGCGATGCTGCCGCTGGTCGCCGGCGAGGTCACCAAGTCGATCGGCCGCCAGGCCAGCCTGGTGATCGCGGCCTGCATCGTGCTGCCGCAGCTGCTCGTCGCCTATGCCTCGCCTCATGTGGGCCGCCTGGCAGACACCTGGGGGCGGCGGCCCGTGATCGCGCTGACCTTCCTGGCCGTGCCGGTGCGCGGTGCGCTGCTGGCCATGGTGGGCAGCTCGGCCGCACTCGTGCCGGTGCAGCTGCTGGACGGGATCAGCGCGGCTGGCTTCGGGGTGATGCTGCCGCTGGTGGCGGCCGACCTGACGCGCGGGACGCGGCGGTTCACGCTGTGCATGGGCCTGTTCGGGCTGGCGACCGGGCTGGGGGCGACCGTAAGCACGGCGCTCGCCGGCGAGATCGCCGACCGCTACGGCACCGGTACGGCGCTGTGGGCCTTGGCGGCGGCCGCCCTCTGCGCGGTCGTGCTGGCCGTCACCGCGCTGCCGGAGACGCGCGCCGTGCCGGGCGAGGTGATGGCGTGAGGACCCTGCGCCCCTCGCCGCGGACGCTGCGGCGGCTGCAGCGCTCGCCGCTGACCTCGCCGCGGCTGTGGCTGCGGCGGATCCTGATCTGGGGTGGGGCGGTGCTGGTCAGCCTGGCGGCGATCGCGTTCGCGCAACTGGCCGACTGGGCCAGCGCCGGGTTCGCGGCCGCGGTGTCGCCGCGGCCCTGGCTCGTGCTGGCGATCGCGCCGGCCGGGCTGGCGCTCTCGGTGCTGCTGACCCAGCGCGTCTTTCCGGGCGCCCAGGGCAGCGGCATCCCGCAGGTGATCGCCTCGATGCATATCCACGACCCGGCCGTCGTCGCGCGCGTGCTGTCATTGCGGATCGCCGCGGGCAAGGTGCTGCTGACGTTGCTCGGCCTGCTCTCGGGCGCCTCGATCGGCCGCGAGGGGCCGACGGTGCAGGTCGGCGCGTCGCTGATGCGGGCGCTCGGCGCCGCTTTGCGCATCCCGCGGGCCGAGGCGCAGCGGGCGCTGGTGCTGGCCGGGGGCGCGGCCGGCGTCTCGGCCGCGTTCAACACGCCGCTGGCCGGCGTGGTGTTCGCGATCGAGGAGCTGAGCCACTCGTTCGAGGCGCGGACCAGCGGGACGGTGCTGACCGCGGTGATCATCTCCGGCATCGGCACGCTCTCTCTGGTCGGCAACTACACCTATTTCGGCACCACCGGCGCGCAGTTCGACCTGGGCCATGCCTGGCTTGCGGTATTGCTGTGCGGGGTGGCCGGGGGCGCGCTCGGGGGCGGGTTCAGCCAGTGCTTGATCAGCTTCGCCGGGCTGGCCTGGAGCTGGCCGCGGCGGCGGCCGGTGTTGTTCGCCGGGCTGTGCGGAGTGGTGATCGCCTGCCTGGGGCTGCTCTCGGCGGGCGCGACCTACGGCACCGGCTATGCGCAGGCGCGCAGCCTGGTCGAGGGCAAGGCCGAGTTGCCGGCCGCCTTCTTCCTGATGAAGCTCGCGGCGACGACGGTCTCCTATCTGAGCGGCATCCCGGGCGGCATCTTCGCGCCGTCTCTGGCGATCGGCGCCGGGCTGGGGCACTCGCTGGCATCGCTGATGAGCGACACGCCAGCGGGCGCGATGGTGCTGCTGGGCATGGTCGGCTATTTCTCGGGCGTGGTGCAGGCGCCGATCACGGCGGCCGTGATCGTGCTGGAGATGACCGAGAACCAGCGCATGACGATCCCGCTGATGGCGACGTCGATGCTGGCCTACGGCGTCTCCCGGTTGATCTGCCGCCGGCCGCTCTATGGCGCGCTAGCGCGGCAGTTCCTGCGCTCGCTCGAAATTCGACACTAGCAACCCGAGCGGTTGTTGCGTGTTTGTTCAGGGTTCGCCGTTGAGGAGGCATGCAGATGAGGATGACGCTATTCGCCGCCGCCGTCGCGTTGGCGGCCCTGGCCGGGCCGCAGGGAGCGGTCGCGCAGACCGAGCTCGACCACCGGGTGCAGCGGGCGTGGGACGACGTGTTCAACCCGCCGCCGCCGGGTGATCCCCGCACCAACTGGGAGCGCCGTCGCGATAACGCCCGATATCAGGACCAGCGCCGCGGGGCCGCCTATCAGCAGCGAGAGGCGGACCAGCACGCGGAATGGTGCCGGTATAATCCGCGTGGCGAAGGCTGCGGACGCTATTACAACCGTTGATTGCTCCGGCGGGCTCCGCAAACCGATAGCGCGCTCGTGAGTTATCGCCTCGTTCAACATCGGTGAGGAGATTGTCATGCAGCACAAGAGCTTGGTCCGCGCCGTCATCGTCACCTTGATCCTGGCGGCCGCTGCGCCGCTGCTTTCGGCCTGCAATACGGTGGCTGGCGCCGGGCAGGACGTGAGCAGTGGCGGACAGGCGGTCACGCGCGGGGCCAACGACGTTCGCCGCGGCCTGTGACGCGCGCCCGGGATGGGGTAATGCGCGGGGTCACCAGCCAGACACCTCATTCCGGGACGTGCGATGGATTTCGATCTCAATGACGAGCAACGCCTGCTCAAGGACAGCGTCGACCGGCTGATCGCCGATCGCTACGGCTTCGAGGCGCGGCGCGGCTACGCCGCCGAGCCCGGCGGATGGAGCCGGGGCCTCTGGGCCCAGTTCGCCGAGTTGGGTCTCCTGGGCCTGCCGTTCTCGGAGGAGGACGGCGGCTTTGGCGGTGGCGCGGTCGAGACCGCGCTCGTCATGGAAGCGTTCGGTCGCGGACTGGTGATCGAGCCCTACCTCTCGACCGTGGTGATGTGCGGCGGCTTGCTCCGCCACCTCGGCACCAAGGAACAGCGGGGCCGGCTGATCGCCGAGATCGCATCGGGCGAGCGGACGCTCGCCTACGCGCAGATCGAGCGGCAATCGCGCCACAGCCTCAACGACGTGACAACCAAGGCCGAGCGCGACGGCGAGGCCTGGCGGCTGACCGGGGCGAAGAGCCTGGTTCTCCATGGCGAGACCGCCGACACGCTGCTGGTGTCGGCCCGTATCGCCGGCGGCGAGCGGGAGCGCCACGGGATCGGTGTGTTCCTCGTCGAGGCGGAGTCCGCGGGCGTCGCGCGCCGGGGCTATCCGACCCAGGACGGCATGCGCGCGGCCGAGATCGAACTGGCCGGCGTGCAGGGTGAGTTGCTGGGCGGGAGCGACGATGCGTTGCCGGCGATGGAGCGGGTGCAGGACGAGACGCTGGCCGCGATCGCGGCGGAGTCGGTCGGCGTCATGGCTGCCATGCACGACTTAACGGTCGATTACCTCAAGACCCGCAAACAGTTCGGACGCCCGATCGGCGACAATCAGGCGTTGCAGCACCGATCTGTCGACATGTATGTTTCTTTGGAACAGGCTCGCAGCATGTCTTTTTTTGCCACAATGATGGCGCAGGAAGACGACCCTACGGAGCGCCAGCGCGCGATGCATGCCGCTAAGGTCCAAATCGGGCGCAGCGGGCGGCACATCGGCCAAGAAGCGGTGCAGCTGCACGGGGGTATCGGAGTGACGATGGAATATTCGGTCGGCCATTATTTCAAGCGCATGACGATGATCGAGCGCGGCTTCGGCGACACCCAGGCGCACCTGGCCGCATTGGCGCGCCTCGGCGGGCTCATCGCGGCCTAGGCTGATGCGATCCTTCGTCCTGATCGCCGCTCTGGCCGCCGGCGCGGCGCAGGCGGCCGAGCTGCCGGCCAGTCCCTACGCGGAGTGTGACGCGGCCGTCAGCGCGGCCGCCAAGCTGCCGGGGCGAGTGCCGGAGAAGCTGTTGCCGACGATCGCCCGGGTCGAGAGCGGCCGGCTGGACCCGGCCAGCGGGCGGGTGCGCGCCTGGCCGTGGACCATCAACGTCGACGGCATCGGCTTCTTCTACGACAGCAAGGAAGCGGTTATCGCGGCGGTACGGGCGCTGCAGGCCAAGGGCAAGAAGAGCATCGACGTGGGCTGCATGCAGGTGAACCTGATGCACCATCCCAAGGCGTTCGCCACGCTCGACGACGCGTTCGACCCGCCGGCCAATGCGCGCTACGCCGTCAAGTTCCTGCTGGCGCTCTATGGCCAGACCCGGGATTGGCCGCTGGCGACGGCCTATTACCATTCCAGCACGCCCGACCTCGGCGAGGAGTATCAACGCCTGGTGTTCGGCAAGGTGATGACGCCGATGGGCGGCACCGGCGGTCTTAAGGCGAATGGCCCGTACGGGATCTGGCCGCCGCCGGGCCAGCGCTTCGCGGCGATCCCGCCTACCAGCTTCACCTATGGCGCGTTCGCGCCGCGCGTGCCGGCCGTGGCCTCCTTCGGCGGCATCCCCGTCATGGCCATCGGCAGCTTCGCGCCGCTTTCGCAGGGGCTGAAACCCGCCACGAAGCCAGCCGGCCGGCGCTAGTCGCGGCTCGTTCCGGCTTGGTCGACACGTGGATGGCCCGCATGACGCGGGCCGTGACGGTTATCCATTCCGCGTTTTGGCCCGGCTTGTCCGGGCCATCCACGCCTTCCTTGCAACAGGTGGCGGGCGTTTACTCCGCTGCGTGACGGAACGTTGGCGGCTGGATTTCCGGCAGGTGCGGCGCGAGGAGGGCGAGGTCTCGTTCGGCGACGCAGAAGAGATAGGTTGTGGCGCTGGCCGGGTCGTCGCCTTCGGGGAGAAGGAGGCCGTCGGTGCCGAGGGGGATCGGGGTCAGGCCGATGTCTTCGTAGACGGAGCGCAAGCCTGGTCCGGCGGCGTAGATCGCGGGGTCGCAGCCTTGCTGCAGGGCGAGGTCGCGTAGGTTCCAGACGGCGGAGATGCGATCGCTTTCGGCGCCGGCCGGGTCGCCGAGGCCGAGCAGGACGCGGCCGACCCGGCGGAATGGGATGCCGGCCCGTTGGCTCTCGCCGAACACGAGCCCATCGGCCTGGGCGGGCGGCTCGGCACCGAGGGTGGCGTAGCGCAGGCGCCCCTCGCCCGGCCAGACCAGCCAGCCCACCCGGACCGGGCGGATCAGCCGCCAGATCGCGAATAGCGCCAGGAAGACGACGAAGGCGAGCGTGATACGGGTGGCGTTGGACACGTCGGGCGAGAGCACGAGCTCGATCAGGCTGTTATCGGCCAGGCGGCGCACGCGCGGTTCAAGCCGCGTGAGGTTGAGGACGCAGGCGGCGAGCACGATGAGCGGAAGGAGCGTGCCCGGTCGCAGCGGCCGGGCCAGCAGCCTCGCGTGCCGGTAGTAGGATTCGCGGAACGGGGCGATCAGCACCGCGGTCAGTAGCAGCACCGCCGGCACCCAGCTCGAGGCGCCCTGGGCCAGCGTGTAGATGGCCGCCAGCACGAGCAGGCCGATGGTGATGCCCCAGGCCAGCGTCACGCGGCGCGATAGGCCGATGGCCAGCACCATCAGGGCGGCGCCGATCAGGGAGGGGATGAACTGCCCGGCATTGGCCGCCACCTCGGCAAAGTCGGGGTCGATCCAGGAGAAGTCGGGCCGTTCGTCCAGCACGCCGATGGCCAGCAGCATCGCGCCGCAGAGTGCCACCGAGCCGGTCGAGGCGACGACGGCGAAGCTGCGCTCGCTGAAGGCCGAGGTGGCCGGCGTGCGCGCCGGTGCGCCGCGGCGGCGAAACAGGGCGCCGCCGCGCACGAAGATCTCGTTGCCGGAGAACATCGCCCCGGCCAGGAACAGCGGGATGATGTAGTAATAGAGCCGGAAGACGACGACGGCGCCGAGGATGTGCGGCGCGTCCATGTAGGGCTGCAGGCCCAGGAGCATGGCGGAGTCGAACACGCCGAGGCCGCCGGGGATGTTGGCGGCCAGGCCCGCCGAGTAGCTGCTCAGGTAGACGCCGAGGAACTTTGCAAACGTGAGGTTCGGCGCGTCCGGCAGGAGCTGGTACATGATCGCCGCGGTGACGCCGACGTCGAGGGTGGCAAGCGCCACCTGCACGAAGGCCATGCGCCAGGCGGGCAGCTCGATCTGGATGCCGAACAGGGTAAATCGGCGCACGAAGCGCGACAGGCTGATGTAGCCGATGACGATCGACCACATCAGCACGGCGATCAGGTACATGCCCCAGTGCGGGATGAGCGCGCCCAGGAACGGCACCGCCTCCGGCTCGAGCACCAGGATTGCGCCGCCGAGCGTCATGCCGCCAAGCCCGAAGGTCAGGCTGCAGAACGCGATCACCTTAGCGATCTGCACCGGCGTGAGCCCCCAATGGGCGTAGAGCCGGTAGCGCACGGCCGCGCCGGAGACGGCGGCGAAGCCGAGATTGTGGGACAGCGCATAGGCGCAGAACGACGCGAAGGCGACCCGGCGGTAGCTCACCTTGTTACCGGCGAAGATGGTGCCCAAGCGGTCGTAGAAGGTCAGCACGCCATAGGACAGCACGGTCCAGAGGAACGAGACGATCAGCGCCCGGCGCGGGATCTGCTCGAGGGCAGCGCGGATATCGGCGATCTTGAGGTGGCGGAACTCCTTCCAGACCACGTAGATCGCGCCGGCCAGGAGCAGCAGGCCAAGCAAGGCCGGCAGCTGTCGCGCTGCCTTCTTGAGGGCGGGGGACATTCAGGCGGCGTCCGCGTGCCTGGCGAGCGTTCTGTCGATCAGCGCGACCGTTTCCTCGATGCCGTAGAGCGCGATGAAGCCGCCGAAGCGCGGTCCCTCCGACTGGCCCAGCAGCACTTCGTAGAGACAGGAGAACCAGGCTTTCAGCTCTGGGAACGGATGCCGCTTGCCGACCTCGTAGACCAGGTTCTGGATCGCCTCGGCGTCGGCGTCGGCGCCGGGCGGGAGGGCGCGCAGCTCGGCGGCCAGGTCCTCGAGCGCGGTGCGCTCGAACGCCAAGGGTTGGCGGAAGCGCTTCTGCGGGCGGACGATGTCGCGGTAGTAGGCGATGGCGTGGTCGACCATCTGGTCGAAGAAGGCGTGCCGCCCTGGTGCTGCCTCGGCGCTGTAGCGGCGCAGGAAGCCCCACAGCATGCCGGGGTTGTCGGCGTTGACGACGCTGGCCAGGTTCAGGAGCATACCGAACGGCACCGGGCTGCTGAAATCGCCGTTGCGGCCGTGCAGGATGTGCCAGGCCGGATTGACGTAGCGCGCCTCGGCGGGCTGATCCGGCAGTTTGGCGGCGTTGGCGAGGAATTCGTCGACCGCGCGCGGGATCATGTCGAAGAATAGCCGCTTAGCCCGCTGCGGCGAATTGTACATGTATTGTGCCAGGCTCTCGGGCGGCGCGTATTGCAGCCATTCCTCCACCGAGAGGCCGTTGCCCTTGCTCTTGCTGATCTTCTGGCTGTTCTCGTCGAGGAACAGCTCGTAGGTGAAGCCGACCGGCGGCTCGGCGCCGAGCGCGCGGCAGATGCGGCCCGAGAGCTTGACGCTGTCGATCAGATCCTTGCCGGACATCTCGTAGTCGACGCCCAGAGCGGACCAGCGCATCGCCCAGTCGGCCTTCCACTGCAGCTTGCAGGCGCCGCCGATGATCGCCGTCTCGAACCGCTCGCCGCTTTCGGGATCCTGCCATTGCAGTGTGCCGGCCTGCGGGTCGACGTGGTCGATCCGCACCTGCATGACCCGGCCGTTGCGCGGATGCAGCGGCAGGAACGG
>JAABUL010008547.1_pt1 | contig 10347 bp, 6 predicted proteins | sample 5559151 | NCBI WGS metagenome assembly JAABUL01 (sample SAMN10711876, study PRJNA513368) | rock metagenome | isolation source: Antarctica rocks | place: Antarctica: Victoria Land, Pudding Butte sud | reverse complement strand
AGTTTTACTCCTCAATTAATCGAACAGGAAGACGTGAAGCCGGATACTTTATCGATGGCATCTCTCTCAGAGCAGATCAAGGAAGCGGCATCTGAGCCCATATCAGAGAGCCCACCAAAGCATCCCAGATCCGAATCTACATCAGTCGCCAACACCAGCAAAGTACCGAAAAAGAAAAAGAAGATCACAGATTTCGTTGTTCTCGAGGATATGGGTCAGGGTGCCTATGGCCAGGTCAAATTGACACGCTACGCCAAACCCCCAGCTCAGAAAGTTGTACTAAAGTACGTGACTAAGAAACGAATCCTTGTCGACACCTGGACTAGGGACCGGCGACTGGGAACGGTGCCATTGGAGATTCACGTCTTGGACTACCTTCGGAATGAGGAGTTACGGCATCCTAATATCGTCGAGATGACAGACTTCTTCGAGGATGACATCAACTACTATATCGAAATGACACCTCATGGGCTACCAGGCATGGACCTCTTCGATTACATCGAAATGCGCTCAACGATGGATGAAGCCGAATGCCGCAACCTCTTCTTGCAAGTCGTGGATGCTCTACACCATCTCCACACCAAAGCACTGGTTGTACACCGCGACATTAAGGACGAGAACATAATTCTTGACGGCGAAGGCAAAGTCAAACTTATCGACTTCGGCAGCGCGACGTACATCAAGAACGGTCCATTTGATGTCTTCGTAGGGACCATTGGTAAGCCGCTTGGTTTTCCCCTCTACAAGATCTTACTAATGATCATCATAGACTACGCAGCCCCCGAAGTCCTCCAAGGCAAGTCTTACCGCGGCAAAGAGCAGGATATCTGGGCCCTCGGCATCCTCCTCTACACCCTAATCTACAAAGAAAATCCTTTCTACAGCATTGACGAGATTTTGGATCACGAATTGCGTATACCATGGATAATGTCGGAGCCCTCCATAGATTTGATAAAGGCAATGCTGAATCGAGATGTCGATCAGAGACTTAGCATCATGCAGGTGAAGGAGCATGGGTGGTGTTCTGAGGAATTGGAGGCCTAAAGGGTGTATTTTCCGATAAGCATTGATCATCTACAGGCTAATCTAGCGTTATATTTCGGCGTTACAGCGACTTCTTCTGTGGCATTTCATCTGCTAGAATCGTCTCTGGAAAATTAGCACTTGCATATAGACGTTACATCGATACCCACGGAAGGAATGGTTCATGGAAAAGGCTCCCCCCAGAGGTTTTCAAGTTAAGAAAAGGGGGTAGATAGTCTTCATGCTATAGTACACTGTATGGATAAGCTTAGAGCATGGGATAGAATGAACAGGCAGGCCCATAGTCCGGGCAGAAGGTGAAAAGGACGCTTACTCTTCCAATCAAGACTCGAGACTCCCAGGTTCGACCAGCATTTTGATAGGGAAGACAATTTCTCTGTTTTTTTAGCTAACGAATTCGTCGTCGATGCAAGAAAACACTTCATTCCACGTCATCGCTTGAAAAGCTCCCTCTCTCTCCACTGTCAGCCGGATCAATATACTTCGAACTAGGTTCAATTCCTATTGGCGGCTGGTTCAATGGTGGAGGTTGTCTCTTTTTCTTTCAGCACATACACGTCGCTCACCACTTAGTCTACTGACTCCTCACCACCAGACTTCAGCCCTCATCACACCGCCGACAAGTAATCCCTGCTTCCGATATCCGAATCCCATATATAACATCACAGTCCCTGTACCATCACATCATCTCATAACATGCTATCATATACATCTCGCCTCACGTATACCCTGCTTCAAACAAGATACATCAAAAGTCAATATTGACTACATGACGTATCTTTCTCACTCTCATTCTCGTTCAAAGCCGAACGAGACATTGCATTTCATGTATTAAGGTGTATGATTGCAGTAGCAGTAGCAGTAGCAGAATAAACCCTTTTGCTGAAACCCTATTCAAAACGAAATATTCATCACGACTCTTCCCCAATGGAAATAAAAGGAATGAAGGGATGGATAAAGTGCACAGTAAATGAACATGAATACTGGATAGGGATACGCTTGACTACTAACTACAAAGCCACGATGAGAACATCAGACGGACTTCTTCATCTCCATCTAGATACACTCATACTGAATACATGGAGACGGGAATGGTGATTGGAAACCGAGCATGTGGTTTCGACTAGAGGAACAGTGGATGAGTATTTAAGATAGGATAACATATTGCATCGCACTTTCTACAAGAAGAGTGTATACAAGTGTCAGACAGGGCGTGAAGAGGCTTTAGGCATGGAACAAAGCTGTCATGTATAGTGCAAGGATTGGCTGCAGACGAAGAAGAGGACTATCGAGCTATCAGATAAGACTGAGCAGACCTTAAAAGCTATGCTCGTACACGAGCACGAGACCTCACATGCTAAGACCGAGTGAACGGACTAAGACAAACGGAGCTATTGAAGTATTAGTATTGGATTGTGTCGGACGCTAATTGCGATCAAAGCTGTCGTTAACGTCTAAACATGCGTGCAAACCATGTCTCTCTAATTATACCCTGACGAGCGAGGAAAATGCTCGGCTCCTGGCCAGGTCCCCCCTCATCCTGGTCCCAGTCGTCTCCCTCTTCCCTTTTTCGTCCCGTTCCCTTCACATGTCATCCATGAAACCCCCGTTTCATCATCTTCATCAATGTCGTCCCCTAGTTACCGGCGCGATTGCTTGATTGCTCATACCTGATATAATGTTTCCAAGATGGAGCGCCGGCTGTTGGCCTGAGCCGGAGATAGCGTGATATGCATGCGTTGTTAAAGCATTCGAAGGGCTTTTGAGATTGGGAGATACCCCCAGTTGAGGGAACGCAGTACTCGGCTCGGAGCCGTGGATGCGCTATAAGTATGCATGCAGCTATAATATGCCTCTTTAGAAGCAAAGGATATCGGCTGTGGTTGCATTGATCAAATTCCCTCTCATATCATATCAAAGATGCTTCTAGTAACAGGCATCTCGCCCTTGTGAGCTGGACTTCTCGGGTCTTCTCCTTTTGGACTCATGATACCTTGCTCGAAAAGTGACGATCCAGCTAGATCCCCAGCAACGGTTCGGTGGAATGGGCTGGCTGTGAATTCAGCAGCGCGTGGAGAGAGAAGTGATGGAGTCGGTGGAACATCCGGATCGGATGCTCTCTGGAGCAGCTGAGGTGATACCAATTGCGGTACGTCGTTTTGGAAGGGGAATCGTCGCAGGGTTAAAGGTCCTTGCCGTCGAGAGAGGAGACTGCTGAAGCCAGCTGGGAGCGTTGGAGATGGGACCGGAAGGCTGGGTTTCGGGGCTTCTTCTATCTTCTGTGTCGGAAAGACAACGGTCGTTGGAGACACTGGCTCATCAATATCAATGTCCATAGCTACAGGACTGGCAACTTTGGGAGAGAGTAAGGCCTCAATTTCAACTTCCAAGTTTTTTGGTGGAGCAAGGGGACCGGAATTATGATCAGTCATATCCAAATCCTTGGCCACCTCCTGGAGATCCTTTGCTACCCCGCCTGCAGGAGCAGCTGCTTTCTGTTCGATGGCTTCGTTCCCCACCGAAGATGATGGTAGCGTCGTGTCAGCGTCCATATCCATTAGCTCCGGTGAAGACGACACATCTGCGGCACTGTCGACAAGTGCGTTCGTCTCAACTGCTACAGGTTCCGCAGGTGCGAAGTGGATGTCTGCCGGCGCTGATGATGGGCCGGGACTGATCTCTCCCGCGCTGGAGGTTTGAAGGAATTGGGCGGACCTTGGAGGACTAAAGGAACTTGCGCGTGAGATGGTCGGTTCACGGGGATGTTGAGGGGGTATACTAAATGATGCTTTGGGTGTAGCCCGAATCGAAGAGGTTCCGAGGCCAGACCTCGAATTGAGGCTCAAGATTGGCGCTGGATCAGGGCGCCCTGAGCCCACATTATTCCGCCACAAATGCCAAGCAGATGTGCCGGAGGGGTGTGCCTTGGGAAGCTTGGACTTGAATTCGGACAACTGATAGATCAGATTCATGTTGGGTCCTATCCATCTGCTTCGATTCTTGACCGCATCGTAAGCCTCTTGAACGGTGAGCTGGGGGTTCTTGAAAAGCCCGTATGCTACGACTAGACTAGCTGATCGGCTCACTCCGCATTGGCAATGTATCAATACTCGCTTCTCTTGCCGGACTCGATTGTCAATAAGCTCGCACAAGCGGAGTAGATCATCTACCACATTAGTGTTGTGGTCCCATGGAACATGAATATATTCGGGTTCTGGCCTAGTCGCTTTTGGAGTACTTGGCGTTGTTCTCTTGGCATCTTCTGCCGGCGCATCGAGAGTAGACTTCATTGATTGCTCTGTAGCCACTGTCTGCGGTATCGAAATGCTGTCTCGGCCAGCGAGACCTCCATTTTCGGCCCCGGCCGCCACTTGCGCCTCCAAGATTCGTGACTGCGATCCTACCGCTTGTCCTGCAGCTACTGTAAAAGGGTTGTCGACCTCTCGTGCTACGTTCAGCACGACATCGAATTCACGTGCTTCAACATGGCTCGGCTCTAGATATAGATACACGAGCGGGTCGTAGATGCACACTGGACCTTGTGGATAGGCAGGTGACTTAACTTCCTGAGATAAAGGAAGCTCATAGTCAGTCTCTTCTAGGACGTGATCTAACGTTTGCCTTGTAACTGGAGATGATATTGTGTCGTCGCAGGAAGACCGAGGCGAGACGCTGAGTGGCGGCCGAACCTTTCCGAAATTGCCTGTTGAGGCTGGCTGGCTGAAGGGTGGCAGTCGCATTCCACCCTCAGGGGCAATGGTAGGTGAGAATAAAGATCCACTTGTAGACGTCTGCAGCGCACGCAAGCTTTGGACTTGGTGATTTGAAAAGGTCTGTGGAACAGCGCTTGGTATCTCCTGTGCTGTTTGACCAGAAGAAACAGGTTCTGGTGTGGTGATCGTGAGCCCTAGAGTACTAGGTTTCTTTCTGGGGACTTTTGGTGGGACTATGAAGGCTGGTGTGGGAGGCGCGGAGAAAGCATGGGATGCCCCTGACTGATTCGAAAGACCTAGCTTTGGTAATGTTGGAGCATGCCGGTTTGACGCGGACGTGTTTACCGACAGGTTTTTCATGTTGCGCATCTTCTTATTTGGTGAGTCTGCGCGTTCCACCCCTGGAAAAATGGGGAATGAGTTTGAATAATGGTCTCTGCGGTCCGGGTCACCCATGATGCCCCACCCTGGTACGGAATTGGTTCTCAAGTTTTTGAATGATGTAAGAGGCAGTGAAGAGTCTGGAGATTCGGGTGGTGATTGAGGTGAAGGCTCAGTCAGTGATGACTCGATTGTGGAAATAGTAGTGGTAGGCGAAGATTCTGTAGACTCGAAGGTAGAGACAGAGTCACTACGAGTGAATGGCGATGTGAAGTTTTGCGGCCTCTTGAAGTGAGCCCTGCTTGGTGACTGTGATGCCGCGCCGTTGGCTTCGTTGACTCCAAGTCTGTCTGGACCGTTCCCAAATACGGACATGAAAGAAGGTAAAGAGGCCAGTAGCGACTGTGAGCTCGTGGAAGCCGGCATTATTATTCCTTGAGGGGACGTGACCAGACTCCTCCTTGGTTGTATGTACTGCTGATAAGGCCCAAATGCTACCTCGCCGATGATCTGACCCTTCCTAGAACAAACATTGGAGCGAATCGATTGACGATCAGGATGTGTATGAGAAAGGTACGGTCCTTCTACGGACATGGTGTCAGTAGTGTACAAAAGAACAGATTGAATCATGGTGATGGTGCCATGCCAGATGGTGGGATGACACACAAGAGGGTAGATGTGAAGGAGGCAGAGATATGTGTATTGAGGCGTCTGGCGCTGACTTGCGGTCCCGTTCAGGAATCTTCAGGGTTGACGAATGGATGGTGAGGGAAGGAGGCCAATCAAAGGGCGAAAGAGTACAAGTGAGGGACTAACTCCAAGCTATCAGCGAAGCGCTGTATCCTTCTCTTTCTCGATATGTTTGATTGGCGACTCGACTTGGGGTGCGCCTTTGGCTTTCAACGTTTCCTGGCTCTGAGGCCGTCCGCCCTTGGGTTGAACCTAGGTCTCTTTTGCGGCCGACGTGGTGGTACTCCAGCGCTTCTTGATCGGAGTGGATGCGTCGCCTTCAGCTGGTAACGTGGACACAGTACGAATGGTGGTGAGGGAGGAGCAGGATATGTTCGAGTGGATGAGTGTAGCAATTGTCGCCCCGAGGTTTCGAAAGGCCAATGAGGATGGGAGATCTGTTGGTGGGGAAAGACCACCCCCAGTCAGCGCTTTCCAGATGCAACCAATCAAATGCGCATCTGGGAATAGCCGCCCAGGACGCACACCATCACCATTCGATGGCGACAGAAGTCGTCCAATGGATACGGCGCGAAGAATTGTGGAATGTTTGGTAGGCGAAAACATACCGACTTGTGCTTCCCTCTCGTTCGCCTCGCCAACCTCGAGTCACAAAGGAAGCATTCAAGGAAGATAATTGAATGAGAGCCTGGTCAGAGCGCCATATATGATCGAGTCCATTGATATGTGTAAGGAGTACCAAATCTTAAAAAAGCTTGGGTAATTATACCCTGGTTAATAATAGCACAGATTGTTGTCGAGTCTCAAGTATGAATAGCCGTTATGCCTCTGTTCATCGCCAAAGGAATGGCAATGATGCGTCGCATTCGGATGCATCAAGCGCAGTGAGGAGTTTGGATGTCTTCAAGTCTGCGAGGCAAGACAACTGATACGAAGTCTCACATCTGAAGCAGGAGACAACATGAGGGCATCGCTGGCCCTCCAGGAAAACAATCACATAATCGGAGAAGCAGCTAAATTGCTAGTGCCGGTTTCAGACTATTTTAAGTCGAACCATGACGCTTTTGTTCTAGACTTTTGAGTCTATCCCAGGGATTTGTCGACCACTTTGGGTTAGATCTGTTGCAATCCAGGGTTGCATATTGGATGGCCAAGCGCAACTGTCCTGGATGGTGGATGCCACAGACGGCATGCTATATACTATGTAAGGTATTCAGGATGTTAATTGTTAGCGCGACAAGGAGTCTTTTGGTGAGGACACCGCCAAAATAATCTTTGTCGCGCTAAACAATTAACTTGCTGGACTCGACAATACGACTATCATAATGTTCCCTAATACGTTGAGAATTTCAAATCCGAGATACATTGCCCAGGAATTTATTGTTTCTGGTGCTGGTATTCAGCTTGATTTGAGCAGGCTCACGGTCTGGAGCTAACGTACAAGAAGGCAAAGACACTGTGACAGAGGAATGGGCAGTACTGGCGAAAACCCTGTGCTACTACCTGCAAGCACAAACATTGTGTTCACTTCGGAACAGCTTCAATCTACAATATCTGACCGACTAATTGTGCAGCACCCAAGCACATCGGGGACGAGCAGCATGCGCGCTGACGAGCCGACCACGATCGTAGCGAACCACAAAATTCTTCGACTTTTTGAATGTTTTCTTTCCAAATGACCCAGACCGATGTGGCGGATGTGGCGCCCTTGAGGTAATACTCCCAGTATCGCTGTTCGGCCTTGGAGCTATGAGGGGCAGGCTCTCTAGTCGAAATTCTTGGCTTCTTTGAGGGAGCTCCGTACTTTAGGTATTTGTCTCCCAAAGTAGCCTCCGTGTCAAGACGAGATGAATATGCGATGAGAGAAGCCTGAGGTACGAACATACTTGTCCGTTCTGCTTGCTCGAGACAATGCAGGCATTGTAGTTATCCAGACAAGCTCAACAGAGCAGCTCAGAGCATACGAGGATAGAATATCGCCGAGCTCCGATGAAAGGCATTGCAGATGCTACTTGTGGCCTTCAGCTTGATGCCGAGGTATATGCACTGCGTCGCAGGTCTAGCCTCTCCCGAACGTTCGCGATCTCCTAGGTCACACCCGGCATGACGTTGGGACAGGACCCGTCGAGGTGTGGGCTCCCATCATTGTCCTTCGACTTCAACGATCACTTTCCCACATGCCGTTCCTGAGCTCTAGACATCTGCATTCGAAAAGATCCGCATGCAATGGGGATCCCGAACTTCCAGCTCACAGGCTCTGTCACTGGTAAGGGAGTCTCCCCGTGATGAGACAGGCTAACGGCCTGCAGCAACATCAAATCATGCTGACCCGACTCTTTCTTCTGCGGTACCGCTAGGGACCACTGGCCAAAGATCCTCGGCACCGCCATCGGCGAGATACGCTCGACAAGTGAGAAGAATGGATTGTCAGAAGGAGACCTTGCGGCTGAAGGATTGACTAAGTCGCAAATGACATCGCTGAGGTCATCGATGCTAATGCGATACTGTATTGATCCCAGTATCGCAGGATGGCGGCTCAGACGCCGACCACTACATCCAAGAAGAACTAGGGATGTTGAGGGACCACACCTGGTTCCACTCATCATGGCTCTAAGCCGAAAGCTACACGTATCGCGTCGTGCACAACTTTCCCTCAAGGTCTACGCCTTTCTGGCAGTCATTTGATATGTTAGATACGAGATAGCGACAGTCGCTACTTGGAGGTAAGAAGGGAGCAATCGAGCTAATTAAGAGGGTCAGAGGGATACTGAAAGCAAAGAAGAACGAGTATGTGGACGAAGCGAAGCAGTAGGCTATATTGGAAGAGCTGGTACAATCATGTCTATAGGGGAACGCTACAGATCTGTCACTCCCTCTCTATCTTTCTCTCTTTGTCGAAGAGTTGCAGCCGGCAGGGCAGAGCTGTGCGAGAGGCGTCCAAGGCGAACATACTCGTAGAAGACAATAGGCAAGTCTGAGACCTGTTCACGAAGCTTAGGTCTTTTGGTTTAGCCCTGGAAAAGGCGGACTTCGAGCTACTGACAGGTCTAGTCTTTTTGGGATATCTCATCGAGAGCAAGGGCGCTACGAAGATCATGCTACACGTTGAGCGGGTGCCGTGGTTCGTCTCAGACGTGATGAACGATGTGGCACGTCCCATACAAGGATTTGCGAAGGGCACAATCTACGATGGCATCGACCTTGCTGATGACGAGGAAGTTAGCCAAGCTTGCAGATACTGGCAGAACTATATGGACTCCAGCAAGATGGAGTTCAAAGACGAGCCCTTGTGACCACGCAGGGATTATTCGACCGCATGCCTCTTGTTGACCCCAATCTGTTTGAGCAGCTATCCAAAGCAAAACTCGTGGTACGCAAAGGCAACCTCATCTACAGGAGGTTTACGTTCGATAGCTTATGGTCCCGAGATACAGCCTCCAGCAAGGCGCTAAGCCCACTCGTCAGCAAACATAATGGCGAAGGCGTTGGGACTCTCAGTCTTCGGACCTACGAAGCAGACGTTATATTAGGTTGAAGTCAGGTCAAGACAAAGGTTTGGGGCAGGGTTGTCCTCGAGTTGGGGGCATGCGATTATGAGTCATTGCGATGCGGAATCGTGATTTACGTGTCTGTGAGAAGAGTATTGACAAAAACCCGTGTCTCCAAATTCCGCTTATGATCTATCGAGTCAGCCAGGCTGGTACCTCTACCTATGATACGTGCTCAAACATCTTGAGCTCAATCCCAGGAAGCGGGTCCCTTTCATCCGATGATTGAAGTTGGGAAGAAGCATTGAGCAAGACGCTCACATCTGCCACAGCGGACTCATGCCTATCAACGCCAGTCATAGACAAGATATCCAAAGATTACTAGCTTCGTGAGCAGTGAGTTTTTCCCAATTCCGCTTCATTTCATAGGAATTGTGCCACTGTATAGATACAAGCGAAGGTAGGTTCGGAGTTCGGAAAGGAACGGATCAGGTGCATCTCTTGGCATTTCTTGGATGCCATTGCCATTGGCATACCAGCACTCGTGTCACTCCCTGCATCTAATTGCAATGATATGCTAAGGACCTAGCGTTATATGACCCGCATCCTAGAGTACTCATGTGGGGTATTGAAGCCAAGCCACGACCAATTTTACCTTCATCATAACTGATTTCTCTTGGCCTATTCAGTTACTGGAGGGTCGACGTCTCGTCTTTTAGGGGCCGCGTGGGCAGTTGGGCCCGATGTCGCTGCGCTCGGAGGGCCCGGATGCAGAGGTGACACTTGGCGACAAACTCAGCCAATCAATCTGAACCCTTCATGAGCGTGAAGCGGGGTGAGCGTCAATAGTATACAGAGTACAGGTTTGACGTGGGGTGAATGTCCATATCTTATAGAAGACTTGCCCTCGATTCTCCTTGCCCGGTCAACCTCAGGCAATCCAGCTGCTTACAACATACTCCAACAGCACATGTCATCTCCCTTGGCTCAATGCCTTATTGACCATTATGGCTACGTAATAAGAAACGGGC
>JAABUL010008546.1_pt1 | contig 10350 bp, 10 predicted proteins | sample 5559151 | NCBI WGS metagenome assembly JAABUL01 (sample SAMN10711876, study PRJNA513368) | rock metagenome | isolation source: Antarctica rocks | place: Antarctica: Victoria Land, Pudding Butte sud | reverse complement strand
GCGAAGGCCGTCAAGATGGACTTGGGGGCGTTCCTGCAAGACTCGTGTACGTGTTCGATTGGTGCTGCCGCATAGGCGGAGACATTTTGGAAGCTGATTTGGAATTTAGCTCTGGGGTCATGGGCCGATGAGATGGATGATATGCCGATGCCTTCGGCTCCGAGTGGTCGTGGTGGATATGGCGGGGATCGATCGTACAGCAGCGGTGGTGGTTTCGGGAGTGGTGGTTTTAAAGGCACGCTTCGTGCTTTCAACATCGGGCTATTGTTCTAACCCGAATACACAGACGGTGGTGGCTACTCGGTGCGGGAGCAACTACCTTTGCCAACGAAACCTCCGTATACAGTACATCTAGGCAACATGTCGTTCGATGCTACGGAAGGGGATATCTCGGACTTCTTCTCGGGATGTGAGGTGACCAGTGTGCGCATCGTTGAAGACAAACTTGAGAGGAAGCCAAAAGGTTTCGGTTATGCGGAGTTTGGCTCGCTTGATGGGCTAAAGAAAGCCCTCGAGTTCAACAATACACAGTTCCAAGGCCGAAATATACGGGTCAGTGTTGCAGAGCCACGTAAGCAGATAATTCCTCTCCGATGATCCACGCCTCTATACTCACATATCCTTGAATTGCAGAGAAGGACAGACCTGACGCTCGGGATTTTGGAAATTGGGATCGTAAAGGGCCGCTTGCAGAGATTGGTGGGCAGCGCAACGTGTCAGACCGCGGCGGCTTTGGCTCTGGACGTGGAGGATTTGATAACGCTTCTGACGCTGGTAGCGAGCGCAGCAGCCGTCGTCCAGCATTTGAAGGTGATGGGAAGGTGCGTGACTTTGGCAATTGGGATCGCAAAGGACCACTGGTCCCTACGCTACCCACCGGGCCTGCCGCTCGCAGCTTCGAACGTGGCGATCGTCCAGTCAGCCACGATGGACCCGGCCGACGGAACTCACCGTCGTGGGGCGAGGGGAGACCAGCAGGGTCTGACGCAGGCTCAAGGCCTCCAAGGCGCGAATTTGTCGAGAGACCCGTCGCTGATCGAGCACCGACAGCAGCTGAGCAGGACAGCCAGTGGAGAACCAAGATGAAGCCTGATGCGCCACCAGCACCACCTGTCCATCCAGCTCAAGCTGCACGATCACCAGCACTTTCGAATCGTGAGCTGAGCGCCCCACCTTCTCCTGCTCCAACCCCAGCCGCACCGGCTTCCCGCCCCAAGTTAAACCTTGCAAAGCGTACCGTCTCTGAAGCACCGGCCGACGCAGCCCCAAATTCTGCTGCCCCTGCTGCTGATTCAAAGGCCAGTCCTTTCGGCGCCGCCAAGCCTATAGACACTGCTACTCGTGAGAAGGAGGTTGAGGAAAAGCGGCAAATTGCCATACGGGAAAAGAAGGAAGCAGATGAAAAGGCTCGTGCAGAGAAGAAAGCAGCAGAAGACAAAGCACGAGAGGAGAAGAAGGCTGTTAGAGAAGCTGAGATGGCAGCACGAGCTGACAAAGAACCAGCGAGCAAGGAGAAGCCGAATGTCCAAATGTCTCAGAAAGAGAAGCTTAATGGTCAGGTCCCGACAGAGAAGGAGAATGGTGGGTCCGCTCCACCCGCAGGCAAGAATTACGAAATACTCAGAAGAACAGCGAATGAGGACAGCAGCGCCGCGGACGAGGAAGCTGACGAAGCCATTGAGGCAGATGGTGCCATCACTGACGATAAAGCTATCAAGCCCAAGGAGATTGTGAGAGACATCTCAAAGAAGAATGATGAGGCTACGAAGACGAATGGTGCTACTACAGGGGCTTCAACTGAGGCCAGCGCTGACGCCCTAGAGGATGACGGCTGGAGTACGGTATCCAAACCAGAAAAGAAGCGGAAGAACGGCAATCCAGCCGCTCGTGCCATTGCTTCCTAGGCAGTGATGCCTCGATATTCATTACAACAAGCAACATGCCTCTATTTCCGAGTTCGACATCGACATCGACATCTCTCACCATGTCCAATTGCCATAACATCATTTCGCAGGCGTTACGAGTCGCAAAAGCGTGAGCGGGTACACCCTGGCGTAGCTACGAGCTTGGCTTTTGGATAGCAGCTGACCGCGATGACCGTTTTGCTCTCGTTGCTGGGCTTCTATACATGCACGAGCAGAAAAGTTTGCTTGGGCGTCATACGGTATTTTTTGTCTTCCTCACGGAGGAGGGCTGTCGGGACGTACCGCAATAGATAGGCGGTATATGACCATCGTTGGTCGGTGTACACTAGATTGCAAAGGGTTCTTTTTCATGCATAGGTTCCATCATAAAGACTGTCAATTGTCCGAGATGGCGAATACTTGCTACGTATGATAGGCCACTGAGTCCTTGTAACTCTGGGCTTTCCACATATCCGCTTTATGATTCCTATATGTGGAAGCGGACGGCACCCGTAAAAACACCGCACTGTTAGACTGTGCGTGCACTCTGTCGCATATATGTGTAATTTGTTAAGGGATTATGAGTGCATGTTTTTGATTCTGTCCCACTTCACACTAGTGACTCAAAGGTCACGTGATTTGCTTTACGACTCTTAAAACAGACCCTGTCGATCATCAGACTAGAATAGTCCTAGTCCTAGCGGCCGTTTCATGCCTGTCAGCTAGTACAGCAGACACGGCTTGCTGAAACTCCAGTGTCTTCTGCACTTGGTGTGAGACACATACTGCCAGATCATAGCTTGGTCGACTGTGACTCTCTCCCACAAGTTTACCATGACATGTCATCAGTAACCACCACGATCCTACAACCGCCCTCTACCGCGCCTGCTTCCACCCCCCAGACATGTCACGAATGTGGTGCAGACTTGTCTCACTTCCATCCTGCCATCGCAGAAGATGCACAAAGGCGGATATCCGAGCTTGAGACACGAGTCAAGATTTTGACCGGAAAAGCGACTGCTGCTGGTATGTTCTCTTCAATTCCAACGACTCGTCTGCGCTCTGCCGATTACAGAGCATGAGCGAAATCATCACCGTCTATGATTCAATTAAGAGCTACTTGGAAGCTATGCCCGCTCACTGGATACCATTTAGTTGACAAGCTCGCCGATTACGAAGATGAGCTCCGCCAGCTCAAGTCCGCCCACCCCACAGACCCGACGGTAGCGACCAATCCTCCCCCACGGCCCCCCTCATCTGCCGGCCTGGCCTCAAGTGCCATCCACTCTCGATTTTCGCTTTTGCTCCCCTCCACCCGCCGCACCATCTCCCAAAACGACTTGAAAGATCCAAGCTCCAACCACAACCCTAGCTCTGCAGACCTCCTCACAGCACTCACGCGAGAGCAATCGTTGCGGCAAGCAGCTGAGTCACGGGTGAGTCAGACAAACGATGAGATAGAAGAGCTATCGGCGCAATTGTTCACAGAAGCCAATGAGATGGTAGCGACGGAGCGCAAGGCGAGAGCGAAACTGGAGGAAAGGGTAGCTGTGTTGGAGAGGCGAGATAAGGAGAAGAGGAATCGGCTTGAGGCGCTTGAGAGTAGGCTGGGGAGGATCGAGAGAGTAAGGGCGTTATTGAAGCATGAGCAATGACATTGGGAAGGTTGCATTTGCTAGATACCCTATCGCGTACTTTGGGCTGGAGGCATTGTATTTTGTGTCACATAAGAAGATACCATTGATTTACGAGTCCGATTTCTTGACTGTGATGAGCAAGGACTGCTTTGTCTCTTAAGAGCGAGTCCCAAAAACATCTGCCTGAGTGGACTGGTACCGACTTCTGCCTTGATCTATTTGATAGCTACAAGGCTAATACTCTTTCAGCATCGACGAAATCACTTGGAGATTCGAGCTCTAGCATCGTTAATATTTCTGCTAACCCGCGTGGCTTCTGCTTCGTTTTTTGAAAGTTACTCCACACTTCACATATACCGTTCAATCTTTTCTGCTATTCGTCTAGCTATCAATACTGCCGTATGCGAGTGACTACAGCGCCTTGTAATACGCATAACGAGCCGGACTTCGACAATGAGTTAGTGGCGTTGGCGTTTCTGGTGGCTGAGACAAGAGGAACGGTAATGAATCCAGACTAGAAAGTATGAGGGGGTTGATAGTTCTGAGTGTTGCATCCATGAAAGGTACTTGTAGATTTGATCTTGATCTCATTATTGATTAGCTGCTATCTACTTTCGTCAGTCAGCCCAACATCACCTCTACAATACCATTTTTGAAGCGCTGGGGCTTACTGGGATATGCCAATGCAGAGCGCACTCTCCCCTGCCTGGTCTTCCACAGCAAGTTTTAATGTTCTTATTGTGCTGTCAAGGCATGAGTTTGATACAGCCATGATGAGAAACCTCTACTGATTGTAATGGTAAATTCGTCTTCATTGCAAACCTCATCAGCAGTCGCCGAAGATGACCTCTAGGATATTCGCCCTGCAAGTAGCAAGTATGGCATGGTCCCTGTACATCTTGAGGAAACACCTTCCTACGCTCCGCTCACTTTCGCTGGGATTTCCCGTATCCTGCCGTACCTTTTCAGAGGTATGTGACCCATGGACACTAATCAAGTCTTGTGATAGCGCGTGGGGCCATGTATGTCCACTGATGCTAATCGACGCTTTGATTCTCCTCTGGCACCATTGGGTTAAGAGGTGCATAGATTCAGGGTAGGAACTTCCCTCAGGTCCTATGGAGGACATGAGAGGTGTTTCGATTGTGGAGGGGTAGCTCTCGCGACTGTCTTCGAGAATGCTAGATTTTCTCTCGCAGCTGGGAGGAGGCTTGGCGGCAATGTTGGTTCCTCTAGGAGGTATGCAAGCGTTGACTTGGATTATAGTTGCCGGTCTAGAAAACCTCAGCCCACACCTTAGGAATGTCAGATCATCCCATAATCCTTGCATTCAGGAGGTGATTGTCGGGCAATACTTGACGTTTTGGATTTCGCTGCGTCAGAAGTGGTGTTAACCCAGAACTTGACGTTCTTGATCTTGGCTGCGTCCTGAATGGGTCGCCGATAGCTGAGCCTCTACTGATTACCACTCACACCTCCCCATCTCCAGCAGCCTTGCATGACCCGATGCCCAGCATAAGAAGCTTTGCTGCTGCACTCAACAGCTCTACCATCCCCAATGGCAGGATGTGCTTGAGTAGTAGCCACTGCATAGTCGGCTTATCTCCTTCCCGTGACTGTACTATATCGTCATCCAGCCATTCATCACCTTTAGTCCGGGCTCCTGCCGCAGGTTCGGCTTGCTTAGCACTGTTAGTATCAGCAACAAGATCAGCGATTTCCTCTACCACCCCAATTACTGCTCCCATGATAGATACAGCCTCCTGCACGACATGCTCTTTCTCCCTCTCTGTTAAACACCGCTCCACCTCCAGAAATCGTTTCTTAAACTCAGCCCTGGAATCTTCCCCATCCCGATCACCCTCGAATGTCCAAAAAGATAGCAGATCCTCATCATCACCATGTTTCTCGCAAATGAGTTCTGGTTTCCAAAAACCAGGACCAGCCTGCCGTAGCTGAGCGCGTATGTAACGCCCGCCGGAGAAGAGCGCCATGTAGAAGATCCAGGTGTAGGCGAGGAGGAGGTGCGGATGGAGAGGAATGGTGGTGTGAATGCGGGTAGTGAATGCTGTGAGGCGTGGTGGTGCTGACTTATTGGGAATAGGCATGGTGTTTGAGGTGGCGAGGAATCGTGAAAGGCTTGAAATGTCCTGACGTAGCCGAGATGTACGCTTTAATTCCGACAGGTACAATTTGTTCAATGCTTGCACCACCTCTTCCCTTCCACTCTTTTGATATTCCTCCTCATTATCACTACTCTCTGCCTCCTGCATCCCTTCCCCTTGCCGGCATGTCCCCTCCTCCTCCTCCAATCGTCCACGCAAACACCTGAATTCCTTTTCGAAAGCTTCGTATATTGGTAATATATTTGCTATGCCTCTAAGATAGAGCTCGCAATCGGAAGTGTGGGGCGGAAGCGCGAGCGGCAGGACGGAGAAGATGAGAGCGTTGAGGTGCGCATGGAGAGGCCGGGTTGCGTTGTTGATTCTTTGCGAAAGGAAGGGGAGAGTGGTCATCATCGGAAGTAGCAGGAAGAGAGAGAGGCAAAGAGGGAGAACAAGGAGATAGGAATACAATAGAACCGTTCGTTTGGAGAGAAGACTGCTCGGAAGTGACTGGATGATCTTGCAATGTTGACGTCGATATTAAGCGCTAGCGCTGCACGCGCTGCCTAGGATCAGGACATCACTCTCTCTTTATACTTCAAAACCGTCTGATCATTGTTGATTGGTAACTTCGTCCTTGTGATCCAAGCCTATTCTCCCTCTAAAAGTAACAGTTGCTTCTCTGCTTCACATTTCATCAAGCCAAAACTGCTATCTCATATGCCTCCATACTGATGCCGGATCTAGTGCCATGTTGCCGAGCGTACTATTAAAAGGTTTATAGCTTATAGTTATAATTATATATCATTGAGGCCTTATCGCCTATTTTTAGTAGGGGAGCTTCTATAATTACGGCCCTGCTAGCGTCTAGCTAATGCCTTCGCAAAATGCTATAACAGAAAGACAGCCTTTGACTCATATCCCATCACTTGAATCCGCATTTCTTCTATTCATACTAACACCCACAGCTTAAGATGACGGACAGAGCTTCCATCACCAAGCTGGGTGAGCCTGACCCGGAGTTCGCTGCCGTATGATTCTCAACCATGGCAGGATAGCTACGATGCTTACTTGGTGGTGCATTTCATAGAGGCAAATCCCCTCGTAAAGAGGAATTGGACCGATATCCAGCAACTCCGGAAGGTCAGTCATGAGATGGATCAGCAGAACATCCAAGCCCTAGGCCCACCACCTCCAGAAATTGGAGAAAGCTTCATAAAAATCCCAATGCGAGACGGCTTCGACAGCGAGCTGAAGGTATTCAAGCCCACGCACCCTCCACCGGCCAGCAGTCCTCTTGTGATCCTGGTCTTCGGAGGCGGTTTTGTTACGGGCAGTAATGTGCAAATGACTGGGATCAGCAGAGCATTGTGCAAGATCTTCCGCGCCACCGTGGTCAACATCTCGTATCGTCTTGCGCCGGAACACAAGTTTCCTACTGGCGTGAACGACGCGTGGGACTCTGTGCAGTGGGTCGCAGCCAATGCTCCTTCTCTCGGCGCAGACCCGAGCAAGGGCTTCGTTCTGGGAGGCGTGTCTGCCGGCGGCAACATCTCCGCCGTCATCGCGCAAAAGTCTCTGGACGAAGGCATGTCCCCTCCTCTGACTGGAGTTTGGCTCTCAGTCCCGCTTTTGTTTCCCTCCAAGGAGAGTGTCCCGGAGAAGTATAGAGATCAATGGTTCTCGCGCGAGCAAAACAAAGATGCTCCTGGATTAGACCAGGATGCTTTGACGGCCATTGAGCAGCATTTGGAGGCCGATAAGAAGTCGGAGTGGTATTCGCCGTACAACGCCAAGACGCCTCACAAGGGTCTGCCTCCAACATACCTTCAAGCCGATGGCCTTGACCCGCTACGTGACGACGTACTGGTCCACGAGCAAGTGCTTCGCGAGCATGGAGTACAGACTAAGATTGTTGCTTGGTGAGTGATGCATTTCCTCATAAAGCGACAACGCTAATCATGCTTAGGCCCGGCCTGCCACATGCCCATTTCGCATTCTTTCCCATGTTAAAGTCTGGGAAAGAGGCGCTGATTGATACCTTTCAGGGTCTTGGCTGGCTTCTAGGAAAGGAGGTTACGGCCCAGGAGATTGCGGGTGCGATACCAGCGCCTAGTAGTGGGTAGTCTCAAATATTATGCGATAATTCCATCCATGTATATGCTTGTAACAAGACTACCCTTGTCCATCAATCCTTTCCCCTATGATTTAATTTCATATGATATGATACGATTGATTCGTCTAGCTATGCACAGACTTGTCGCCCGTGTGAGTTGTCCGTAAACGCTATCTCGCACCTGTACTCTCGTTGCTGCATTACATTGAAGGCGTTTCCCAAGTCTACCATTCCTTAACAAAAGTGGGATAGGGGTAGCTACTCCATGAAAGCACAGTCAATCATTCTATTACAACTCCATCTACACCATCACCACTCTGTACTGCGAGCTGTTCATTGAGAGAAGTGGACCTTTCTACTTCCTCCTACATTACTTGAAGATCCAGTAGTTCGCGGTCGGGGCGATAGACACACCGGTTCAGTCGGAAGCGGCCGGAGATTTACGACCCTTTCGTGATCACTGTTTAATATCTGTCAACAGCCATATGTCACGGTGCAAGGGCAGTTAATCAATCCGACGTCCGAGAGCTCTGATCGGACCGATGCGCGGACAGTGCAGTACCCGAGCACTCCGAAGTACTTTCTGTTCTGCCTGTGGTCGACTGGGTTAGCACGAATTGGTCCACAGGTCCATAGGCGGATGGTACGCGGCTGAAAGAAGTAGTGATGCGTAATCGCCTTGACAAGCTTAACTTCTTCTTTCGTGGCATTCTTGGTATCATTCTCGATGATTCTGGGAATGCCACTCTGCCGAGCGTACTGATTTAGCCATTCCTATATTTGAGTACAAGTTTGGTAGCTAAATTATCGCAACGTCCGTCGAGGCGGCGAGTAACCTGTAAAAAGATGATGGACTCGCAACCTTCCACAAGCATGAGCCTCCAGAGCCGCTTTTTGCAGAGTCAAGCTCACAAACTCAGCTTATATCATGTCGGCGGATCGTTCTCGTTCTTTGGCTAGAGGGTCGCGAGCCTGCACATACCCGGCGCCGCAACCATCACCATGACTGGGAATCAAAATCTCAGAACTATTGCTCGACGAGCTTGATGCGCTAGACCTCACCATGGCTAAAGGTATTGCTTTTCAGCAGACAACAGGCCATGGTTGGTACCGGCTGCGACTTCTGCCCGGATTGATACAATCGATCACATCTTTTTCGAGGTGAGACGTAGTTCTATTGAAAGGGTGAAGCTCAGTACCCTAGTAGCAGATGGTGGTAGCTAGTCCGTGATAAAGAACGCGGCTTGCGAGATAGAAGACAGTCCGGAGAGACGCACAATGGGCTTGGAATGCGACGGTGATCTTGGCAGTAATTCCAGTTGCATAGGTTAAACGCCTATAGGGGAAATGTTTGGGTAAGTCGACTTTGGGCAGGGTATCAAACCGAAGTCTTGATCATCCGTCCATAGAAAGTCGATATGTATCGGCAATCCGCATTAGAAGCTCGGTGATAAGCGCACAGCGACTAGTGATCGGCTTCGCCCTGTGATAAGGCTGCATGAGAATTCTGGCCAACTAGCGTGGCTCCACGAGCAAGGGAGCTGTAATAGTAGTAGCCATCCCCGCAGAGCCAATCATGGCTGGAGACCAGCCGCTTATATAATATCGAGGCTGAAGAGTCGGTGAAGGATCTATCAATGCAACCCAGTTTTGCTGGCGAACTAGCGTCTTCTTGCAGACAAGCAGCTGTCAGAAGGCTTCCTCCCTTAGCCAATTACATCCTTGAAGGTAGGGTTGCGCTGGGGTGATTGCTAAGCCTTGCCACCTTGCGGCTCTGCTTCTCAGCCTTGTTGAGATATTGAGCACCCCGCAGACTAGTGTAATCTGGCAAAGCCAATATCATCGTAGTGGAGGAGAGTCTATGTGATATGTTCGCTCTACTCACTGCCGCGGGTGTATACTCAGGCGGGCTAACGCGAAAGGGTTTGGCGTCTCCCATGCCGGTCAACAACAGCACGACCGAGGTACTGAGGCAAAGGCTTTCGCTTCCAGCCAGCTGTCAGACGTACATCAATCGTAAGTGTTTTTCACAAAGATGTTGAGATGCTTGGATTTCGACCGTCATTCTTCTGAAGAATGTCAGTCAAGGCGCTTTGCACTGACTATGCGACTCCATTCCGGACAGTCCCCTACCCACAGTCCCCCTACGTACTAATTTTGCCCTAGCCATACTGCGGGGCGGGGTAACATTAGACCTCTACCCCCCTATAGATATACTATAAAGCTATATACGTCGCTGTCAGTCTACCTCCCTATTACTATTACTAGGTAATTACGGGGTATATAATTAGCTAACTAGACTATATCTAGATATTTATTAACGCGTAACTAGCTACTTAAATTAATAAATTATATAAAATATTAGCTAATTAGCTTATATCCTCCTTCCTTAATTATATTACCTTTACCTACTTCCTCTCCTTTATAACCTTTTAATTAATTATATAAATTATCTTTACCTCTACCTTCTATTTTATATCTACTTTATCCCTTTATTATTATAACTTTGACTTCTTTATTTTCTTTAACTCCTTCCCCTTCTTAAACCTTATTAATTATATTATAAGGGTTAGATCTAGCTAGGAAGG
>JAABUL010008541.1_pt1 | contig 10358 bp, 13 predicted proteins | sample 5559151 | NCBI WGS metagenome assembly JAABUL01 (sample SAMN10711876, study PRJNA513368) | rock metagenome | isolation source: Antarctica rocks | place: Antarctica: Victoria Land, Pudding Butte sud | reverse complement strand
GTGGCACCACCCCCTCCGGTGGTCAGCTCAGTGGCGCGGTGCAGGAAGGTGGCGGAGTCACGCAGGTTTCCGACCACCGCGCGGGGGATGCGGATGGCGGAGCCGATGTGCACCGCGGGGATCGATCCCTGCCACACGCGGGCACGCATCGCCTCGAGGGTGATGCCCAAGGCGTCCGCGGCCTCGCGTTGCGAGTAGGACGCCCGCTCGGCGTCGTGCAACACCGCAATCTCGAGGTCCAAGGTGCTGATGGTCATGCCCCGAGTATACAACTATTAGTTCCTAATGGCAACTCATAGTTTTAGTTCATGGATTGAAGCTGGGAACACGGTGTTGTACGGTGCGCTGGTGCCCACCGCGAGCCCCACACCCCACCCACTCATCGTGGAGGCCGCGCTTGCCATCGCAATCAGCCCCGAGGTCCAGGGGGCAATCAACACACACGCGAAGCGGATCGCCGCGGAACTGCACGTGCCCGCCGAGTGCGCGGGTGCGGCAATCGCGGACCGCCTCGGAACACCGCTAAGGGAAGACATTGCCCGCATGCTTATCGTGCGGGCACAGATGCGGCCCTGGGACCACGGTCTGCGGCCGACCGCGGTCCGCCGCACGGTGGCCGACCTGCTGGGTTATGGCTCGCACCAAGCGGTGGAGCGCCGGTTCGCCCTCGTTGGCAACATGCGCTCGGGGGCCAGCGACATGACGGCGACGGAACTCGCGCAGTACATCGACGAGCGAGAACACCGCTAGCTCAGACGTACCCGCGGGAGCCGCAGTAATGACCATTGCCGTGCGCGACCGTGCCGCAGGAGAGGCACCGGTCATCATCGACCGGGTTCTCGGCTACCGGCTTTTGGGTCGGTAGATCCTCAGTTTTCTCCGGAGACCAGTCCTGGCAGCCGCACGGCTCGGTCGGGTGGAGGTATAGGTCATCCCACCACTCATCGGGCAGCTCCTCACCGGTGTGTTTCATGCGTCCTCATAGAGGAGGGTCCCCGCGATCGGTGCAGCACCGGCGGGGTCACAGAGCCGGTCCACAGAAGCGCGAGGGATGAGCACGGCGCGCCCGATGTGGATGGCGGGAATCCGGCCGCGGGCCACCGCGACCCGGACCGCGGGAGCGCTCTTGCCGAGCAGCTCGGCAGCCTCGGCGATGGTCACCGTGCTCGCGCGCAGGTCCGCAAGGGCGCGCGCGACCGTGCGTTCGCGCTCCTCGACCTCGTGTCGCTTCATGGCACAAGGCTACCACGTTGTGCGCGGTTTCGTCGCTTCGACTTACACTGAACCTCATGCCCTCACCCAGGAGAATGACGGTCCAACCGGAAATTGCCGCCGCCGCCGAGCGGATGGCCACAGGGCCGATCGCCGGGCTCATCCGAGAAGAGGCGCGGCGGATCTCGGCGGAGATGCCCGGCTGGTGGGCAAACGACCCTTGGGGGGATTGGACTCCGGCCAAACCGGATCAGGTGGCCCCCCTCGACCGGGAGCGCGTGGTTGAAGCCGCGCTCGCAGAGACGGTCGCGGCGGCGTTGCGCGAGGTGGTGGCGCGGGAATTGATGCTGACCAACCCTGTGCGCCCCCGGACCAAGAGCGCCGGCGAGCAGCTTCTCGGAACGCTCACTGGCACCGGCAGGATTGGCGTCCTGGGCCGGCTGCGGCTACTCGAGCAGCCGGCCGACGAGCCGGACTTCTGATCAGCCGGACACCCAATCCGCCGCGCAGCTACGCAACGCAAGCGGGAATGAGGTCGTGGGCCGGCTGCTGCCCTAGTTTGTACCAATGGAGCCCGATGATCTCCGGGGTGGCGGTGATCGGCACACCGCGAAAGTCAAAGTTCATCGCCTCCGCGAGAGCAGCCAACCCGCGCTCACGACCCTCGGCGGTATCCGGTACTTGCAGGATCAGCTCGTCGTGGATAGGAACCCACAACGCCGCCGACCCCAGCCGCTCCGCGACGCGCGCCGTGACCTGCTTGAGCACGTCTGCGCCGGTCCCCTGAACCAGCCAGTTCACCGCGCGGAAGTGGCGCGGGGAGGTAGGGCACTCCTCCTGGGGAAGCGGCAAATACCGGCCATAACCGGTCGTCTGGTGCCGGCCCGCCTCCGCTGCGGCCACCACCGACCGGCCCCACGCGAGCATCCGCGGGAACTGGCGGCGAAAACCATCTCTCAGATCCTGTGCATCTTCGATGGGTATTCCGAGCTGCGCGGCCAAGGCGGGCGCGCCCTGGCCGTAGCCAGTGGCCAGGAAAGATGTCTTTGCCTGAGCTCGCAGGGCTTTGTCCCCGCGAGCCGAAGGACCCCAAACCTGAACCGCCATCTCCGTATAGACATCCAAGGCCTGCACGGCGGCGAGCGCTGCCGCATCCCCACTCATCGCCGCCATCACCCGCGGTTCCACACTGTCAAAGTCGGCGCCCAACAAGGTCATCCCCTCATCGGCGGTGAAGATCGGCCGCAGGTGAGGCGCTATGTTCTGGAGGTTGGGGGCGGATGAGATCGTCCGGCCGGTAACCGCGCCCAGGACGGAGAAGCGGGAGTGAATACGGCCGTTGACCATCGACGTCCGGAAGCCGGTCAACGCATTCCGAGCTGCACCGGCGCGGCGGATCTCGAGGAAGGAGGACCAGTCGTCTCCTGCCTCGGGGGGCACGAATGCGGTGGCATAAAAATCCTTGCTCAGCGTGGCCTGGCCTTTGCCGTCCTGAATGCGGATGCCGCGGGATGCCACCCAGGCTCGGGTTGCTTCGCTGGCGGAGGTCAGGTCACACCCGAACTTCGCCACGCTGGCCGCTTGGACCTCTTCGAGCTTGGCCACCTCGACTCCCAGCCGGTCGGTGTCCACCCGGAACCCACGCAGCGTTGCCCGGTGCCAGATGCGATCGACTCGGGCTTCGAGCAACGCTGCGGCGCGGGCATCCTTGTCCGCACCATCGCGAAGATCGTCCACCAGCCGGGCAGTTTCCACGGCGTCCGTGGAAACGTAGGACAGCAGCGCCGGGTCATCCGCGGGGAGACCTGCGGTGGCGGCACTGAGCCACCCCGCATCATCCACCTCGCCGCCGGTGATCCCCTCCCAATGCGCTCGCAGCCGGTCCTGGGCGAGGTGCGTCTCCGGCCGCAGAACCTTCAGCGAGGCGCCGCCATTGCGACCCCCGATCAGCTCGGGGCGCACCGCGTACGCCAGCGTCACCGAATCCAGCAGCCCCGGCAGCACCCCGTAGGCGGCAGCGAGCACGTCCCGGTCGAAAGATGCGTTGTGCGCCCACACCCGCAAGGTCGGCGGGAGGCAGGCAAGGGCATCGCGCACCAACGCGACCGCGGAGCCGTCCAGGATGAACCCCGTGCCGTCGGCCGCGCACAGTGCCACCTGGGTGCAGCGGAACCCGGCAGCCCAAATGTCGCGGCCATCACCGGTGACGTCGTTCGTCGTCTCCGTGTCCAGGGCGAGCGTGCCGTGCTCGGACGCCAGCCACTGGCGTAGCCCCTCGAGCTCGGCGCCCGCAGCAAGGTAGTTCAGTGCGCCGTTCATCACGCAAGCTCGAGGACCGTGAGGGTGTCGATCGACGGGCGGGCGATCGGTGTGGGAGTCACCTTCGCACGCTTCGCCGGCTTCGCGGCGGTCTTGGGCTTGGCCTTGGGTTTGGTCTTGGTGGCCGGGGATGCCGGGGCCGGCGTGGTGGCGGGGGTGGTGTCCGCCGGAGAAGAGGGTGGCGTGGTGGCGGGGGTGGTGTCCGCCGGAGAAGAGGGTGGCGCTGCAACGGGCGCCTCCTCCTCCACCGACACCCGGTAGGTGTTTCCTCTGTCCGCGCGTTGCAGCGCGAGCCGGTAGATGCGGCCATCGCTCCGGACGGCGGTACCCCGCCGCCTGGTCAGCGCGCGCCCCCACGATGCGGCTTGGCCGGTGGGACCCTGCTCCACGCGAGGGAGCAGGTCGACCGGCAACTCGTCGACCTTGCCGCGGCCGGTGAGCTTCTCGGCAGCGGTCGAGGGGGACACCCACTGACCGCCGAACTCTTTCACCCACCCCTGCAGGAAGGGCAACCACTCGAGGCCCTCCGCGTCCTGCTGATCAGCCTTTTCCCTCCGGTCGGAGAAGGCAAGCTCCGCCGCATTCACCCCACCGATGGTCACGTAGGCCAGCGACTGCAGGATGACGGCACTCCACCTCTCAAAACTGCCGTACGCCGGGTAAGAGGCTCGCGGTGCCTGAAGACCGTGGCTGAGAATGGTGTGCGCCGCCGCCAGCAGGGGTGCGCGGTTCTCCCGCACCCAGGTGGCGAGGTCCGCGTGCCGCCAACCGCTGCGCTCGCTGGCAATACCTGTCCTGACCGCGAGATTCACCGCCAGGAATCTGCGTGTTCCGTCGTCCGCCAACTCGGCGTTGTTGCCGCAGACCGTCAACGTCATCCTGGAGATGGTGACGGAAGTGTTCCCGCCGAGAGCTCGCTTGTTCATGTCTCCGTCGGAGGTGATCAGCTCTGAGATTTTTCTGGAGGTCACCCGATCCTCTCGAGGCAACTCATCGACATGGAGATAACGAACACCAGCGAGCGTCGCAGAGACAAGAGCCTTCCCAATTTCAGCATCGTCTTTCCTGTCGTAGTCGATGCTCTCCGGCGTCGAATAGCTGGAGGCGATGCGCCGCATCAGAGAGCACAGCAGGCCCTTGCCGCTGCCCCGGTCGTGCGCAGACACCAGAAAGGCGGGTGCCGGCCCGTAAAGATCGCGGCTCGCCATCGTCAGCAGCATGATGACGGCGCGAATCCGGTCAGGCTCGGTCTCGAAAGGAAAGTCCACCAGTAACTCCTCGAGCAGGTAGTCGAGCGCGGCCTGCGCCTGGCCGGCAGTGGGGTGCTCCGGTACCTGGTAGGCGCCCCAGGTCTGGCGATCCCGGCGCGGGATGATGACCAGCGCCCGCTTCGTGGCGTGGTAACCCGGTTCCGCCACCGTTTCTCCGCTGCTCAGCAGCACGGGTGCGGTGCCGATGAACCGCACCGGTGAGGTGGCCGGGGAATCCCGCGCCGCCTCAACCGCGGCCTCGACGATGGTCGTGGGCAGATCGTGCTCGTAGGTGATCCCATCTTTTGCATTGCCACGGACGGGCTGGACGACGCGGAGCGCGAGGGCCTTGGACTCCTTGGGATGCCAGCGGCGGAGCCCGCCTTGCCGGTCCACGGTGAGCAGGCCGCGGGGCTCGCCCTGTTCGCCCACCTCGGACAGCACGAATGGTGAGCCGGAGTCGTCTGGGTGCTTGGCCTTGGCGATCTCCGTGGCGATGATGTAGGTGAGCCGATCGCTGTCGTTGTTCGCCAGCCAGATCCGGCGCCTGTTGCGCGGCGCCAGGGTCGAAACAGTCGGGCGGACGATGCCGTCCCTCACCAACTCCTCGGCCAATGTCTCGGCGTCGGTGCCGGTAAGGGCCGAGCGGATGTCGAAGGCGGTGTAGAAACCTCGCGCGGCGTCCAGCGGAGCGGCGCTGGCGGAGAAGGTGAAGAGAGAACCAGGGGGGCGGCTCCCGCCGCCGACCTTGACCTGGGCGTGACCGGCCCGGTACAGGATGATCTCACCGTCTGCGCGGGTTTCGGTCACCTCCCACCCTGATTCCACCAGCAGCTCGACGGTGTCCTCGTTGGTCGCAGCGGCGTCATACCGGGACCGGACGATGAGGGTGCGGGCGTCCAGGGAGGTTGCGCTTTGGCATCACCCACCAGGACCAGCAGGTCGGCAAGCCGGGAGAGCTCGCCCACCGTCAAGGCGGGGATTTCGGCCGGGCCGCCGGCCTCTCGGATCCAGGGGTCTCCCGTCTGGTGGGTGGCGCCGTGGCTGGGGGCTGCGATGACGTACCCATCGGCGATCAGCAGCTCCGCAAAGCACAGAACCTCGCCGCCCGGCTGTGCCTGCCTCGCGGCGAGGGTGGGCAGGCAGCTCTTGAGGTGACCGATGTAGGCGACGTCGGGCACCGGGATGGTGAAAGCCCAGTGGACTCCCCCGGAGGGCGAGGTTTCCTTCCATCCTGCCTCGAGGCGCTCCATGACGCCGTCGAGTGCGAGCTGCTCGACCGCGTTGTCCCACTCTCCTTGAAAGGCTTCGCTGGCTACGGCGCGCCCCTCGAGCTCGAGGACGCCGACGAACTCGCACCCACCATCGGCGGTGGGTCGGGTGGAGCGGGCACCGCGGAGGAATGCCAGGCCGGTCACAGCACCTTGGCGGATCTGGGTGAGCGTCTCCTCGGTCAGGTCGGCGGAGGTGTTCTCCAGATAGTCCCTCTTGAGGGACACCACCTTCCGTGCGCCCACCGGCAGGATCGTGAAGCCGAGGCCGGCGAGCTCTTGGGCGGCCGCCAGCAACTCGCGGTTCGCGGCGGGGTCGACTCCGCGGGCGTAGGTGCGGTCGGTGCTCATGAGCTGGTCTCTTTCCTGGGGAGTTGCTGGTCTTGTCGCCTCACACTACACCATCTTGTCGTCTCACGCGACATGGTCGGGGTGAAGTGACATGAGACCGTTAGCTTTGCTAACGGGGGTTCTGTGGGTTTGGGGGGTTTTCCCCATCCGGTCCCCCTAGAGGACTTTCTAACTTCTCCCCCTAGCTCTGAGTTAGAAAAACCCACAGAACCCTCAGAACCCACATGAGCTTTGCTAACGATCTCTGTTATCTCCGGCATATCGGCACATTTCGGGCGGATGCTGGGTGCTCTCTGCTTCTTCATGCCCACCATGTGCACGGCCGACCCCACGTTCACCGCGAACCTTCCGCGGCGGCTGCTGGGTGTTCTCTGCTTCTCCATGCCCACCATGTGCACGGCCGGCACTGCGTTCACCGCGAACCTTCCGCGGCGGCTGCTGGGTGTTCTCTGCTTCTCCATGCCCACCATGTGCACGGCCGGCACTGCGTTCACCGCGAACACCCCGCCACGGTGGAACCTCGAACCGATCTGCTGTCCCATGCCCACGATGTGTCCGGCGGCAGCACGAAGCCCTACAGCGGCAAGAAGGCCCCACCCCGTTACGGGGTGGGGCCTTGCTCGGCTGGGAAGCTCGTCACGCCGATCGCGGGCTGATTGGGGGGTCGCGCGAAATTATTGCCCGCTGAGAGCTCCGCTGTGCCACTTTCGACCCTGCCCCGGTGTACCGGGTGGTGCCCGTTCGGGACTCAGTACGACGGGCAGGGGATGGGCGTCGCCGGCTTGCCACCGCGGCTCCTCGTGCGGAACGCCCCCGGCCAGCAGGTCCCCGATCTTGTTGCGCACCGCCTCCGCCACCACGACCTTGCGCACCAAAGTCCGTGGCTGTCCGCCGACCCGGGCCGCGGGGTCGTACGGAGGTCGACACGGCCGCGCTGATCACGATGCGCTCGGCAGGGCTCAGCTGGCAGGCGCTGGCCGCCGAATCGGGAATGTCCCGCACCGGTGTCCGGCGCCGAGTGTGCACGGCCGCGGGTCGCCGCCTGTGGGGATGATGCTCCGCGGCGGCCGTCACCGAGGCCGGTAGTTCGCCAACCAGTGTTGCCGGTCCCGGTCTGCCCGGCCGGCCGTGATGGCCGAACTCATATCTCCGGGCACGCGATCGGCCAGCTCCGGCGGCCGATCAACCCCGGTCACCAGCCTGGCCAGCGAAGCCTCCTCGGGGCTAAACCCCACCTCGACCATCACCTCGGTCGCAATTTCGGCGACCTCTCGGATGGCCACGCGCCAGGATTTTGCCGCCGCAGGGCTGAAAGAGCGGGCGGCCCATTCCGCGGCTTGGATTGGATCGGGGGAGCCGGACTCGACCCAGGCGAGGGCATCAGCGAGGGTGAATCGCCTGTCGGCCCATTCGATCGTGGACTCGTGGGAGAACCCCTCGAGCCGCCACCGCTGCCACCTGAGCGGATCCAACCCAACGGTGAGTGTCTCGAGTACCGCGACGGGGTCCTCGGGCATGCCCACCCGTGCCCACGCCGCGGGCGCGTCATGGTCAGCCCGGAAACCGGCGCTCCATTCGACGGCGTTCTCCGCCTCGTAGCCGAGACCGGCCCACCGCTGAGCCTCCTCGACCGTGAACCCGGCGTTGAACCAATTTTCGGGGTCAGTGATGCCGGAGGCGATCATCGCAGTCAGCTCGGCGTCGAGCCGGTCGTAGAGCCGGCCGCTGTCGGCGGGGTCCGCGTTCATCATGGGAGTTCCTTGTCTGTCTGTCTGTCGGTGGTCGGGGTGTCCACTCCTATGTGTGCGGCGGCTCGCAGTACCCCTCGGCGCCACGCTCTCAATGGCACCACTCGAACAACAGCGCGTAGTCCTGACGGCTGATGTATCCCTCGTCTGCGGCCCGCGCCAGGTCCTGCCAGCTGCCCCGCACGTATTGCTCCGGCCACGCACTGTCGGCGTCGAGGAACTGGTCGTGGGTCCACGGCCAGACTGTGAACGTCTCGATCATCTGATCGTGGCTCAGCTCCCCGGCGGCGTACCGCAGCGCAACCTCCCACGGAGCATCACCCGCGACCTCCGGTGTCGGTGCATCCAGGTCACCGGCCGACACGTCCATGTCCCCATGGTGCCCGTCCCCGCCGACCCCGCCGTGCCCTCAGCACGGGTTCTCCCGCTCCTCGGCAGCCGCCCGGTCTGCCGCGTCCATCTCGGCTCGCACCGCGGCGACTCGGCCCGCCATACCCGGCGTCGCCATCAACTTCGCCATGCGAGCCGCGGCCGCGGCAGGGCCGACGAAGGTGATCTCCTCGGCCCCGTCGTCGTCCCCCGGCGTAGTGGTCACGTTCGCACCTCAGAGACGATTCGGCGAAGCCGAACTCGCCGCTGATCGGTTCAAGGTTCGCCTGCGAACTTGCTCCGAGGCCGCCCACGTCGTTCCTCCGGGTGCCCGCGGCTGTGCTCCATCTCAGCCACCAGATCGGCGTGGGTGAGGTAGGCGCGCTCATCCGCGGTGGGCCCGCCGGCCGGGCGCCCGCGCATCGCTTCGAACGAGGCACGGGCGGTCTCGACACGGTCCTGCGCTTCGGCGCACCGCCGCTTCCCCTCGGCCTCGGTGCGCGGTGTCGCCCCCAGGGTCGAGAGCTGTCCCTCCAGCGACCGGCTCCAGCACGCAATTCGGGCTTGGGTTTGGCGGATATCCGAACCGACGCGGGGCGTGGGGCGCTTCGTGTACCCGACCTCGAGCTTGCGCAATCGCATCCGCTCCTCGTCCAGCTCCTGCTGCAAATCCAGCAAATCGGCCCGCTGGCACTCCCTCCAGATACCGGAGGCCCAATCGGGACTACGGGCCAGCAGCTCCTCCGAGGCGAGGTGCAGCTCCGCGGCGTGCAGGCGATCCAGCGCGGCGAGTTCTTCGGCGTACCGGGCGGCCCGCACCTGAGCCAGCTGCTCACCGACCTGGGCACGCCATCGCGCATCGGCAGCGTCGGTCCTGCGCTCGTGGGCTCGCCCGATCGACCGGACGACGGCGTGCCACACACCGGCCAGGCTGTCCAGGAACGTGCGCACCGCGTCGGTCCGCTCCGCCGGAGTGGTGGCCTCGGTGACCGCGGTGAACAGCCGGTCCAGCGCCGCGGCACCTTCGTTGCCGAACGCGGCCCGGGCCTGCTCGGCAACCTGTTCGGCGCGAGTCACCGCGCGTTCTGGGTTGGATGCGGGTGAGCCGGGTAGCGGCTCTGCTCGGGCGCAGCGACGGCCACCGTGGGTGAGGTCTCTGCACATGCCCCGAGCATACGCCGAATTTCGTGTGTCCCCTGCAGGCCGTCGCGCCGCCGACAGGGCTGCGGCGGATGATGGACCCATGACCGAGCCCGAGCGTGACCCCCGAACCGAGGCGCAGCGCGAGTACGACGGCGACCCGGAGCTGCGCGAGCTGCTGACCCGAGCGGCCAGATCGCCGACTGTGCGCCGCGCGCGGCGCGTCGATGACCGGGCCACGTGACCGAGCCCGAGCGTCACCTCACCGATGCCGATGCGGCGTTCCTCCGCGAGCACTCCGGCGTCCGCGAGGCGACCCCCCGGGAGCTGGCTAGACTGGCCGCCCGCACGGCGGCGCGGGACGCCAGAGAGCTCCAGCACACGAGGTCGCTGGCGGCGGTCGCGGCGCTGCTGGACAGGAGCGAGCGCGAGGTGCTCGGCATGACGGAGGCCGGTGAGCTGTACTCCTACACACCGTCCGGAGGAGCACACCGGTACCCCTCCTGGCAGTTCGCCTACGGCCGGCTGCTGCCCCATCTCGCCGCCGTAGTGGCCGCGATCCCGGCCGGTACACACCCGACGGCAATCCGGACGCTGATGATGACACCGAGCCAGGACCTGATGTGGGTGCTGCCCCTCGACGAGCCCATCCAGCCGCTGATCCCCGAGATCCCCCGCAGCCCGGCGACCTGGCTCAC
>JAABUL010008536.1_pt1 | contig 10363 bp, 8 predicted proteins | sample 5559151 | NCBI WGS metagenome assembly JAABUL01 (sample SAMN10711876, study PRJNA513368) | rock metagenome | isolation source: Antarctica rocks | place: Antarctica: Victoria Land, Pudding Butte sud | reverse complement strand
TTCGCCACAGGTAGGTCATGAGGCGTGGTGATTGTAACGCTTCACATATCAAACACTGTTGGTGGTCACAACATTCATTCAGTGTCTTCCCACCTTGCAAAATTGAAAACATCGTCCAGTCTTCGGCTCGTACGACTGTGCAGATTATTTATTTAAACAGCCGTACAAAATCCAAGTAATAAAATGCAATTTGTGTCCCGTGTTGCCTGTAGCCGGCTTTGTTGGTACCAGCTGCATATGCTTTCCGTCGGCTCTATTTAGGCGCTCAAAACCCTGTCGCGACAGTTTGGCAGTAAAAACCCTTGCTCTGTGCTGCCTACAAACTCCCTGCAGGCAACGGCCTCACTGTCAGGCAAGTATCCCTGGTTGTGTAAGCGCAATGGCCAGCAACGACGCTCAGGCGTCCTTGCCTTCTGCCAGAGCACGTCCTGCTTCAGCTTTGCCTGCACAGCAACAGACAAGCATCCCTCCTCACCTTCACCTGCTGAACATCTTGCTGGAATCCACGTTTCCGTTTGTCGAAGCTGAAATCGGTGAAGAGTTGTACAAGCTCTTCAAGGCAAGTGGTTGGGAAAGCAAGAGAGGCTGCAAGCCGCAGCCTCAAAAGCCATGCTACTGCATGCCTGTGTCATTGACTAAGTGTTGTTAAGTCCTGACTGAATCGTGAAGCTGTTTGTCCTTCTCTGCTCTTCCAACAGACATAGTTTCTGCTGCAGACACCAGATGACAACCTCTCTTTGCATGATCATAACCACAATGCATCCTCTGCTCATAACAGCTATCTTGATGAGATCATTGAGGGGGCGCACCGGCGGCAATACGGTAGTCCGTATGAGATGATGGTGGACGTCGACAAGATGCTGGAGTATGCTCAGCAGCGTATTGCCAGCAGTGATAGTGCAGACAGACAAATTGGTAGGTTCAGTTGCGTGCATGCTGACATGCTGCATACCTGTTGATATATCAGGCACAATTGTGCTGCTCAAACAAGGAACTTATTTGAGGCTCCAGATTTGAGAAAGCTAAGACGTGGTGATGTTCAATTTGTTATCACACCTGGTGTTGTTGACACAGTGCTGTTAGACATCAGCAGGTTTCATGGTGACGAGCGACTGCTGAGCAGGCATGATGTGCTGCACAGATGTAGGACAAAATCTTGCGAGCCTCATCTTGCCCGGCCGCTCAGTATGCATATAGCATGTAGCATGTGTACTGTCTGCATCACTTGGTGTGCACTGCAGACGTTCCAAAGGCAGCACAGGCCATTCGCACAGCATTCCAGACAGCGTGTTTTGTCAATCTGCAGTCAGCCATCAACGTAGTGCAGACATTCATGTCAAGTGGCACAGGTAAGCTTTATAAATCTGTGCCCGCAAGCTAGCATGGCACATGTGTGTGCTGGCCAGTGTTGCCATCATTTTTTGATGCAAATCGGCATGATGATCTAGTATGATGGTAGGTCTGATGGTATTGTGTACAGCATTTTAGCAGTCACCATCAGACCTATGTATGCAGCTGTAGGCAGCAGATGCATCAGTCTTTGTGATGTTTCACAGTGCTGGAATTTATTGCTTAGACAAGGTGTGCATGTGACTGGCAGCAGAAGAGAAGACAAGCATGCTGTCCATTGTTTGAAATCTGCAGCTTTTTGAGCGATAGTTGCTTATAGTTGATGCCTTGCAGTTTTCTCATTATGAAGCTCATCAGGTATACAAGTGTATGGTCTACAGATCAACTTGTGGGCGAGGTGATGAGAGAGCTGGAGTTGGCGCCAGGGCACGACCCTGCGTCTCAGAAAGCAATGCAGCTTGCCAATGCAAGGTGCCTTTACTTCAATCCTCTTCAGCAGTCGTGGCCTTGCTCACCGCAAAGAGCGATGTTGCATGTCCCCCTGAGTAACCTTCTGCTGACATATGCAATATCAGCCAACAGTCCATGATTTGGCTTGTGCACCAGTTGAGGAATGCTGTGTCCTCATGTTATCCTGCTGATATGCTGGCAGTCCAACAGCGCCTGTATCTTTGTGCAGGAAGGGGATAACCACCTACTTTCTGCCTGGCACCTCGACCCCTGCACCCCAGTGCGCTGAATCTGCGTACAATGCAGATACCTGCGCAAAACATCTTTTGTTTCTAGCACAAGTCCGTCCTCAGCTTTCTGAGCCAGGCATCATACAGGAATCTGCACGCTTGTGTAAACTTCCTGCTGAAAATGGATTGGGCATAGTTTCGGCACAAGCACAGGCGCACAAGAAGAGAGGCAGGTCTGATGTTGCACAACTTAGCAGGTCAGTGCATGCCAACCTGCTCACCTAATAAAACCATATTCTGTAGAACGTGTTGCAGTAAATGGCGGCTGGCACTAGACGATCAGCAAGCTAACAAGTTCAGTAATCAAAATGATCAGTCAACAGCAATGCAGAGTGTTGAAAGAAGGATGTATGTGCATGCATGGACACCTGCGTACAAGATTACCAGACAGGGGTAGTTCCTGATCTGTTTTTGCGCTCCATCAGCTTAGTCTGCATTGATGTCCACCTTTATGTCTTGGCTCACACAATGGTTCACTGGTTACGATGTAGGGAGGGATCTCAAAAGCACTGCAAAGACCCGGCCTCTTCTTGCTCATCTCCCAGGCCTTCGCACAAGCTCCTTGAGGGGCCTGCAGCAGCTTCACTAACATCCTTCCAGGACCCAGCTGTAGACCCACAAAAGCTGAAGAAAAAGCGAGGCAGGCCTAGAAAGGAGTAAGAATGTGATTTCAGTTGTTCTGCATATTGAGGTGCAGGCCTGTCAGCAGCATCATATATTGGTAACTGTCTGGATTGCTGATGTCCCTGTTCCCATCAATGACCTAAGAGAAAATGCACTGCTCTTTTGTTGGTTGGACAGCATGTTAGGTGAGCATGTTTTATCACCAGGCGCTTGATTGGGACATGCAAGCAGTCACAATAGTTATTGTGATGCTGTGGAGGATGTGCAAGGGGCGTAGTGCAACGGCTGTCACCTTTTGAAATCAGTCTGTCAGGTTGTCAGTGTCAAGCTTTCCATCCAAGCTTGCAATTGCTTTGGTGATCACGCCTTGCCAGCAGGAGGCACCCTGCATAGCTTCTCCTGCTTTTCTCAGACTGCTTGTTGGTTAAGCAACAACATGTCTTGTGATGCAGTGGTGGATATAGTGAGAAAGAGAAGAAGAGCTTTGATGTCTTGTGCAAAAGTCTTGAGAAACAGAAGTATGGGATCAGCGACAAGCAACAGCTGGATACCATGTGGACTTGGCTGGCGAACTGCAAAAAGCGTCCAACTGATTTCCTGCTGAAGCTGCATGATGGGGAGCAGTGTACTAGTGTTGTCCAATTTGCGAGTGCTTGGAAGCTGAAATGGAAGCAAATTAACAAGGAGAAAGGAGCGGGCAATACCAAGCTTCAAAGGTGTGACTTTGGAGCACCTCTTGCAGATGTACATCTAAACCTGAAATACATCATCCTCTGTTGAGACATGAATGTTGCAGATATGTGGTGCATGGGACCAGGCTACAAAATTTGCACCAACATGTTACCTTGATCATTACCTCCAGTGGACCTGTCATATGCTGCAGTCCAGCTTTCTAGCTGAATCATGTTGCAGAGCTTGTGAAGTTGTAGGTTTCACAACATATTTTTCTGTTGCATAAAGTGTATGTAAAATGGGCATCATTTTACATACACTTTTTTGCTCCTCACAAGCTTTTTAACCTGAATGTGCATCTGCTGAGCTGCTGTCCTTAATTTCTGCTCACACCAGCTTGTGCTGTTATTTACATCGTTGCTGGGGTTTCAGTCACTGCAGATGACTTCGCCTGGGCACAGCTGTATTATTCATATTGCACACATGAGCTTGTGGTGCTTTGGTTGCAGTAGACCCGATCCACCAGGATCTCATGCGGCTCAGTCCAATGCAGCAGGCAACAGCACAAGTGAGCAGGTGAGACTTTCTGCATGCCAGGCTAGTTGACTATGGCATGCTGTGTGACTATGAGATGAGCTTGAGTTTCTGCAAGGTGACAGGCTGTACCAGTCTTTACAAAGGGCTGGGCTGAACTTTGAATAGAGTACAACATCAAGAATTTGTACAGTATGAGATCATCACCCGTCATTGTATGTCAACAGGCAGACATTGACTCAGGAGCTACGCAGCATGCTACAAGCAATCTTCCACTTAGTGCTTCTCAAGCCAATGACCACATAGGGCCGGAAGCAGCCAGGTCAAATCCAGCTTGTCGCCCTGAGGCTGCTGATGACAACGCTGCAGTACAAGCTGGCCCTGTCCCTGTCAGTGACACGGTTGAGACACAAGCAGCTAAGCAGCTGCTGGGCCCAGCAGTCATTCATGCTGAGAGCTTGCAGCAGCTTGCTGATCCCAGCCCCACTGGCCAGCCTCTTGTAGTCAATGACAGGAGCATACAGTTAGCTGGCGGCCTTCAGTCAAGCGATAATGCACTTGCTGTCAGGTCAGCACGGTCCCCCACGCCAGATGAAATACATGTTACTGTGCGCAATTGCAAGTGGCAATATGGTGCAACACTGCTGCTGCTTTTGATCAATGCTGGGCCTGAAAGGTTTCTCAGCTAGAAGATGCTGATTCTGAAGTCACTTGGTCAAACCACGTGCGGTCAAAGGTCTGTGGTGTTGTCAATTGCAGCCGTGTAATGCATTTGACCTCATACACTCAAACATGTTGTGTCTATATGCCTCATGCAATGCGCAGGGAAACAGGTGGCACAGACAGAGCTGGCCAGGCAGAGAATGAGGGGCTGTCTGCAGCTGGGCAGGGTAGCAAGAGCGCTTCTGAATTGGCTCTTCGAGCAACACAGCAGGCAGGGGTCATCCTTGGAGATTGCTTTTGTGCTTGCATGCTTGAACTTGACCATGCCGCATAGGAGTTGTGCAGCTTCCACAGTACTGCGTGCTTTCAGTCTCATGCCTGAAGTTCATATGTGTTGCCGCGTTTGGGTTGCCTGTATAGATGGCAGGGTTTTGTCTGTTGAATTGCCATATCTTGCGTAGCAAGGTAGACGTGAGTTGCAGCCAACTGTATCCCATTATATCCTTGGATGTGATACAGGATCTTGACCAAACAGGATTGGACTTAGACAGTGACGCTGAGAAGCTGTTTCTGGCTAAGTTGCATCAGTTGATTGCCAGAGAAGGGAGTATCAGAGGGCTACCTGCTGTCAAAGAAGCTACTGAGCAGGCTGCTGCTGCTGTATGTGAAGCTGAACGCCACAAAGATTGGTATCATGAACAATGCAGATCAGCTGAAGAGAAATTCAGCGAATGTCTTGAGATGGTCAGCCATGCCAAATCTCAGGAGGAGCAGGCAAACAATAAATTGCTGAGCAAACGTACAGATTACGACACGTCTGCTGCAAAGCTGCAGGCAGTACAGTCTGAGGTTCATTGTGCGCTTGTTGGCTTTTGTGAATCTTCTGGTCACCACATGTAAATTATGTACAGCGTACCACCAATACAATTCATTGCTTCTCACACACGATTTGCACATTTGCGTGGCATTGCCGTGATGCTACTGAAACTCAGCTGCTGGTCCTCTGATTTCAAGAAACGGAGGTGGCTTTCAAACATTCCGGGACTTGCTCAGCAATCACTGCTTCAAGTTACGCAAATCAGTCAATTGAGCAGTTAGCAAAACAAACTCAAAGCGAACATGCAAGGAAATATGTAGCCTGCACCTGTCTGCAGCTGGCACGCCACTCATCGCATGCTTGTGCCATCAGGTAAACTTTCGGCTGGCGGCGACCCGCCGAATGTACTCAAAGAAAGCGACTTCATCAAAACCTGCCAGGCGCAGCTGTCGGGCCGATATCAGGAACAAGTGGTGCGGACCGTGATAGGCCACCACGTGCTGCTGAAAGGCGTGTTGTACTTGCGCATGCAGCTGTTGCTTAGCAACTTGCTCATCGTCAACGCCAGTGTTGTACATGACGTCGTCCAGCAGCCTATCGGCTTTGGTGCGCAAAAAGGCGACAGGCTTTGCCCATGCGTGTGCATGTTCAAGGATATGCCGACAAGATTCCAGGAAGCTGCCATCATACATCAAAAAGATGCAGTCGAAGGCATACAACTTCTTGTCCATGAAGTAGGTGGCAGCTGGGTGTGACCTCGTACCAGCGCCTGGTGCATCATACAGCTTGACACGCGGAAGCCCGAGGTATTGATAACAGCGAACGTCTTGTGTGACCTCACTGATCCCAACTTGCGCCGCCCCCGCGTCGTTGGGCGTCACGCCACGGATTGCATTGATCAGTGTGGATTTGCCAACTTTTGTGGGACCACAGAAAATAAAATTGTAGTTGTGCACTGCATCCATCCCCATTTGCTGTTGTGCTTCCTTGATCAGGCGGTCTCGATTTTGTCCAACTTGTGGACTGTTGCCCATAGCATCACGGTCAGGTGGCTTGTTGAATGCATCGCACATTTTTACCATCACTTGTACGAGCTCTTTGACAGATCCAATAGCCCCAACGAAGGTGGACAACGCAGCACCCATGAGGAACAGTTGTTGGGTATGCCGGCAACATGAGGTGCTGATGACGGGGATCGATTTTGCGGAGACTTCACTCAGACATTGTGGGCAATACGTACTTCTACGCTTGCATGGAAGGTTAAGCTACAACGTGATAGGCAAGGATTCGGGTCCTTAGTTGCAGTCCTCACTCTGCAGACACCTTAGGAGGTCAATAGCACTGGAAGCGCATCTCATCAGCATGAGTATTGGTTGCTAATATCAGCAGACGCTAAGCTGATAGCAGCGATTGACAGCCACTACTGCTGAGCTGATAGCACACAATGAAAGCAACTGATGAGCTGGCATGAGGTCCGGTCAGCTGATATCGACAGCTCAGCAGCAGGAAAGGAAATAAATTTATACATTTTCTCATATGCATGTACCGTCGCACTGAGGGACCAACAGTCAAAGTTAGAGTCCCTCAGAACATTCTGCGTCACAAGCTTGCTTGTTGGGAACATGTGGAATTGGCTGGCATCGCTGCTGTTACGCTGCTAGAACCGGGCTTTCACCTGGCTGTCTCCCTGGCTGTCTCCCTGGATTTCTTAAATTTGTTTGCTGTCACCCTGCTATCCTGGGCTGTCACTTTGATATCCAATTCAGATATGGGAGACTAGGTACTGATTACCTGATGTCTGGCTGAGTTGCGATTCAATGCCTCATTTATTCAGGCATTCCATTGAAGATCATAAAATTGAAGCCCGCAAGCTTAACGTCTCATTGGCACACCTCCTTGGGTGAAGTTTTTTTTAAAACCGCAATCTGAATTTGCCAAGAAAAGAGAGCAAAACCTATTTCACCTTGGAATATGCAAGAGACAGCAGCTGAAGCGACAAACCACAGCCAAGCTGACAACACACAATTGAGCTGACAAACTGCAGCAGAGCCGATAGAGTACAAATGAGCAGACCAATTAAAGCTCAGCTGACAGGTTGCAGCTGACCTGACAAACTCAAGACTGAGCTGACAATGTTCTGTCGACAGCTGAGCTGACAATTTGCAGCTGGGCTGACAATTTGCAGCTGAGCTGACAGCTGAGTTGACAAGTGGCAGCTGAGCTGACAAAGTGCACCTGAGCCGGCACGTTGCAGATTGCAGCTGAGCTGACACATTGCAATTGAGCTGAGCTGACATGTCGCAGCCAAGTCAACATGATACAGCTGAGCTGACGTGCTGAGGTGACAGACTGCAGCCGAGCTGACAGATTATGACTGAGTGATCATCAACTGATAATGTAGATATAGTGTCTCATTCAACAACCACCCCTTCCAGCAAGTGCTCGTACATCAAGCACCAAGTTGTGCATGCATTGATGTTGTGCGCATCTGAGGGCTGCGCTTGAACATCGCTCGTATGCTTTAGTGCACACCAGCCACAAGGACTGAGCACATGCATGTTGACATTGCGATGCATCCCGTATGTTCTGGCACTTGGGGCAACAATCTGTAATCCAATTGTGGAAATGATCAGTCACAGCAGCACGGCTATGAGGAATCACTGGCATCATGGCAAACTTGATATGATCTGGTTTTATGAAAAGCAAAAATGTTCAGAAACCTAAATCTTGCATCCAATTAATCATGAGGTATTTTAAAAATCTGATTCTCTGAAATATGTTGCTGAGAATTTTGTTGAAAGTTGCTTGGCGATTCTGCATTTTGTTAAATATTCAAAAACAGTAAAATATATGTCAATCTTGTCAACTCAGCACATACATTGGCTGTTCCCAACTTGGTGGATCAGCACCAAGAACATGGTCTGCATCGAAAGGTGGACACTAAAAGAATGTGTTTGTGATCAGAATATGCCTGCAAAACCATGTGTGAAGGACATGCAATTCAAAGGATCAGGCAGCATGAAAGATGAGTAGGGTGGAGGCCAAGAGGCACACTGAAGCTATAAGCACAGTCATCAGCAATCGATACGAGGTTATATCATGTATCTAATTTGAACGGTGCAACAGTGTCTCAGCCATTTTTTCTCAGCGGCAACTTGGAAGCCGACATGTAGCCAGACCTCTGAAACTCTATGTCGCATATATAGTTTCTGATGTCATCTCATATCGTGCATGTCGACATACATCGATCTGTTTAGTGGTATCGGTGGATTCGCTCTGGCCCTACAGGACATTTCGCAGCCTCGGCTGTACTGTGATATCGAACAATCCAGTCAGAAAGTTTTGATCAAACATATCAAGAATGAGTCATTACCACCAGCTCCCGTGATCTACGACGTCAAAGACGTGCGAAAAGCTGTAATGCCTCAGTTACACTTCCAAATGATCGCATCTGGCTTCCCTTGTAACGGGTTCTCGGCGGCGGGCCAGCGTAAGGGGTTCATGAATGAGCATAGCAGCCTTTTCTTCGAGCTGCTGCGAATCACCAAAGAGTTCGGGCCAAAGCTGGTGTTCATGGAAAACACTCCACAGATCGTGGCATCAGGGGGTATGCACGCGATCGCCGTGGAGTTCGGCAAGCTTGCGTATGATGTGGATTGGATTGTGCTGCCGGCATACTCGGTCGGTGCTCATCACGCAAGGTTGAGATGGTACTGCTTGGCTTGGAGGAGAGGGTACAAACACACCTGGAAAATACCGTTCAAAGAGGGTTTCGACTGGCCAAAGGAAATTCCGGTCAAAGATCGTATGGTGAAGACCAGAAGCAAACACGACTCCGAGCGTTTGGGCATGCTCGGCAACGCGATCGTTCCCGATGCAGGTCGCCGAGCGTTCATAATTTTAGTAAGCGGTTTTAGAACAGGAGCGACATCAGAATTGGTGCTAACGCCACCAGCCACCTGCGACATGCAGCGGAGCAAAACCTGGGAGCATTGCGGAGCCTTCATCAACAACCGACTATACAAGAAAAAGTGCAACAAATACCCCAGACCTGACCTGAAGCTAGAGTTCCTCGCCACCAAGCCGATCATTCCTTATAAAGGCATCAGACGGGAGCTAGTGACGCAAGCTTTCAAACAGCTATGGGCTACGCCACGGCAAAGCGTGCGTTTTCCTTCCAGGACTTTGACAGAGCGCACACTTTCGGACCTTCCCACACAGCTGGCTTTTGAAAAGCATACACCCAAAGGCAATCGTTTCGTGAATCCGAGGTTCGTGGAGCAACTGATGGGATATCCAAAAGACTGGACTAAGTTTTAAGCATTGTCGCTAGGATGCATGCGGTAAAGGGACAACCGATCGCAATCTCAAATTGGCCACCCTCGTCAGGTAGAATAGAATGAGATAATATAATGATTGTTGCCTTTGTGCAAATTAGCAAAACCGGTTGCCACGTTGACATACTTTGCAAACATTATGTACTTGTTTCAAGTTTGTATTTCAAATCATTGTTATGTGAACAACGTCTCTCGCATGACAAATTTGTTTGTCTTCACTGATGGTCCACGATTTGGGCAGATTTCTTTTATCTGACACAGATAGGCAGATGCATAAATGAGCAGGTGCCTCCACAACCTGTTTTTGATGCTGGACACACATTTGGTTATCCTCGGTTACAGCAGTCACAATGCACCTTGACATGTACTAGATAATTCAATGAGTGTCTTTACGCCTAGCCACAACATGAACGCATCACAGCCTGAGTGCTGATGTGTTTTATGACAAGTTTGTGTTCCTATGTCGGCTACATACTACAATTGAGTACAAGCAGAACACACCACGAGTTGCTTGCAATGTCCGTTTCACTGCACTGCAACAGTTGGAGACTCGCTCACAGTTCGAGACAATTTGCTTCAATGCCAACAACCATTCTTTGTGTGCACCCTCATCAGCAAATCTGGCA
>JAABUL010008534.1_pt1 | contig 10367 bp, 11 predicted proteins | sample 5559151 | NCBI WGS metagenome assembly JAABUL01 (sample SAMN10711876, study PRJNA513368) | rock metagenome | isolation source: Antarctica rocks | place: Antarctica: Victoria Land, Pudding Butte sud | reverse complement strand
CTAAGGGTTTTTTTGACAACGAATTTTGAACGAAAAAAAAATTGCAAAAAAGAATTGAAGACCCCAGGATCGAATGACCGACTTTGGTGAGTTATCTTGCAGAGCAAAGCCATCACACTGACACAACAGTTGATCTAGGGATATCGTCAATATCTTTGGGAAATTTAATAACCTGAACTTTCGAACAGGGACCCATGGGCTCGAACCGAATCGAACTCAACACCAAATTAGGAAGTGACATCTTAGGTCAACCGGTTTCCCGGATGATGCAGCAAGAGTACCACTAGGCCAATTCACCTGTTGCCCAATGAAAGGTTAGGCGTTATTTTGATAAATATCTTAGTATGTCACAAAATCTACTCCAGGCGTATTTCGAAGTGGCAGAGTGTCCATCGTCAAGGTTCATTACCGCCACATAATCCTTCTATACTCACATTCCCTTTTGCGATGTTCTTGATCCACAAAGTCCACTCCATTCTCTTTTCATCTTGTCAATCTCAAGCCCAAGATACACAATCATCCCCATCAATGCAATTTCCCTCAACTCCACCTGCTCCAACTCCATCTCCTTTGACGCCCCCATCTTCTTCATCTCCAATTTTCCCAAAGCTTGAAAGACATAGCCTATCTGACTCACCATCGCCTCCAGCGTCAACAACCCACATGTCGCTGTCACCCTCACAGGAGCAGCTCAAGGCAGCTGACAACACTGTGAACGACACCCAACACTCACGCATGCCATCACCTACACCACAACTTGCTCATTCCCCCATCAAAACCACCCAGACACCCGCACAGCCAGCTGAGACACCACCACATCCATCGCCTCAACACCCGTCAGCATCACAGCCAGCACCTGATCCAAAGGCACCAAGAAATCCACAACAGGATCCGTCGCCGAAACAACCAGCAGCCAGTTCAAAGGCTTCCACGACCATCTCATTCCTCAGCCCCAGCAGCAACATGGCCGAAGCCCAAACACAGCCCGACGGCCATGGCATAAACGACGACAACACCTACCACCAACCTCCCGAGCCACAGCACCAGCAGCCCGATCCCGTAGACTCTTCAAAACCGCTCGAGGATCACGATTGGGACGATCTCGAAGCGCGCTTTGAGGAGAAGATGGCTGAGTGCGATCGCGCTGAGCAGGGTATCGACGGGGAATTCAAAGAATTACTTAAAGTATGCTCCTTCCATCTCTACCTCAGCGAGCAGAAGACACATGTCAATGAAACATATCTCACCATATTCTCCAACCACAATACTAATCAGCCCAACAAACGCAGTTTTTCAAACTCTGGACACAGACCGGTTCCACGCACGAGGAAGAGAGGGCGAGTAAACGGTGCGTACCCCACCACTCTCGCTTACTTATCCAGCAAAGCATCATCGCATCCAAGACAATTGCTTACCGCTCGACATACGCAGCTTAAGAACCCGAATGGCATTCGTGCAGCACTCCGAAAAGACTCTGGAGGAGAAGCAGAAGCATTGTGCGCCCCCCCCTCTCATCCTCGACACACCTCACTCCCTTCTCCTGTCCCACTGCAGACCCCTCCGACGGACAACAATGTCAATACTAATGCCGGCTGCAGATACAAAAGTAGTCCAAGCTTTCGAGAGTGCGCTCGCTCTCCTTGCCGATTGAGAACGAGCATCACTCGCCTGACTTCCCGCTCGCTCGCCACGCAGACGCAATGGATGAGTTGGCTTCTTACCAGCTGTTGACGGAGTTAACGCAATCGATTGAGGATGTTGTGCTGTAGAAGTGGAAGCGGAGATTAGCATTATAGCTGAGGAAGGTACACTTGAAGTTGAGGATTCGCTCGTCGAACTTCCATCTCACGATCTGCAAGATATTGACTCTCGCACCTTGCTAGCCAGCGATAAAGAGCGAGAGGCGTCTGCTTCGTCCGTGTTATCGCCGTATCATCCGTATCGCTGCTGTATGTTTTAGCGGCTTATACTTGCAAATATTGTGTCATGGCCCAAGATAGGCAGTAATATGGATATCCATCCCATATACTGTTGTAGCTCGCAAAGCTAGGAGCTTACATATGCAAAGATATAGAATCTCACCCTCTCAACAATCTCATGCAGACGATGCCTCAATTTCTCCTTGCTTCGATCTTGAGCGAATGGTCATATCAGGAGCGATCCGATCTCAAAGAATCATATCGGAAGGAACCAGCCTGGTGGCACAACCTCGTTATTCAGCCGCTACTCTTCTCCTCAACAGCACTTGCGACTCGAATGTGTTTCCCAATCGAGCAAGCAAAGATTTCCAACTTATCGAAGGAAGCAAATACCACCAATCTAAATCTCTTACTCCCACTCGCTCCCCATTCCACCCACCTCCCACTCCCTCCCAATCCCATCCCCCACCACTCCCACCCTCACCTCAAAACCACCCCTCCCCCCCAACCCCCCTCAACAACCCCCTCACCTCCTCCCCATCCGCCCCCCCAACCCCACCCCACCGCCTCCAACTCTCCCCCTCCAACCACCTCCCCATAACATTCCCATCCGCCACCCCTCCCCTCCCCAGCCCCTCCCCCTTCACACCCTCAGCCGGCAAGCGATAGCTCCTCGGATTGAGGCCCAAGTGGTGCGGGAGTGTGTTCTGAAGGTGCGATTGGAGGGAGCTGAGGATGCGGTGGGCGGAGGGGGGGAGGGGGGTTAGGAGGGCGAGGGAGCCGGATGTGGAGGTTATGAGGATGGGGGAGGGGAGGTCGTCGTCGTTGTTGGTGGTGGTGGTGGTGGTGGGTTTTGGGGGGAGAAGGGTGAGGGTTGAGGGGAAGTGGCCGGTGTGGAAGGTTGTGTGGTGCAGGAGGCGGGTGCCGGATATGGATTTTGGATCTGAGATGGATGTTAGTTGACTAGGTCGTTCGTGGGATGTGGAGATGATGGGGAGAGAGGTAAAGGCTGCGTACGTTCAGGATCGAATTGGAGGATGTGGATGTTGCAGGCCGCGTCCGCTACCGCCATGTAGAGCTGTTTGCCATCTGGGAGGAAATCGGCTGCTATGACTTCGATGTGGTGTGGTGATTTGCTGAAGAGACGGAGCTGGTATGGTTCCTCCTACACCCGAAAGTCAGTGTCCGCTCATCGAGCTCGAAGACAAGGGCATACCATGTAGCCAGAAAACCAAACCCCCTTCACAGCATCGGCCATAAGGCACATGCCCGTCCCAGGAAGCTCTTTGGCAACACTGACGTAGCATTGCATGTCCATAAACGCCACCGGTAGAAGAGTCCCATCCTCTTTGAGACCTCTGACCATACATTTCTGCCCCTGAGCGACGAGCAAGAAGCCTTGTGTGCCGATTCCTGATAATGCGGTCACGGCACCTTTGATCTCCTCTTTCGCTATGAGTTTCAGTGCGAGACCCGTTTCCGGATGATCGGGCTCCGGGACTACGTCGATGACGCTGAAGATGTAGACATGGCCGCCGGAGGGGAGGTCTTCTCCGCGAATGAAGGCTGTGCCAACGGCAACTAGGTCTTGGCGCTCGTGGGTGTGCTCAGAGATTTCAAGAGATAGGCTCTTGATAGTCGTCACTACCTCGAAGGGTTCAAGCTCATGCCTAATTAGCAGTCAGTGGGTCTGGTTGTGTATGCTATAGTTTGGAGAAAGCGTACTTGTCCATTATGGTAAGCGTTTGGCCAAAGAGTAATTTGACCGAGCCCTGCTCGACTTTGGGTAGAAACTTCGTGTCTGCAAGATTTAGTCGATCTCACATTAACAATGATATGGACGCGTGGCCTACCTTCGTCGTTCCAATTGCTGTGAAACTCATCCTCAGGTAAACTGAAATCAACGAGGGTACTTGTACCAAGCACATATGCATCCTTCTTTTCATAGTAGTCGAGTGCGTGGACTTCTTCGCCGAGCTGTATTCGTCGTGTTACCCAGCCGGTATCGTATCGGCTCTCCGGTGGTAATTGAGCTGCCCAAGATTTGCACTGGACTGGTCAGCCGACTCCTCCAAAGATGAAATCCATGAGGGTTTACCTCTCCATCGATGTAAAGATATCCACTCCGGCAATTGGACGTATGGAGCTGAGCGAGGCTCTGGACATGGTCTTCGGCAAAATCAACGACTTGGGGTAGGCTGCAAGAAGTCTTTATGAGAAAGCTGGGCGAGGATCCTGGCTTGAAGACCGCGCTGTAACCTCCGAGATCGTGTAATGATCGCAGAGGCTGGCGGCGCTTTTGTTGCTCGTCTTCAATAGAGCTTTCGTTCGGCGCTCTCGGCAGATGTGGATTTGATATCTTAAGAAACCGAAGAGCAGTGTCTTTACTTCCTTCGATTGGCGACTGGTATGGCTGATATATAATAAGATCATCACTGGCGGAACAGAGCTACCAAGGTCAATATCCAGCATGCGGTAACGTAGACGTGAAGCTTACAATCAAATAGGGAGATTTATGAGTCGAGTCTCCAAGCTCTGCTATCATCAATTCTATCAAGCTCTCTCTGGCCGATGACCGTCGAACAGTAAATTCTGTAGATAGAAATGGGGGCAAGAAGCTGAGACCGTCTGCGATGTAGACGGGCTTCTGTACATTTGGCAGGCGGAAAATCTGCAATTGGATCAGCGAAAGAATAAAGTACGCATATGAAGCCCAAACGAACCTGTAAGCCTCCCGCGGCACTCAGAAGAAACATAAGTACATTGCCGGCCTCTTCGTCGCTCTCTTCCGGATATTCTAGGCGTAAAATGTCATTGGAGTCCTCGTACAGAGATCCAGACAGCCAGTGGCCCTCCACTTGCTTCGTCGTATCGTCGATCTCACCCCTCTCGTCTGTAGTGAGAACCACGGCGCTGGAATCGTCTCGAATGACCAGAATATGTGGATCCGCGAAACTCGCGCTAATGACCTTTGGCTGAGAGGTATTCTCGTCGTCATCTTCGTTGAGTGGTAGTATCTGGGAAAGACCAAAGTCTGAGAGACATCAGCAGGCGGATCGGAGCAGACACTCGCATGATGCATTGTGGGATTGCAGGGCAAGTATAATTTAGGTGTGGCGAGCCATTGGTGAATATTTGTTTGTATTGATGCTATTGACAAGATCGAGTAGAATGACATTATGCTCGTCGCCATAACTTCCAAATCTCCATAATTCAAGTTCGGAAATCTGTTCCTCCAATAATGTCCAAAAAGGTCGACCTTTTTGTACGCTCTCATCAGGAACAGGTGTTGCATCAACTGGTTCGTGATGATGCTGTAATCAAGGAGACAACGAATAGAAACAGGCTCACCTCCATCGTACGTGCGAACTTGATTCTGCGTCACTTGTGCTATCATCAATCCACCGTTGATTGTGTCAACATCAATAGTCTCTCCGGCATCTTCATCGAACTCAACGTCATCAATCTCCTCAAGATCTTCGCCTTTGATTCGATAAACAGTCGACTTTTGCGCTGCATTGTCGTTCATACTGAATGTGAAAATATAATGATCATGTGCTCCTTGATTGGGGTCGCCAGATGCAGGCTTCAGATTTTGTTTTGTGCTGATAGACCAAAGTCTCTGTGCATTGCCGATCTTGTATTGCTTTATCACTCTCGCTTCTATGTCCTTTTCGAACATTGTAAGACCACCAGCTCTACCGCGGCCACTCGTAGTCATTAGACCGGCACCTGGAGCCAGACTCCTCGAATCAGCCGTAAGCGGTCCTTTCTTTGGTTTGCTCCGCAAGGCAATATCATTCATCGGCCCTACATTCATTAATGAATCATGCACACGGAAATGATAATCCCCCATGTTTGCTATCGAAGGCGAGGGTATTTGCTCATGGGCCTTCTGCTCCGGCCTGCTGTCGGCATATAAGTCGTCTTCATCCTCTTCCATGTCCTCTTCTTCCAGCTCAAGGTCATCCTCGTCGCCCTCCATATCGATGTCTGTCCGCGATCGTTTTCTTTGCAACCGATCGGACTTTCGAGACCAGCCAAGGATTATAGAATCTGCGTTTTCGCTGCCGATGAAGAGCCGTCCACGACCAATGATCGATGCGCATGATGGCCCAGCATTCAAGGCGGCCCCTCCGTTCTCAATGTCAACCCTAACGATAGACAGACCTGACACTGACCTACCGTCGATCTTGAAAGAAAGAATGGCAAGCTCTCCTGTGTCCAAAATAATCAGTGACTCTGCGTTATCGACAGCAAGCTCCTTTACGACGCAATTCTCTAATCGCATACACAGGTCCGATTGATCTGCCAGTGAAAAGGATGTTGACTGCCTTGCAAATTCATTGACGGCAATGCCATTTGATTTGCCAGACTGGTCAACGTGGATAATCTCATTGCCACCCACTAGAAGGTTACCGCCAATACGTCGTGACAAAGGAATGACTGCAAATAGATCGTATGGGAGGTTGTTCACGGATAATAAAGTCGTCGAAGCTCTCTGCTCAAGGTCGAGCGTATAGACTGCGTATGAGACGTTGTCTTGTCGCTCGTGAAGCAGACCCGACGAGCTAGCGACTTGAGAGTATAAAACACCAAACGTCGGTTCCCGATACTCGTTTAAGAAAGCGAGATGTATCGGATGCGATAATGAAGGATCCAAGGCAAGTAAAGACAGTACGAAAGAGGCAGCATATGGTGTTTTTTGGGTCTTTACATCATCCGAGACATTCTTCGAGACAGATACCTTTCTCTCAGGCTGCTCCCCATCAATATCGAGATCGTAGTCATCCATGACAAGATCGTCACCGACTTGGTGAAACGGTATTATTGCCAGATTTCTTGCGCCAAACTTCAGGACAGCGCATCTGCTGCTTGGGTCCACAATTAATTCGCTTCTACATTCTTCTAGATCGGGCTCCCAAGGACTACTCAATATGTCTTCGCGCTCGTAGTAGTGTATCGAGATTGTAGATATGCTGAATCTTTCAGGGTCCCATTCAACCAAGCTGAGCTTGGCGTCCCTCAGAGCCACAAGCAACGCCTCGCCCCCGGATTTGGATTGTAGGATCTTGACACGAGCTAGAGACGTAATTGTACCGAATAGCTGGTACTGGGCGATCAGGACTAGCTTCGTGGTGTGTAGTCGGTCCCCTCGGGTCGCTGTGGGGTCTGGAAGGGAGGAGTCAGGGCCATTGGCATATTCACGCCCGACGTGGCCTGAGGCGCTACCACTGAGGGAAGCATCTGTGGTGTGAGTGACGACTGTTTTGAGAGAGAATATCTGCAACAGGTTTGTCTTTGCAATGACGAGGTTGTTTGCTGAAGGGGACAGAAAGGGCAGGGATAGCGAGTGTGTAACAGCCGTTGGAGGTGTGAGCTCCGTGTAACATTGCATCCTGACTTCCTACAGCCAGCGAGGGGATCTTCGAGGCATCGAGTATAGACAGTAAGGGGGCCTGAGATGTTGAAGCCGTAGTAATTGAAAGTGAAGAACAAAATGAGCTGCTCGAGGCGCCGAGTCGCGACTGTCTCAATGATCGACGCAAGGGTGGGGTGCAGGGTGCAGGATGACGCTTGCTACAGCCAACTTGCTAGCCAAAACACTGCCCCCGCTCGAGCTCCCATCCTCTAACGGTCCTAAGCACGCACTTTGTGCACCTCTTTTCTCGTCAAAGGCCTACACAAAGCTCTGTCTGTTAAGCAGCCATGGCGCTCATTCAGTTGACCCTCATCTGGGTTGTCTACGCCGTCGTGCTAGTCCTACTCCTCGCAATAGCCTCTGTTTTTGTCTACGTCTATCAAGCTCCCAGGGAAAGATCCGCCACTGTGACCATAGTGTGTATCTTTACCTTGACCTCTCTTCTGGCAACTGTGCTGCTGATGCCCGTTGATATCGCTCTGGTCTCCTCTACGACATCGTCGAAGCTCGGCCGCAGGAAGGATTGGGCTACACAAAATGAGGTTGACAGCATAACCCTGACCTTGAGGATTGTCTACTACACACTCTACTCGCTTGATGCACTCCTCTGCCTTATCGTGGTGCCTTTCACGTATTTCTGGTACGAAGAGTATGATCAGGTCGAATCTGAGGAAGGGAGACAAACACTTGGGACGAGATTCTGGGGCGCATTCAAGTACACAATAGCATTCATCTTGCTGGTTGTCATCCTGTTCCTAGTTGGCTTTTTTGTGCCTGTCGCAAAAGATCGCAAGGGTGCTCACTACGACCTGGACTTCTTTAAGCATATCCTCGATACCGAAAACCGTAAGTGTGCATACGATCAGCCCGAGCTTTAGCTAACGAGACTGTTACAGATAGCGAACGGGCCCTGACTTTCGCGCTCGGACTGCTGATAACGATTGGAACATTGATCTATGCTGTCTACACTGGTGCTGGCTTTGCTCTACTGCCAGTAGCTCTTGTCAAATCGGCTCCTGGAATCTCTGCCCCTGCCCTGAGCGCCAACACCGCGTCCGAGCTCGACCAGAATCGCGAACGACAGCGTCAATTGGAGGGCCGAAATGAGGGTCGTGATGATGGTCTCCCTGCAAAAGATCGTAGAGAACTCGACGCCCTCGTTCGAGAGGAGCGGACGCTTATCCGCCGCCAGCGCCTTGCAGAGGAAGCCGCTGGGGAAGGCCACGGTTGGTTGTTGAAAGCGTGGATCAAGATCGAGGCGTTCTTCCGCCCCCTCAAGTTGATTGGAGGCATATTGCTCATCATTGTGGCGATCTTCATCTGGGTCTCCATGCTCTTGACATTCATCGACAAGGCAAAGAACTCGATTTGCAAGACCCGCTGTGGCTACGTTCTTGGACACATCAACATCTTTAATCCGATGAACTGGATTTTGGTCAAGTCTGCGAAGATCTTCCCCATCGATTATGTTATCTTTCTGCTGGTCGTCTTGTTCTTTTTCGCCAGCTCGGTCGTGGGCATTGCAACCATTGGCATTCGATTCCTTTGGCTCAAGATCTTCCAGATCAGACAGGGACACACATCACCTCAAGCGTTACTATTGGCCACGGTGCTCCTGACTTTGATGGCTTTAGCAATCAATTATTCCATGGCAATGATCGTTGCACCACAGTATGCCCACTTTGGCCCGCAGACATTCTGCGATCGTCCACTCCGGCATCCTGATGACCAGCCTGACTGCACAAACCATACCAGAGCCATCAAACCTTGTACGGAGATTTCGAAATCCCAGGCTGCAACAAATGTCTGCACGCCTAGTGTGGTCAGCACTTTCCTTGATACCATCACTATCAACTTCTCATTCTTCGGTGACGTGGACTTCTGGGCTCAGATTGCGTTCCTAGGTATGTAATATGCTACCTTGTTTTCGGATTTGTGGCTGATAATCCACAGCTGTCTATCTGATTGTTTTCATTACAACACTTGTTAGGACTCCTAAGATGGACGGGGATTACCTTGACCAAGATGCAGAAGAGGATGAAGAAGAGGGTCTCCTTGCCAGCACAGGAAGAAGGTTCGGTGCAACATGGCAGGACATTACCGGGAGAGCAAAGAAGCCGACCGGGAACGCAGGTAGGAGTCAAAGGGAAGCTGATGACGAAGAAGAGTGATCCTCGGTGTTTTGCCCTTGAAAGTGGTTGGGACAGTAATGAAATTGTACACAAGCATGGCGTTGAGCGGGATTGTAATGCTTTTACTGGGAGAGTCGCTCGAGTAAGACAAAGTTGTGAATAGGACAGGTGTTTTGGTGTGTGACAGTATTCTTGCCGATCCTTCGTATGTATCTAAGTTACTAGTACTCAAGCACGTTTCACGCGGTATGCGAAATGCTTCCGTTTTTTCCAACTCTCATAGATTAACTCTGTATACACTCACAGCCGAACCACCGCGCTTGACCTCTGTCCTGAGAACGCAACGCCATGACCTTTATGTTGATCTCACCATCGAGTCTACACTTTCTGGAGAACTTCTTCTCGTTCACATCTCCTAGCTCCGTATTAAAGTGACTGCTTACCGAGCACAAGCTCTAGCATCAATCTTCAGAAGATGCCTTCGTACTAATGTAGACACATCGATACATTTCCCACCCTCTATCCAGAACGCAAGTACTGAGTCTAGGCATTTCCTGCGCGGGAATCATGTGTTCGTGAATTTGAGAACTGCCGTTCCGATGGCCGTCTCATCTACGTAGATAGCGCTTTAGAGATGGGGCTGCTAAGTCTGAGACATGGTTTTAGGAAGGTAGTAATCGAGCTTTTCGCTACTGGCTTGGGGTGCTGGAGGTAAAGTATTATACTTAGGAATGGGAGAATGTGTCAATGGGGTTGGGTTTGGTAAGTTGGTGGTAGTAGAGTGCTGGCCACTTTATTTCGAGCTCAGAGCGGAGTCGAGACGAAGACTTTGTTGGGGTCAGTAGGCTGTTACCGATAGTTCTTGCGTTCACGTTCGTCAACGAAGTCCTCGCC